>Ga0316193_10004327_pt1 | contig 10430 bp, 7 predicted proteins | sample MerIslsedime2_MG_FD_207735 | JGI IMG/M metagenome (GOLD analysis project Ga0316193, IMG submission 207735) | Coastal sediment microbial communities from Maine, United States - Merrow Island sediment 2 | ecosystem: Environmental > Aquatic > Marine > Coastal > Sediment | place: USA: Maine...
CAGCTGCTCGAGCCGCGCGGTCTGGGCGGCGTAGACGGCGCTGTTGTCCACCTTGAGGACGTCTATTTCGTCCTCAGAACCGGATTGAAAACGGTTGAGCCCAACGATCGTCTGGCGCCCCGAGTCGATCCTCGCCTGGGTGCGGGCGGCCGCCTCCTCGATCCGGCGTTTGGGGAGGCCGTCGGCGATCGCTTTCGCCATCCCGCCGAGCCGTTCGACCTCACGGATATGTTCCCAGGCGCGGTGTGCGAGGTCGTGGGTCAGTCGCTCGATGAAGTAGGAGCCGCCCCACGGGTCGGCCACCCGGCAGATTCCGGTCTCTTCCTGGAGTTGGATCTGGGTGTTGCGGGCGATGCGAGCCGAAAAGTCGGTTGGCAGGGCGAGGGCCTCGTCGAGCGAATTGGTGTGCAGTGATTGGGTCTGGCCGAAGGCAGCGGCCAGCGCCTCAACCGATGTTCGGATGACGTTGTTGTAGGGGTCCTGGGCCGTCAGGCTCCAGCCAGAGGTCTGACAGTGGGTTCGCAGGGCCATGGAACGCGGATCCGAGGCGCCGAAGCGGCGCATGATCTCGGCCCACAGCAGACGTGCCGCTCGGAGCTTGGCGATCTCCATGAAATGACTCATGCCGATGGCCCAGAAGAAGGAAACCCGCGGCGCGAATGCGTCGACGTCGAGGCCCGCACCGATGCCGGTGCGCACGTACTCGATGCCGTCGGCCAGGGTGTATGCAAGTTCGAGATCGAGGGTCGCCCCCGCCTCCTGCATGTGGTAGCCCGAGATTGAAATCGAATTGAACCCGGGCATGCGGTCGGCGGTGTAGCGGAAGATATCGGAGACGATTCGTATCGACGGCTCGGGTGGATAGATGTAGGTGTTGCGGACCATGAACTCTTTGAGGACGTCGTTTTGGATGGTCCCCGCGAGCTGCTCGGGGGCGACTCCCTGCTCCTCGGCAGCGACGATGTAAAGCGCCATCACCGGCAGCACCGCCCCGTTCATGGTCATTGACACGCTGACATCGCCGAGCGGGATGCCGTCGAAGAGCACCCGCATATCGAGGATCGAATCGACCGCCACCCCGGCCATGCCGACGTCGCCCCGGACCCTCGGATTGTCGGAGTCATAACCGCGGTGGGTCGGGAGGTCAAAGGCAATAGAGAGGCCCTTCTGCCCGGCCGCGAGGTTGCGACGGTAGAAGGCGTTGGAATCCTCGGCTGTGGAAAAGCCGGCGTACTGGCGGATGGTCCAGGGCCGGGAAGCGTACATCGTTGGGTAGGGGCCTCGAACGTAGGGTGCGATGCCGGGCAGGCCGTTGAGATGATCCGCTTTCTCGAGATCAGCCGCGCTGTAGCTTTCAGCGATATCGATGCCCTCAGGGGAGGTCCAGTTCTTTTCGGTCTGTTTGAGATGCCATTCGGTGGGCTCCGGTCGCGAAAAGCCGATCAGGGTGAAATCGGGCACCTTTTCAGCCACGGTCCACCCCCTCGGCCTCGAGGAGATTCGTGAGCAGCGCGACGACGTCGATTTTTCCGTGGATGAAGCCGTCGACCCCGGCCTCCCTCCATGCGGCCTCCAAACGGCCTGGGTTGCCGGCGACGAGCACCTGGCGGCCACGAAGAGCTTTGATCTCCCGCGCGAGTATCGGAATGACCTCCGGGGCCCGGTCGGAGTCAGCACAGATCACGGCCGCTCTGCTGCCGCTCGCGGCAAACGCGGCCGCCAGCGCTTCGTGTTCCTCGAGGCCCTCGCCGAGAACGGAGATGAGCCCACCGGTGGCAAGGAGATTGGTAATAAAGGTTGTTTTTGCCCGGTTTCCAGAGGATGGACCGATCGAGGCGACGAATACCCGCGGCCGCACCCCGGTGGTGCTCAGGTGTTGGTCTGAAAGGGCGCGAAGGGCTTCGAACGGTTGTGCCTCGCGCTCGACGGCCACCGGAGAAAAACTATCTTTCTTGTCGCTACCCGTAAGCACTTCGACCAGCTCGGACGCCGTGATTCCGCCGTGTGCCGCTTCGAGGGCGGCCCTGAACGAACCTGACTCGGCGCCCACGGCACGATGCACGGCTGTCGGCACTTCGTCGGGCGAACGTCGTGGGTCCCTTTGCGTGCGGTGGCGGTGGATGGGCTCTTCCTCGATGTCTGGGAAGGAGCTCACGCCGGTCACCGGATCGAGCAGGGTCGCGACACTTCGACGTTTGGTGGCTAAGGAGTCGGCCAGTTCGCGGGCCAGTGCCCCCGAGCGCAGCGAATTCACCATGCCGCCGGCTCCCTCGATCCGTTGGAACTCTTCCCACGCAGCGACGCTGAGATCTGAGGTCAGCTTTTCGACGAAGTAGCTGCCGGCCGCAGGGTCGCGTACCCGGTCGATATGGCTTTCCTCGCGCAAGATGGTGCTCGTGTTGATCGCGAGTCGACGTGCGAAGGCCTCCGAGTTCCCCGCGACCGAATCGAAGGGCAGTACGGTGACGACGTCTGCTTCGCCTATGGCTGAGGTATAGGCGGCCAGAGTGCCACGGAGGACGTTGACCCACGGATCCCGGACTGTAAGACAGCGTGGCGAGGCGATGGCGTGAATCGGGACAAAGGCTGCCATGTCGTCAACATCGCAGGCGACGGCAATTCTGCTCCACAGGACGCGCAAAGCGCGTAACTTGGCCGTTTCCATAAAGAGGTCACGACCGACCGAGGTTACGAATCGGAGCCGCCGACTCACGATGCCGGGTGGAATGCCTCGCTGCTCCATCGCCCGCAAGTAGGCGACGGTTGTGGCGAGGACGATAGCCAACTCCTGGACTGCCGTCGCACCTGCCTTTGCGTGGGGCAGTGTGGACACCGCAATCGTACGCATCCGGGGTGTCAGGTCCTCACACCATCGCAGGCTCTCGGCCATCAGGTCGAAGGCGCCGACGAGACTCGTCGGAAGCGTGCCGTCGGCCGCGAGGACGCCGAGCGGATCGATGTCAAAGCCGCCGACAAGCTGTTCGAGACCGCCTTCGATTCGCTGCGTTGAAGCGATAAGGAGAGCCGCCAGCGTGATCGCTGCGCCTCGACCGTCGACGTAGATTGGGACGCCTTCAGCGGCTTCCTGGAACAGAGCGAACGAACCGGCGGTCAACTTCCCCCAGCTGCTGCTCCGGCGATCGACCCAAATCCACAGCGCATCGGCCCCACAGTCGCGAGCTTCAACGATCCTCCCGATCGTTCCTTTGGGATCGCGGAGATCGATCGGACAGGCGACTTCTGTTCGCGAGCGGCGGGGCATGCTGATTCCCGGCGTGTTGTACGGGATATCTTCAGGGGTGTAAAGGGGTTTGACGATGAGGCCTTCGTGGGTCGTGACCTCGAGCGAAGACAGAGAGCGGCCCTTCAATGATTTTTCCGCCTCCTCCTCCCAGGCCTCGAAAAACGGTCGCGGAAATTGGAGAGCGATCCTCAGGTCGTCGTCGAATGTCGGTCCGTTTCCCTGGTTACCTGCCACAGGACCTCCATACCGATCCTAACCCGATAAGGACGTTGCCGTCACCACATGACAGTGAAAGACCATCTCCGGGACATTTCTTCGCGCTTCTCGCATTGGCGAGGGAGGTGCCACTGTTCGCATTGTTTGACGATACCGTCTGCACGTCAGCCACGCGTTCCGGGCAGACAATGCGAAGAGTGGCACCTGTGTCGCCGATGTTTCAACGCGCCTCTAATGGGCAACACACGACCGTCAATTCGCGGTGGCCGTCTCCTTATGCGCCTTGATCAACGCCTCGACCACCGACGGGTCGGCGAGCGTCGTGACATTGCCCATGTCGTCGTATTCGCCCGCCGCGATGTTGCGCAGGATGCGGCGCATGATCTTTCCCGAACGGGTTTTGGGCAGGGCGTCGACCATCAGGATCTCATCGGGGGTTGCGAACGGCCCGATGACATGGCGCACCTGTTCCTTGAGGGCACCGATCAACTGGTTCGGGTCCGTTCCCCGAACGTCGTCGTTGAGGAAAACGTAGGCGAAGATCCCCTGGCCCTTGATCGAATGGGGAAAGCCGACCACTGCCGCCTCGGCAACCGATTCGTGCTCGACCAATGCGCTCTCGACCTCCGCAGTTCCGAGACGGTGGCCGGAGACATTGATGACATCGTCGACGCGGCCGGTGATCCAGTAGTAGCCGTCGCCGTCTCGACGGCAGCCGTCACCGGTGAAGTAGTAACCCCGGAAGCGGGTGAAGTAGGTCTCGTGGAATCGCTCGTGGTCGCCCCACACGGTACGCGCCTGGCCTGGCCAGGTGCGCTCGAGACAGAGATTCCCGCTGGCCTCGATATTGGCGAGCCTGGCGCCGTTGTCGTCCACCAGAACCGGTTTGATACCGAAGAATGGCAGGGTCACCGAACCCGGTTTGAGGGGCGTCGCGCCCGGCAGCGGAGTAATCAGGATACCGCCGGTCTCGGTCTGCCACCAGGTGTCGACGACCGCACAGCGCCCGTTGCCGACGACGTCGTGGTACCAGGTCCAGGTATCGGGGTTGATGGGTTCACCAACGGTCCCGAGGACCCGAAGGCTGTCGCGCGAGTATTTTGTGACCCACTCGTCGCCCGAACACACGATCGCGCGGAGCGCGGTTGGGGCGGTGTAGAAAATATTGACCCCGAGGTCTTCAACCACCTGCCAGTAGCGACCGGGGTCGGGGTAGGTCGGCAGCGACTCGAACATCACTGTTGTGGCGCCGTTGGCAAGGGGGCCGTAGACAATGTAGCTGTGTCCTGTGATCCAGCCGACATCGGCGGCGCAGAAGTAGATGTCGCCGGGGTGATAGTCGAAGACCAGCTCGTGGGTCATCGCCGCGTAGACCATGTAACCGCCGGTGGTGTGGAGCACGCCCTTGGGTTTGCCGGTCGAGCCCGAGGTGTAGAGGATGAAAAGCGGGTCCTCCGCTCCCATCCACTCGTAGGTGCAGGTGGAGCGCTGCCGGCGGCACTCCTCGTCGAGCCAGTGGTCTCGGCCCGGTTTCATCTCGACCTCGGTGTCGGTGCGGCGCGCGACAAGCACGGTTTCCACCATCGCGAGGCCTTCGATCGCGCGATCGACAGTCTCTTTGAGGCGCAGCCGCCGACCTCCCCGTCTCCCCTCGTTGGCGGTCACAACCAGCTTCGCTCCGGCGTCGATGATGCGATCACGGATGGACTCTGCACTGAATCCGCCGAAGACAATCGAGTGGACGGCACCGATCCGCGCGCAGGCGAGCATGGTGTAGGCGAGCTCAGGAATCATCGGCATGTAGATGCACACCCGGTCGCCGCGGCGGACGCCGTGGTACCGCAGGACGTTTGCGACCCGGCTCACTTCGTGCTTGAGCTGGCGGTAGGTGATGTGCTCGTACTCGCCCGGCTCGTCCTTGACCCATATGATGGCGTCCTGCTCGCCACGTTCGTGGAGGTGGCGGTCGACGCAGTTGTAGCAGGCGTTGAGGCGGCCGCCGAGGTACCACCCGAAATCCACGTTCTCGTAATCGTGGTCGAAGACTGTCTTCCACGGGTGGAACCAGGTAAGCCGTTCGGCTTGCTCCGACCAGAATTTCTCGGGCTCGTCGAGCGACAAGCGGTAGAGCCGTAGGTATTCTTCCATCGACCCGACGTGGGCACGTTTGGCGATTTCCGGTTTCGGGGGAATTACCTTGATTGGGTCGTCGGTCATCGTCTCTCCTCTCGCACGTCTCTTATGCCCAAACACTCTAACAAAACAGAATCCTGGTCCATTCGAGGACGCTCTTCTTGAGAGAATGGTGCACCAATCACGTCACATTCTGAAGTTGACAGATGGAGTGTAAATACTTAAGATTCAAAGTCTTGTGTTGAGAAACACTCTTCTCTTCGGAGGACTGGATTGACGAAGATCTTGGCGGTAAAAAGAGGTCGAAAGCGACCGATGCCTCTCATTTCGGCAACTTCTGGAATCCTGATAATCATCCCGTTGACGATCGGTTTCCTGTCGTCCCGCTCGGATGCAGGCCAGGGTCCGGTGTCGGTGCAGCGCCGGGCGCGGGTGATGGGGACGCGCCTCACCGTGACCATCGAGGCCATCGATCGCGACACCGCGGTCCTTGCCTCCGAGGCCGCCCTTCGTGCGGTTACCGGGGTCGAGAATCGGCTTTCGACGTGGATGGATGATTCTCAGTTGAGCCGGCTCAACAGTGCCAAACCCGGGTCTGAATTCTCGCTGTCGACGGAATTGGAGTCGGATCTGCGGCTGGCATTCCGTTGGTGGAAGGAAACTCATGGAGCGTTCGATCCGGGGATCGCAAGTCTGGTCGCAGTGTGGGACCTGCGGGGCAGTGGGCGGGAACCCTCCAGTGTTGAACTGAGTTCGGCGCGTGCGGCCGCGGGCCTCGAACACCTCATGCTCGAACCGGGACTGGCGATAGTCGATGCGGCCGGATTTGGCATCGAAGAAGGCGGGTTTGGCAAAGGCATCGCCCTTCGCGAGGCCGCGGACGCAGCCCGGAAGGCCGGGGCCGACTGCATCGAATTGGACTTTGGGGGTCAGATGGCGATCCAGGGCGGCTGCCGGGAATTCAGGGTGGACATCGCCGACCCCGACCGCCGCGATGCGAGGATCGCGACGTTGAAAATTCGCTCTGGATCGGTCGCCACCTCGGGCAACTCGGAACGTGGTCTGGTGGTGAACGGCGTGACCCGCGGACATCTCCTCGACCCGGAGACCGGATACCCGGCTCCCGATTGGGGTTCGGTGACGGTGTTGGCTTTGGATCCGGTGGCCGCGGACTGCCTGTCGACGGCGCTCTACATCATGGGGCCAGAGGCGGGTGGAAAGTGGCTGCAGGCCCGGCCGGAAATCGAGGCCGTCTTTGCCGAACGCGGTGGGGAAGGCACGAAATTGACAGCGACACCCGGCCTGAAGGGCCGGTTGGAAAGTACCGTGGGGCAGCTGACGTACCTGCAGCAGGAGCAGACGCGGCCCCAAATCAAGCGATAAAACACATCCGGAGACGTTGAAGTGAAATTTGCGGAGGAACGATGATTGGACGAATATACGTGAGAAATGGACTGATTCTCATTATGATGTGTGTCATGAGCTGGATAGCGATTCCGGTCGCGGGCGAGACACCCGAGGACGAAAAGCTGCGCGAGCTCGAGCGTGAGGTTGCGGAGCTCAGGGCGGCGGTGGAGGAGCTGCGCGCACTCGGTCTTGCCGAAGACCGCCTGACGGAGATAGAACGGCGCCTCGGAATACTCGCCGAGGAGATGGAGGACCTCAAGGTGGGTGAGGCGGCGGTGAAAGTAAGCCGCGATCGAACCATCTCCGGGCTCGGCCCGGCCGCGTCCAAGATCTATCAGAAGGATCAAGGGGTTTCGATCGGTGGATACGGTGAAGCGCTGCTCGAGTTCTTCGATGATTCCCGGGATGACGGTAGCGAAAGCGGTGCGGTTGACCGGTTCGACTTCCTTCGCGCGGTCGTCTACTTCGGCTACAAGTTCTCGGACCGCTGGATCTTCAACTCGGAGATCGAGTTCGAGCACGCCTCGACGTCTGAGGGTGGATCGGCCTCGGTCGAGTTTGCCTACCTCGACTATCTCTTCCGGGATGCTCTCAACCTGCGGACGGGTCTCGTGCTCGTGCCGATGGGCTGGCTCAACGAGCTCCACGAGCCGACGGTCTATCTCGGCGCCGTTCGACCCCGAACCGAAAACAGGATCATACCCACGACCTGGCGCGAGAACGGAATCGGTGCATATGGTGCATTCGGTGGATTCGATTACCGAACGTATGTCGTGAACGGTCTCGACGCTTCGGGCTTCTCGGCCAAAGGCCTGCGGAGCGGCCGCCAGAAGGGTGCGAAGGCCAAGGCCGAGGATTTTGCCTGGGTTGGCCGGCTCGACTACACCGGCGTACCGGGTCTGACCGCGGGCGTTGCCGGCTATTTCGGCGACTCAGGTCAAGATCTCGAGGATTTGGACGGTGACTCGATCGCAGTCGGAACCTCGATCCTCGACCTCCATGTGGAGTACCGCTACCGTGGCCTCGAACTGCGCGGGCTCTGGGCCCACGCCGAGCTCGACGACGTGGCGCGGCTCAACGAAGCTCTCGACTATGAGGGGAACCAATCGGTGGGCGAGACCCTCGAGGGGGGCTACCTGCAGGCCGGTTACGACGTGCTGGCGGGCCGCGGCAAGAGCTCACTGACTGCCTACCTGCGCTGGGAGCAGATCAACACGCAGGAACAGGTTCCCGACGGCTGGACGTCCAACCCGGCCAACGACGAGCAGCTGCTGACCCTGGGTCTGGCCTACCAGCCGATCGAACAGCTGATCTTCAAGGCCGAATACCAGAACATCGACAACGAGGCCGGCACCGGTGTCGACCAGTTCAACCTCTCGATGGGTTACATCTTTTGAGGAATTGGATTCGTCCCTGGGTCCTGGCGGGCGTGGTGTTCCTGATCGTGGGCGCCGCGGGCGCCACGGTCCTGATCACCGTCGAGGAGGCCCTCGAACAGGCCTTTCCAGGTTCGACCACCAAACGACAGACGCTCTTTCTGAGCGACGAACAACGGGAGTCGGTCGAACGTGAAAGTGGCGCCGAGGTTTCGAGCGCGCTCGCTACTCGCTACGAGGCGCGAGGCGAGGATGGCGCCATTCTCGGGTGGGCCTACCTCGACACGCATCGGGTGCGCACCCTGCCCGAGACCCTGATGATCGTGCTCGACGGTGATGGCACGGTGAAACGGGTTGAGGTCGTGACCTTTCGCGAGCCCCTCGAGTACATGCCTCGGGAGGGGTGGTACGGCCAATACGAGGGGCAGGAACTGGACGGCGACCTCGCCCTCAAGCGAGACATCCGTCCGGTGACGGGGGCGACGCTCACCGCCCGCGCCACGACCGAGGCGGTGCGCCGGGTCCTGGCGATCCACGAGGTGGCTTCGGAGGAAGGTGAACAGTGAGCCGCAGCCAGACTCTTTTTCTGCATCTCGCGAACATCGCTGTTTGTGGAACCGGTCTGGTCTACGCCTGGATGCGTTTCCTTGTAAAACCGGCCGACGAGTGGGCGGTCGTCAACCACCCCTGGCAGCCTTCTATGCAGCACCTTCACGTCCTTGCTGCCCCGTTGCTGATTTTTGCAGTTGGTTTGATCTGGAGTGCGCATGTCCTCGGTAAGCTCAAGAACGGCCGCACGAACCGAGCTGCGGGGATGAGCCTTTTGGCCCTTTTCCCGCCGATGGTGGCTTCGGGTTATCTGCTCCAGGTGGCGGTCAACCCCGAGTGGCGGCGGATCTGGATCTGGGTCCATGTCATCAGCTCGTTGCTGTGGGTCGCCGCCATTGTTGTCCATCAGATTCGGGCGGTGATGACGAAGACCGGCAACGGGGCCAATGACGTCTCCGAGAAGCCGGTTGTGACGCCATTTCGGATATCGGCGCCGTTTTCGGGATCGGGAACGGGATCGGGATCGGAATCGGAATCGGAACGTTTACAGCGATAGAATAGAACGATGAGTGGAATTATTCGCAGTATGCGGCCCGAGCAGTGGCTCAAGAACGGCTTCGTGCTCGCGCCGATCGTTTTCTCGGGGCTCGTCGGCGATCCGGATGCCTGGCTGCGAACGGTGTTGGCCGTAGCCGCGTTCTGCGCGGCATCCTCGGCCGTCTACCTGGTCAACGATGTGATCGACCGCGAGGCGGACCGTTCCCATCCGATCAAGAAGAACCGCGCCATCGCTTCGGGAGAGGTCTCGGTGACGACGGCGTTGGTCGTGGCGGTGGTCCTGGTGGCCGCGGCCGCCGCCGTCGCGGTCTGGCTCGGCGGCTGGTTCCCGGCGGTGCTCGCCGCCTACGTTCTCCTGGTGCTGCTGTACTCGGCGTTGCTCAAGCGCGCGGTCTTCCTCGATGTGCTGGTGGTGGCGGCCGGCTTCGTGCTGCGGGTCGTCGGCGGTGCGGTGGCAATCAACGTTCCGGTTTCGGCCTGGATCTTGGTCGTGGCCTACCTGCTCGCCCTCTACCTGGCGTTGGGCAAGCGGCGCTCGGAGCTTGTCTTGCTCGGCGCTGAGGCGGGCAATCACCGCGTAGTCCTCGGTCACTACACCCTGCCGATGGTGGACCAGGCGATCAGCGTTGTGCTGGGCGCAACGGTTTTGGCCTACGCCCTTTACACGGTGGCGCCCGACACCGTCGCCAAGGTCGGGTCGGAGGGACTGCTGGCGACCGTGCCGATCGTGCTCTACGGCCTCTTCCGCTACCTCTATTTGCTCCACCGGCACGAGCTCGGCGGCAGCCCGACCCGCGCTCTCCTCACCGACCGCCCTTTGCTCGTCTGTGTCGTCGTCTGGCTTGCCGTCGCCGCCGCAGTCATCAACGCGTCGCGTTGACCCGCCCACCCACCCGATACTGGATGCTAGATCCTAGATGCTGGATCCGCCCACCCGCCCGGGTTGA
>Ga0316193_10004329_pt1 | contig 10427 bp, 10 predicted proteins | sample MerIslsedime2_MG_FD_207735 | JGI IMG/M metagenome (GOLD analysis project Ga0316193, IMG submission 207735) | Coastal sediment microbial communities from Maine, United States - Merrow Island sediment 2 | ecosystem: Environmental > Aquatic > Marine > Coastal > Sediment | place: USA: Maine...
TGATATCCAGCACTACAGTTTCAACCACATCGCCCACGGAAACAACCTTAGAGGGATGGCGAATCTTTCGGGTCCACGACATTTCAGAAACGTGAATCAGCCCTTCGATACCTTCTTCCAGCTCAACAAATGAACCATAATCTGTTAGACTGACGACCTTTCCATTAACACGGGAACCTATGGGATATTTTTCTGTGGCTGCCAGCCAGGGGTCCTCGGAAAGCTGCTTCATTCCCAAGGAAACTCTCTCCCGTTCAATATCAAAGCTTAAAATTTTCACGGTTATTTTGTCACCGACTGAAAAAAGCTCCGATGGATGTTTAACCCGTCCCCATGAAATGTCCGTAATATGAAGAAGACCATCTACACCGCCAAGATCGACAAACACACCATATTCGGTTATATTCTTTACAATGCCATCAACAATTTTTCCATCTTCAATGCTATCCAGTGTTGCAGATCGCTTGGAATCGCGTTCTTCTTCAAGAATGACTCGCCTGGATAAAACGATATTACTCCGTTTTCGATTATATTTTAGGATCTTGAAAGTAAATGTCTTCCCAACCATTTCATCAAGGTTGCGAATGGGACGCAAATCCGCCTGCGAACCGGGCAGAAATGCCTGAACACCAATGTCTACGGAAAATCCTCCCTTGACGCGATTGACAATAACGCCTTCCACAGTTTGATCTTCGTCGTAAGATTTCTTAATCTCTTCCCATACTTTTACTTTAGCGGCTTTTTCTTTGGAAAGGATGACGCGCTCTTCTTCATCATCCCACCATTCCACCATTACATCAACCAAATCTCCGTCATTGGCAATCAAGTTTCCGTCTTCATCTTGAAATTCATGAATCCTTATTTGCCCTTCTGATTTGTACCCAATATCAACAAGGACATAATCCTTGTCTACGGAAATTATTCTTCCGGTAACAACTTCACCTTCAGCGAATCGTTTAAAACTTTCCTCGTACATATCCATCATGTCGTCCATGTTTTCACTTAGATTGTCTGCTGCTTCAGAGCCTTCGAGTGTAACAGGACTTTCTTCCGAATCGCCGATTATTTCCGAAACTTCTTCCGAATCGCCGATTATTTCCGAAACTTCTTCCGAATCGCCGATTATTTCCGAAACTTCTTCCAAATCACCGGTTGTTTCTTGATCTTCTTTAGAGTCCGAAGTTGTTTCCTGAGCATCTTCCGAAACATTAACCGGGTCTTGAATATCCTCGGATGGTGTTTCTTCTTCAGATGAATCTGTTTTCAATACGTCTTGTTCCTTAATAATTTCCGCATCTGATTGCTCACTGGATGTTTCATTCGTTAAAGTTTTGTTTGAATCGTTTGCTTCAAAATTTTCCATTAAATACAATACCCCCTGACCAGTTTTATTTTGCTATAACCCGTACAATATAGCATAACCGCTTTTGCTATCAGACTCATTCCCAAAAAACAATGATTATTTTAAATAAATTATTCAATCTCAATCAATTCGCTTAAACTTGGAATGACAAAAGAATTGATAAGATTCGAAAAGAAACTGGCTGCTTAAAACATTGGTGCCGGTTAAGCAGATATTTTTATTAGATCCACAAAAGAAAGTCGATGTATTTTCAAAATAAATCAATAAGTTGTGGTTTCGATGGCGGCCACCATTCGCTCAACAACAGTTTCAACAGAAAGATCGGTTGAATCTATTCGAATCGCATCCTCTGCCGGCTTTAATGGCGCTAAATCTCTGGTGCTGTCATTTTTATCCCTACGATCCATGTCCCTTTCCACCGCTTCTAATGGTTGAAGGTTTATTGCTTTTAATTCTTTGTATCGCCTTTTAGCCCTGATTTTTGGAGATGCATCCAGAAAAAACTTTACATCAGCACCTGGGAATACCACGGTTCCCATGTCACGCCCTTCAAATACAACCCCCTTCTTTCTTCCTAAATCCCTTTGCAAATTCAAAAGGAAACTCCTCACAACCGGCCTTGCAGAAACAGCCGAAGCAAACATTGTTATTTCAGGGGTTCTGATTTGATCGGTAATATCTGAACCATTTAACATTAGCCGCAATCCCTTTTTATCCAACACAAAACTTATTTTCAGAGTATTGCACAGCTTTTCGAGGCCGTTATCGTCATCCGGATTTAGACCTGATGATATGGCTGCCAGAGCGACACCTCTGTAAAGGGCACCCGTGTCAATATATCTGTACCCGAGACGATCGGCCAGTATCCGGCTTACCGTTGTTTTACCTGCTCCCGAAGGGCCGTCTATGGCAATAAGCAGTTGTTTCATTTGAAAGCGATAACTTTGTTCACGCCAGACTTTTCTCAAGCGCTTTTAAAAACCGGACATTCTCTTCATGAAGTCCGACATTGATTCGAATATAATTGGGATAACCATACGATTTCATGGATCTGACAATAACCCCTTGCCGGAGCATATCTTCGTAAATTTCATCGGCGTCTTTACAAACATCGATCAGGAAAAAATTGGTCTGTGTAGGAAAATAGTTTATCCCCAAAGTGTCTAGAGCATCATATAGAAAATCAAGACCTTCATGGACCAAAGAAATGACTTTTTCAAGGAAAATTTTGTCCTCAAGCGCTGCACCAGCGCCGGCCTGAGCCAATGAATTGGTGTTGAAAGGGAGTCTTATTCTGTTTAAAATATCTGCAATCTCCACCGGCATAACGCCATAACCGATACGAAGTCCGGCCAGACCATACGCTTTGGAAAAGGTCCGAAGCGTAACCAACGGCGTTATGTTATCCAAATACTCAAAACTTTTGACACAATTTTGATCACGCACAAATTCAATATACGCCTCATCCACCACGACAATCACCTCGGGCGGCATCTCTTGTATAAAATTCTCAAAATCTTTTTTAGAAATAACAGTCCCTGTGGGATTGTTGGGATTACACAGAAAAATCATCCGGGTTTTTGATGTAATTTTTTTCTTTATTTCTTCCAGATCGATTGACAACGATGTCAAAGGAACAAATACCGATGTTGCGCCGGCGCCACGGACCATTATTTCATACATGAGAAAAGAAGGAACGGGCAATATGACCTCGTCACCCGGCTGCAGCATGGCAAAGGCAAGCATACCGATAATTTCGTCTGAGCCGTTGCCCAAAACGATGTGTTGTGGTGAAAACCCGATATGATTCGAAATTTTTCGGATAAGATCATGTCCGCTTCCATCGGGATAGCGGTTCAATTTTTTAGTGGATTCTTTAATGGCTGCAACCGCCATAGGAGACGCGCCTATAGGATTTTCATTAGAGGCGAGCTTTATGGAGTCATCAATACCATATTCTCTTTCGAGCTCTTCCAGAGGTTTCCCGGGTGTATACGGTTTTATCGATAAGATGTAGTCTGGAACAGATAGTTTCATAATTTGTGCCTTACTTTAATTTAACCCGGATATTTCACGTGTGCGAAGCGTTCATTAATAGCAAGAAGGCCTTCTCGAAAGTTTTCATGAAATATTCGGGTTAGCGGCCTTTTTGCCCGCATCAAGCGCTGCCATATTGATGGGAATAAGCTTTTCCTTTGAAGCAAACTGCTCTTGCACACACTTTCGTATCCCTTCAAAATCGACAATTTTGCTGCGGGCAACGAAAGCGCCAAGCGCCACGATATTGGCAACCTTCACACTCCCTAAATCTTTTGCAATATCATTTGCCGGCACCAACAATTCATCAACATCATCACGACCCGAGGATACGGGGATTAATGAACTGTTAATCACCACAACACCGTCTGGCTTTATCACCGGTGCAAATTTTTCCAAAGAAGGACGATTCATGGCAATAAGATGCATGGGGTTCCTGACAATCGGCGAACCAATGGGTCGGTCACTGATTACCACCAGGCAATATGCGGTCCCGCCTCGCATCTCCGGACCATATGACGGAACCCAGGCGACTTCAAAACCTTCTTCCATAGCAGTGTGTGCAAGGATATTCCCTATCAACAGAATGCCTTGTCCACCAAATCCGGCAAACATAACTTCTTTTTGCATTCAGTCCTCCTCAAATTATTCGGGTGTTTTAAATTCGCCCAGTTGGTAATAGGGAAGCATATTTTCTTCGGCCCACTGAATCGACTCCACCGGCGTCATCCCCCAGTTGGTCGGACAGGTGCTGACAAATTCCACCAGGCTGAAACACCGGCCTTCCATTTGATACTGGAAAGCCTTTTTAATCGCTTTCTTGCCCCTGACTATATATTTCGGCTTCAAAACTGTTTGCCTTGAAATATAGGCAGGCGTTTGAAGGCCGGAGATCAATTCGGCAATTTTGAAAGGCATACCGACGTCCTCAACATCGCGTCCAGCAGGGGAGGTTGTGGTACGCTGGCCCGGTAGTGTTGTCGGTGCCATCTGTCCCCCAGTCATACCGTAGACCGTATTGTTCACAAATATTGTGGTAAACTTTTCTCCCCGGTTGGCCGCATGTATGATTTCTCCCATTCCGATACTTGCCAGGTCGCCGTCCCCCTGATAGGTAAAAACAATCAGATCTGGACGAACCCGTTTAATACCGGTTGCCACAGCCGGCGCCCGACCATGGGCTGCCTCTTGAAAGTCGAACGTGAAATAATTATAGGCCAACACAGCACACCCAACAGGTGCAATGCCGACTGTCCTGCCCCGAATCCCCAGCTCGTCGATAACTTCAGCCACCAATCGGTGAATAACCCCATGGGTGCAGCCCGGACAGTAATGGGTATGCTGATCGGAAAGCGCCTCGGGTTTCTTGTATGTTTTTGCCATTATGTCTTCTCCTTAAAAAATTTCCCAGCCTGCGACACTGTATCGGCGTTGCTGAAAATTAAGGGTGCAAAGCTTAAGTAAAAGATCTAACCTTATCAATAACTTCTTCAGGTGTGGGTATTTCTCCGCCTGCTTTTCCATGCCAGTAAACCGGACATTTCCCCTGAACGCTTCTCTCGACGTCTTCAACCATTTGCCCCATGCTGAGCTCAAAACTGATAACAGCCACGCAGCCCTTTTTTGACGCTGCTTTTCTTATCGGATTTATAGGAAAGGGGAAAAGAGTCTGGGGTCTTATCATGGCCACTTCAATGCCTTCGGTCTTCATATTGTCAATGGCGGTTTTACACACCCGGCTCATGGTACCATAGCTCACAATAAGTGCCCGGTAATCCGAATCGATGTTATACGGTTCATATCGAACCTCTTCTTGCTTCATTCGATCGTATTTGGCCTTTAATGCCAAATTATGTTCTTCCAGCAGTTGTGCATCTAAAAAAAGAGATTTAACCAGATTGCGTTCCTTGCTTTTACGGGTGTCCATGCCGTTTGTTGCCCACGCATCCTTATTGCTCGGTTCGGATTTAAGGTGATCTGAAAATTCAACGGGCTCCATCATCTGCCCGATTAAGCCGTCTCCTAAAATCATCACCGGATTTCTATATTTTTCTGCCAGTGAGAATGCCATCATCACCATGTCCACGGCTTCCTGAACACTTGCCGGCGCCATGACAAGCAATCTGTAATCACCATGCCCTCCACCTTTTGTGGCCTGAAAATAATCCGCCTGGGACGGCAATATCCCTCCCAATCCGGGGCCGCCCCGGACAATATTGACAAAAACGACCGGAAGCTCGGCAGATGAGATATAACTAATGGCTTCGCTCATCAGGCTTACCCCCGGACTTGATGATGTTGTAAAAGCTCTTTCACCACTTCCGGCGGCTCCGAAAAGCATATATCCCACAGCGACTTCACTTTCACCTTGCAAAAATACACCCCCTACTTCCGGCATCCGGCGAGAAAGGTATTCGGCAACTTCAGATTGAGGGGTAATTGGATAAGCAAAATAATTGAGGCATCCAGCCCGGATTGCGGCCTCTCCAATTGCCTCGTTCCCTTTCATTAATATTTTACCCATATTTTCTCTCCAGCTATTCTTCCGCTTCTTGAGTTTCTTCTACAACTTTGGTTATGGTAATGGCCACATCAGGACACATGATACAGCAGGTCGTACAAAAAATACAGTCTCCAGGACGTGCTTGATACACAGGGAAATAGCCCATAGAATTCACTTCATCGGACAGTTCCAGAACATTTTTTGGGCAAACGGCCACGCATAGCCCGCATCCTTTGCATCGAACCTTGTCGGTGGTATGTTTATAAGACATATTTTCTAACCCCTCTATTTATAAGCTTAACAACGAACAACTTACTTTTTCAGTTCTACGGCTCTTTTCCATGGAGGAACAAGCTGTCTTTCTATGGGGATCACCGGACAGGAAAAACGTCCCATATCTATCTCAGGCAACAATTCCACAGAGGCAGTAATAAACTCTAGCGGCAGCCGACTTTCGCCAGACAACGCTTTAACAAAATCATATCCGTTGTATATATCATCAACCGAAGTTTCATCGATCAGGTTTGCATTGCCGATGATTCCATTGATGGTCATTTTCGAAGCCCTTTCAATCTCACCACGCATTTTCAAGCAGCTTTCAATGGTATCAGTGAACGGCCGAAAGGGATTCACCACCTGCAACATATGAACACGTTTATTGCGAAAAGAATCGGCCAGAGCTGCAAGGACGGTTGCCCCAACATCATTGCCTCCGGCGTCAATCAACGTCAAATCGCTCGGTTGACGGATTAATCCCGCAACAACAGGACTCAAAATAGGCAGATCCGCCTGAAGGTATTTTTCCTCGGGTACAACCACCTCAATCCCCAGCTTCAAAAGTGGTTTTCTCGCTTCGCGGGTTCTGAAGTAAGGGTTAACCAGATCAAGATCCGCGATCTTTACATCAACACCGGCACGCTTTTGATTCACGGCAAGATTTATGGAAACTTCGGTCTTTCCGCTTCCGTAGTTTCCAACAATGATGACAATCCCTTTGATCTGTTTCACTCCGGCAATTCCGATGGCTGACACTCGGCTAAAATTTGATAAACGTTAAAAAAACAAGCTGCTTTGTATTTTTATTTTATATTGGTGTCAAGTCATTTTCCGATGTACGGACTTGCTTAGAGGGAATCCGTGGATGAAGCCGTCTGGGACTCTGGCGTGAGACATCTTCAAAAACGAGAGATGACATTGAATGGGGATGCCGGTCACTTGTGATTATTTTTAGCGTCTTTTTTCTTTTGTTTCAGACTACGCCACTTTTCCAACCATTGTTTTATGCGGTTTTCATAACCTCTGTCTGTGGGCTTATAAAAATACCGGCCTTCAAGTTTTTCCGGCAAATAGTCCTGGGGAATATAGGCATCTTTATAATCATGGGCATACTTGTAATCTTTGCCATAGCCGATCCCTCTCATCAGCGCAGTCGGCGCATTGCGGATATGGAGCGGAACCGGCAGCGCCCCATGTTTATCTATAACCGCTTTAACCGCTCCGTAAGCAGTGTAAATGCTGTTGCTCTTCGGGGCTGTAGCCAGATAGATGGCAGCCTGAACAAGCGCCAGTTCTCCTTCCGGATGGCCGAGAAACCGAAAGGCCTCCATGGCACTCAATGCCACCCCAAGGGCATGAGGATCGGCATTCCCGATATCTTCGGACGCAAACCTGACCATTCTTCGTGCGACGTAAAAAGGATCTTCTCCGGCGGACAGCATTCGACCGAGCCAATAGGCTGCAGCATCCGGATCGCTCCCCCTTAAACCCTTATGAAATGCGGAGATAAGATTATAGTGTTCATCACCGGTCTTATCATACAAAAGCGCCTTTCGTTCCATGGCACGTTCTATATCTTGAAGCGTTATATTTATGGGCTTTTCCTTTGATGGATCTTCACGGCTCGATGCGATCAGAGATGCCGCTATTTCAAGGCTGTTGAGTGCTGTCCGGGCATCACCGTCTGACATTCGGACCAGATGAGAAAGCGCATCCTCATCGAAAAACAGATTCATGTCCCCAAGGCCCCTCTCCCTGTCTTTAAGGGCATTGCGCATAATGGCGGCAATATCTTCGTCAGAAAGCGGATTAAGCGTTATCACACGGCATCTGGACATCAGTGGCGGAATCACTTCAAATGACGGATTTTCGGTGGTCGCACCAATTAGAGTGATGAGTCCGCTCTCCACATGATGAAGGAATGCATCCTGCTGTGCCTTGTTGAATCTATGAATCTCGTCCACAAAAAGAACGGTTTTTTTTCTAAAAAGTTTTTGCTGGTTCTTTGCATCCTCAATAACCGACCTGATCTCCTTAACGCCTGACAAAACCGCAGAGAAATGGACAAAATGACGACGCGTATGGCCTGCAAAAATTCTGGCAAGTGTTGTTTTTCCGCATCCCGGCGAACCCCATAAAATCATGGAAAAAATCCGATCATTCAAAATGGCATGCCGTATCAAAGTTCCCTCTCCAACAGCATGCCTTTGCCCGATGAACTCGTCCAGGTTCATGGGACGCATTCTGTCCGCAAGAGGCCGTGAAACATGGCCATCCTTTTGGGCGCGGTATTCAAACAGATCCATTGTTAACCCTTTTTCACGGTCCTTCCGGGCACAGCCTAAGATTGGCCCTAAGTCCGCTTTCTAAGACGAACGCCTCTTTCCTTGCCGGTGCGTTTGCGGAAAATGATTCGGATCGGTGTCTTGTCAAGTCCTGCCTTAACCCTGATTTGATTTGTAAGGTATCGTTTGTAGGAAAAATGGACTGCATCCGGATAGTTTACAAAACAAACAAATGTTGGTGGCCTGGCTGATACCTGAGTCGCATAATAAAATTTAAGGCGTCTCCCTCTGTAAAGCGATGGTTCGCTCCGAACAATTGCCTGCTCGAATATCCTGTTGAGCTGCCCGGTCCCCACGCGTAATGTGTATTGTTTAAATACTTCTTCAACAAGATCAAATATTTTAAAGACCCTTTGGCCTGTTAATGCTGAAATGGTTATAATCGGTGCAAAGCTTAAAAATTTGGCTTCCATTCTTAGCCGGTCATAATATTTTTTTGCAGTTTTGGTGTCTTTTTCAACAAGATCCCATTTGTTTAATAAAAAAATACAACCACATCCACGGTCAAAGGCATAACCTGCAATATTAATATCCTGTTCTGTTATCCCCTGATGGGCATCAATGATGATAAGCGCAACATCACACCGATCAAGGCTTCTTAATGCTTTAATAATTGAAAATTTTTCAAGCTTTTTTGACACCCGTGCCTTACGACGAATGCCTGCAGTATCAATAAGAAGGTATGGTTTTTCATTAATTTTACAGAGAGAATCAATGGCATCACGTGTTGTCCCGGGCATATCGCTGACAAGCAGGCGCTTTTGCCCTAAGATCCGGTTGATCAAAGATGATTTCCCGACGTTCGGCTTCCCCACCACCGCCAACCGAACGACGTCACCGGCTTCTTCGGTAACTGTTTTCGGTAGAATTTCAGTCAGGTCATCTAATAAATCCGAAATTCCATAACGGTGTTCAGCAGAAGTAGGATATAATTTTTCTATCCCAAGACTGTAAAAATCATAAAGTCTATCCTCTTGCTCGACCCCGTCGATTTTATTGACGGCAAAAAAGACCGGTTGTGATAGGGGGCGAAGGATCCTGACAACATCTTCGTCAAAGGGAGAAATTCCACTCTTGCCATCCAGCAGAAGAATAATAATATCCGCATCTTCGATAGCCTGAAGGATTTGTGAACGTATCTTATGAGCAAAGTTATCATCATCATCATCCGGAAATCCGCCGGTATCGACCAGTGTAAAGTTAACCCCATTCCAAACAGCATCACTGTAATGGCGATCCCTTGTAACACCAGGGAAGTCGTCAACAAGGGCCTTCCTTGTTCCGGTTACACGATTAAAAAGGGTCGATTTACCCACATTGGGACGACCCACTATGGCAACAATCGGTTTCATGGCAATATTGGAAATAATTAAATAAATTTGATTGCGATCAATTAGCAGTAAACGAAGTCTGACACAAACATACATGAATCGTCAACACATTGTCAAACTGCGAAACCTTGTGATGCGAGGTGTTGTGCAGCATTTCTTTGTGCCGATCAGGATGTCTTAATTCAATGTTGATCATCTCCCGATTAGTTGTAGTTAATTGAGGGGTCGGGGAGTTTTTCTAAATAGTCGCTCCATGGATAATCTTTTTTTAAACCGCGTGAACTCGTGGCAAGGGTTCGTAAAGAAAGAACAGGAATCAATCTTTGAAAAATCAATAGGTTTGCCATACAATCTTTAATTTCTCTTAAAGATGCGATTTCGGCATGCGCCTGTTCTTTCCAACGATCCCTAAGCCACTCAAACAGCACCCGCTTTAAAAAAAAATCATCCATTCCGCTGAAACTCAGGGATTTAGAAGAAAAACTCCCCGAGGGCTCAATTAACTAAAACTAATCGGGAGATGATCTTTTAATTTTATTCCAAACTAACATGAATTGTCAAAGAAGTAATGG
>Ga0316193_10004330_pt1 | contig 10425 bp, 4 predicted proteins | sample MerIslsedime2_MG_FD_207735 | JGI IMG/M metagenome (GOLD analysis project Ga0316193, IMG submission 207735) | Coastal sediment microbial communities from Maine, United States - Merrow Island sediment 2 | ecosystem: Environmental > Aquatic > Marine > Coastal > Sediment | place: USA: Maine...
GCCGCTCAATCCACCCGCCCTCAGCGGGTTCACGATGGCCAGGTGCGCGGCGCTCGGGTTCAGGTCCATCGGCCGGCGACGGGCTTCCGCCTCGAGCTTCTTCAACGCCGAGGCCAGGGCATGCGGTTGCCCGCTGATCTCCGCCCCCATCCGGTCCGCCCGATACTCTCCGGCCCGGCTGATGGCCATCTGGATCAGCATGGCCGCGATGGGAGCCAGGATCAGCATCAGCAGGCCACCGACCAGTCCGCCACGGTTGTCGTCTCCGCCGAACCAGAAGCCGAGACGCGCGAGCATCACGACGGCCGCTGCCAGGGTGGCGGCCACGGTGCCGGTGAGCATATCCCGGTTCTTGATGTGCGCAAGCTCGTGTCCGAGCACTCCCGCCAGTTCATCCGCGCTCGCGACCTGCAGCATTCCCTGCGTCACGCATACCGCGGCGTGAGCGGGGTCGCGGCCGGTGGCAAAGGCATTCGGCTGGGGCGACGCGGAGATCGCCACGGCCGGCATCGGCAGCCCGGCCCGCTGCCGGAGATCGTCCACCATGTCGTACAGCCCGGGAGCTTCGTGCCGCTCGAGAGGGCGTGCCCGGTACATGCGGAGCACGGCACGGTCCGAGAACCAGTAGGCGCCGAAGTTGAATACGGCCGCAAAAGCCAGCGCGATGATCATGGCCGATCGTCCGCCGAACCAGCCGGCGATCGCCACGAACAGCGCTGTCATCAGGGCCATCAGGCCGAATGTCTTGATATAGCTCATGCACCCACCTCCCAGGGGCCGGAATGTACTGTCAGAAGTTCCAGTCCCGGAAGAGCATCAGTCCGTACGTGCGCCGGCTGTACGAACTGAACGAGTAGCCGTACGACGCGTATCTCTTGAACCGGTCCTCCGTCACGAACTCGAGCCGCCAGTGCGTGGAGAACGACCACTCGAGGCCGAATCCCGGCAGCTGTCCTCCCAGCGGCTGGGTCGCACTCACGAACAGGACCGGCGTAAGGTAGCGACCGATCTCGAGTTCCGTGCCGTATAGCAGATTCGTCGTACTTCCGGATTCTATCGGGCCCGCCTGCCCCGTGGACCGGATATCGAAGTAATCCACCAGGCCCACCCCGCTGACCAGCACCTGTGAGAACTGATTGCTCACCGTGCCAAGCAGGCTCTCGCGAACCAGCGACGCTGCGAATTCTCCTCCCTCCGTCCCGGCCCCGAGGCAGGCGGTCGAGAACAACAGGAAGCAGATCTCGTCCGCCCCGGGCAGAGGCGGATCGCTGGAGGTCTGGAGCGTTGGCGCCGTAGCGGTCCCACCGATATCCACCGTAATCGTCACCGGGCCCAGGTCGGAGCGGGTCTGGTATTCGGCCTGGATGTCCAGGTTGGGATCCATGCCGGGCGCCCCGGTGAACGTGATGGAGCCTCCTGCAATCTGGAGTTGCCTCGAGTACAGGCTCGACAGGTCCGTCCCCGACCCGGACACGTAGCGGTACTTCCCGCGAGCCAGGTTCAGGGTGCCGAAGGCGATGAGGTCGCCACGAGCTCGATCCATCTGCACGTCCAGGGTACCGGCAAGTTCGACTTCGAGCGCCTGGGATCGCATCCAGAAGTTGGGGCCGATGCCGATCTCGGCGTCCATGCGCAGATTCTGCATGAACGGATTCTGGGCTCTCTCGAAAAGGCGCTGCTCCAGCACGAGAGTGGTGTCGATCAGGGCCGTGACCATCGGATCCGTCAGGTCCACCGCCTGCCGCATGCGCATGAAGCGCTCCGCCCGGACCTGGCCCTCCGAGATCCGGAAAGTCCCGGTCAGTTCAGGCGACCGGTAGGAACCGCCGAGGTGTCCCTGTCCATCGAGCAGGAACTCCGCCATGCGCCGGTCCATCGCCTTGAACCGGTTCATCACGATCGTAAGGTCAAACCCGAGATTCGTCGGCTCCTGCGTATCGATCGCGCCCAGCAGCGTGGCGCTTCCGCCTGCCGACGAACGGAGTCTCCCCGCCTCCACCACGGCCCGGGTTCCGTCGAACGAGAGCGATGCGGTGACATCCTCGAACCGAATTCCGAGGTACGGCACGGTGGCTGCGGCGTCGCTCAACGTGGCCGCTCCGTCGAGGCGCAGGGCATCCGGTTCGCCGGAGAATTCGATGCGGCCGGCGGCGTAACCCTCCAGGTCACGGACGCTCTCGAATGCCAACTCCAGCGGCTCCATCGGCAGGCTGTCAGCCTCGACCACCAGGCGCAAAGGGTTCGGCGAGAGGCGGTGTTCCCGCTTCCTCAGCGCGAGATCCGTGAGAATCGACCCGTCGAGCCGGCCGAGCAGCGTACCGTTCTCGTGCAGGCTGACGCCCATGGTCATTCGACCGTCGGCGTAATCCGAATCGCCTTCGAGGCGCTGGTACACGAATCCGCGGTAGCCCGGCTCCGACACATCGAGGGACATGTCCCAGACTGGATCGTCCGCCGTTCCCCTGAGATGTCCGCTCGCGTTCATCACCCCCTGGTACTGGAGCCCCTCGTCCGGTATGCGGGACAGGGTCGCCAGGTCGAACCCGCGTATCTCGACGTCGAGGTCCGCGGCGCCACTGTCCGAAACGACCCCTTCGATCCGCAGCCCGGCTCCGTCCTCGCCCCGCAAGTGCAGGCCGGAGGAGGAAAACCCCCGATTCCCCCATACGATCTCGGCGGTTTCATCCAGCGTCATGCGCTGAGGCCCCAGCCCGGCCGTGAGCCTCTCCAGCCGGAGCCGCTTCTCGGCTTCCGTCCACTGGACCTGCGCACGGGCATCGAACTCGAGGCTGGATCCGCGTCGCGCGTACAGGTCCACGTCGCTCCGGGTCGAGTCCTCTCGGACCCACAGAACCTCGACGCTGTCGAGGGTGGTGCCGCTTCCGGTCAGTTGCCACACGGTGGCGCTGACGGCCAGCTGATCCAACACACGCGGGTCCTCGATGTCGACCGTCAGGACCACCGAGTCCGCCCGGATCGGGCCATAGCTTACGTCCCGACCATGCAGGCGCCCTCCAAACTCGAAGTCATGGAGGTTGCCGGACAGGATACCCAGCGCCTGCAGGGACCCCGCGATCGTGTCCGGGGGCTCACCGCCGGAAGGCTCGGCCGCACCCGCTTCGACAGCTTCGTCCCCCCGAAACGCGGCGAACAAACCCTCGAGGCTGGTGTCCTGGCGCGCCGGATTTCGACCCGGGACGATCCACCGATTCCACGACGCGAGGTTCGGCGCGTCCACGTCCAGGATCAAAGACCCGCTCGTCTCCTCGGCGAGCCCGAACGTGCCCCTTCCCCTGACCCGGCCGGCGTCCGTCTGGATAGCGAACGTGTCGGCCACCGCCAGCCCATCGGAAACCGTAAAACGGAGCAGGCTGGAATCGACCCGCGCCCCCTCGATGAGAGACTGCAGGATGGTCAGGTCGAACGTGGCCTCGAGAGTGGCCGGATCGGTGCCCACTCCCAGCACCCTTCCCTCGACGGCCAGTCGCGTGGAGGGCGCCTGCTCCACCCACTGCCTGAGCTGGATGTCGCGGGCGGTCAACCGCGCGTCGTATCGCCGTTCCTCGGCCATGAGGTCGAAACGACCGTCGAAGTTCACGAGTCCGCGCGGCGTGCGCAGATCGGCCAACACTCGCAGGTCCGATAACAGGCCGCGGGCCGATAACGGTCCCCGAACGTCGCCCACGAGCTGCACGTCCGGCCGTGCGTACGGTTGCAGGGCCGCCAGTGACAGCGGATCTGCCAGGAATTCCACCGTGACGCCCGGCTCGTCCTCCAGGACCACGCTTCCCGAGCCCGAGACTCGGGAGACCTCGCCCGAATTCAGCTGGTGAACCAGATCGGCGTCGAAGTCGAGCCACTGGCCAACCGTGCCCGTCATCGTCGCTCGACCCTCGATTCGGCCTTCCAGGCGGTGCGGCCGACCGACCATCAGGGTCCACTGCGGATCGAATTCGAGGAACGTCAGGTGGAGGTCCTGCAGATCGCGCGGCAGCAAGATCCCCAGTCCCCCGTCGGCGGTGAGAAACGAGGGAGGAACACTATCGCCCAGCGCGTTGAGCGTCAGGTCGGCGTGGACCTGCATCAGGTCCAGGGGCCCCGTGCCGGTAACGGCCCCCGTGATGTACCCGTCGATGAGAGCATCGCGCTCGAGAACCTCGTCAACCAATCTGAGGCGAAGCGGTTGCAGCAGGAGATCCAGGCTCTCGAAACGAGGCATGGTCTCGAGGGCCAGCACGAAGGACCCGCGAACCCTCGAATCACCCGATCGGGCGTCGGCGCCCGAGACATCGACAACGATCACCTCGCCCCTCGTCCACAGGTCGATCCGGGCCGGGCCGCTTCCCTGCCTCGGCATCGGCACGGGCAGCCACCTGAGGTCACCCAGTTCGATCGGGTCTGCGTCGAGCCCGAACCGGAACTGCTCCGGGGCGCCAGGTACGATCCAGCCGGAGCCCGCCAGTATGCTTCCTTCGGTCTCCAGCGTCCCGATCTCTACGGCGATGGTGTCCCGAAACGTGGCCGTTCCGTCGAAGCGACGAACGTCGAGTGTCTGGGTCACGACGGACGCGGCGGTCGCCATTCCCGTCGTTTCGATGTGGAAGGGCCGGACCGGGTCGACGATGCGGAGAAGGGGAAAGCCGGCCGAGAGGGAGTCGAGGCGGATCTCCCGGACCCAGCGACCGGGGCCCGCCCGGACCACACGCCACAGCTTGTCCCCGCGCAATCCCTGCGCCACAAGTGAGTCCCGCTCCGCTCCACGCTTGTCGGCGGCCCACGGGGTGGTAACCAGGAGGCTACCGCGCCGGATGTTGAGATCCGTGAGGAGCACCTTCGTCCGGCCGGGCCCATCCGTTGAGTCGGCGACAAGCGCTGAATCCGGCAGCAACTCAACTTCGGACGGATCGTCTCCGAACAGGCGATCGAAGTTCCAGTTGCGGTCCTCGGCCTGGAGCAGCGATATCCGCGCGTGCTCCACCGTGACGTTGCTGAATCGATACGTCCCGATGAGGAAGCCGAGCGGGTTGTAGCTCACCCGCACGCTGTCGAGCTGGACGAACGGCGTTCCGTCGGACTCGAGCATCTCGAAGTGGGCCAGGTGGATCCGGGTGAGCATGTTTCCACCCAGGATCGGCCCGACGCGTACCTCGCCGTTGACCACATCAGCCAGCAGATGCTCGATCTGGGTTGCCACGACGGAACGGCCTACGACCGTCTGGCTCAACAGGAGAACGGCTCCGGCAGCTGTAAGACTGGCGAGGCCAATGAGAACGGCCACCGAGCGGCCGATCACCTTGGTCAGGTGCCACCAGCGCCGGGGCATCCCGAAGGGAGGCCTGAACTCCCGATACCTTGCTCGCCGCTCACGACTTCTCATCGCACCGGCCACGTCAGAACGCCTCACCGATCGAGAACTGAATGCGCATGCGGCGCCAGACTTCCGTCAGTGTCGACGGGTCGTCCCAGGTGAAAGGATCGTACGGTACCGGGTCCGGAACCGCCTCGATCGAACCATCCTCGAGAACCACCACCACCGGCTTGAGACTCGGGCCCGTCGGGTTGTACCCGATGTCGAGGCGCAGGGGACCCACCGGGCTGCGGAATCGGACCCCGGCGCCTGGAGTGGCGACGATTGGCGCGCGATCGTCTACGGTTTCCCATACCTGACCGAAGTCCAGGAAGCCCGCCACCGTCCATCGGCCCCCCACCCTGAACCGCGCTTCCACGCTTCCCTCGAACACCGAGTTTCCGCCGAGCGGGCGCTCATTGAACGTGGTGGGCGGGACGTCTTGCGCGCACTCGGAGTAGTCGACGTACGCGCCGCAATCTCCCTCTTCCAGTACCAGAACCGTCGGGCCCAGGAGGTTCAGCCCAAAACCGCGAACGCTCTGCGGTCCGCCCGAGAAAAAGCGCTTCTGCGGATGTACGATCGCGCCTGACGTGACGTCCCCTTCGAATACGTTGCCCGAGTACGGCAGGATCGCCCCGGTCCGGATGTGAGCCCCGATGACCACCTTCTGCGCGACCTGGCGGAAGACGGCGCCGTCAATCGTGCCCCGGGTGTACTGGTAGTCGGACAGCGTCAGGTCACCCGCATTCTCGAACTCGACCGCCAAATACCATCCTCGCGTGGTCGCAAAAGGGTTGTCCGTACGGTCGTAGGTCCAGAGGGCGGTGATCGGAGACAGCCAGTTGGCTTCGGAAAGGACCGCGATGTCTTCCGGGTCGCACACGCCGAAGTTGACGCAGAAGTAGATGTCCGCGGATTCTTCGGCGAACGACGTGAGCGCCGGCTGGTAGCCCAGGACCAACTGCATCGAACGCTGGAGGCGCCGGCTGAAGGACAACTGTCCGCCGACGGCGTTTCTCACGTAAAGGTCAGGTACGGTCTCCCTCTCGGCGAACACGCTCCCGCGCAGGCTGTTGCGCCCGTCGGAGAACACCGGCTGCTCGAAACCCACGTCGAGCAGGTAGTTGAGCTCCTGGTAGACCTCGTTGGCGCTCACATCGGTGCAGGGGAACTGACCCTGTAGCTCACTTGCGAGCAGGTTGGAGACGCGCCCCGTGATCCTGAGGATGCGGGCACCTCCGAGGAAGTTCCTGTAGATCAGGCTGGCCTGGCCCTGCACGCACTCGTCGGTCTGCAGTCCCGCGCCGGTCTCGATGGATCGCTTCGGGGCGGGCGCCACGTCGACTCGCAAGTCGATCAGCGTGTCCGTGTCCGACCGACGCTCCGACGAGATGTTGGCCCAGCGAAGGGCCTGGAGGCTGTACAGGCTGCGCTGGCTCTCGAGAATCCGATCTCCGCTGAACCAGTCTCCGGACTCGAATCGGAGCAGCTCCCTGATCACCCCGTCTCCAACGTCGCCGGAGCCGGTGATGATGACATCTCCAACCCTCACCCGCGGTCCAGCTTCGACCCGAAGGGTCACGTCCGCCCGGAGCGAGTCGCTCGGAATGAAGTACTCCCGGAGCACCTGGGCCTGAACGTAGCCGTCCTTCCGCAGCCGCTCGGCGAGGCCTCGCTCACCTTCACCCAGGGCGACCAGGTCGAGTGGATCCCCCACCTTGAGCGGCAGGTCTTCGGCCACGGCCGCCGAATCCAGGAGATCCTCTCCTCCGACAACCTCGAGGGTCCGAATTCGTGTCGGCTCACCCTCGACCACGTCGAACTGGATGCTGACCCTGTTCTCGTCTCTCGTTACCGTCGTATCCACCGTCGCCGCCCGGAACCCACGCTGCCGGTAGTAGAGCCGGAGCCGGAGCACGTCCAGTGGCAGCTCTCCGTCGTCCAGGTACTCCCGAATGTGCGCCATGCCCCAGTCGGTCAGGGGACACAGAGGAAGAGGAAAGACGAACAGGAAGGTCCGACAACGCGTCGCGCTCGTGAGGATGGCGCTGCCGAGATCGCCATTCGGGAACGCCTCGTTCCCTTCAAACGTGATCTTGACCACTTCCGGATCCGCGAACGTCTGGCTGGCGGCGTCAGTCGATCCAATCGCTACGAGAGCGACACCCATCGCGATCGCGCGCCAGGCGGTCCTCACTTCCGGGAGGTCTCCCTCGTATCGGATCCCAGGCGACTCATGAGCCACGCACCCAGGCCGATCAGCCCAATGCTGAGGACCTGCGCCAGGGATAGAGCCCCGAAGAAGCGGTCATCCTTGGCCCGGAAGAACTCGACGAACAGGCGCTCGCACCCCGCGAGGACGAGCCACAGGGAGAACAGCCACCCGGCCCGCCTGTCGCGAAACCTGAGTCTCCAGAGGACGAAGAAGATCACCAGGGAGATGCCGGTCTCGAACAGCTGTGTCGGATAGACGGAAAGGACCTGGCCATCCGGGATCTCGGCGGGGATCTCCACCCCGAAACCGCGCCGGAGATTGCCGGCCGTAGAGGGCGGCTGGCCGTTCGGGAACGCGATGCCCACCCAGCTGTCGGTGGGCCGGCCGTAGTCGTCGCCCACCAGAAAGCACCCAACGCGGCCAAGGGCGTACGACAGGGCGAGTCCCGGGGCCGCCACGTCGGCCATCTCGGCGATGTTCTGGCCCCGGCGGCGGAGCATCCAGATCACGCCGAGTGCCCCTCCGATCAGGCCACCGTACCACACCAGGCCCGATCGACTGGCGAGCATACCGATCGGGTCGAGGACGGTAAGCGGCCAGTTCAGGAGCACGTAGTAGATCTTCGCTCCCAGGATGCCGCCCACCAGGGCTCCAAGCAGAATGTCACCCGCCAGCTGCTCGTCCTTGCCCTGCCGCCTGAGTTCGACCCGGATCACCTGGTAACCCGCGAGGAATGCGATCGCCATCATCACACCGAACGTGGTGATGGTGAATCGGCCGAGGACCGGCAGGTCGAGTGTGATCAATTCCGGATACATGTCTTACTTTCGGTTCGCGTTACGAGAGGCCCGGAAACGGCAGGGCCGGATCAGCGTTGAGGTCCAGCCCATCACTCTGACCCGCCGACAGCCGAGACTCGGCAAGCCGGGCCACCATCGCCGCGTTGTCCGTCGATAGCCTCGGCGACGGGGCGAACATGGTGCCGGTTGGTTCGAGAGCGACGGCCAGCCCCTCGCGGAGCGGACCATTCCGAGCCACCCCTCCACCCAGCAGGACGCGCCGGCACCCCGTATGCTCGACCGCCCGCATCGTCTTCGTGACGAGGACTTCCACTACGGCTGCCTGAAACTCCGCCGCGATATGCGCACGTGCCGTATCGAGGTCCCCGCTGGCCTGTTCGACTTCCGCGATCAACAGCGAAGCGGCCGTCTTGAGTCCGCTGAACGAAAAGTCGAAGTAGCCGGCGTCTCCCGGGCCCTCACGAGTCGAGAGCATAGGGCGCGGAAGCCTGTACGTATTGGCTATTCCCTGCCGAGCCAACTTCTCGATCTCCGGCCCCCCGGGAAAGCCCAGGCCGAGGCGCCGCGCCACCTTGTCAAAGGCCTCGCCGACCGCGTCGTCCCTGGTACTGCCCAGGAGCTCGTACTTTCCCCAGGCAGAGGCGTGCAGAAGAAGAGTGTGACCACCCGAAATCAGCAGTGCCACGAACGGGGGGGTCGCCTCGGGAGACTCGAGCGAGTTCGCGTACAGGTGGGCCTCCATGTGGTGCACGCCCACCACGGGAAGCCCGAGGGCATAACCGAACCCCTTGGCCCAGTTCAAACCGACGAGGAGAGCACCGACGAGTCCGGGCCCCGCGGTAACACCGACCCCGGCCAGGTCCGAGGGCCTGATTCCCGCTTCGTCCAGTGTCTGCGTGACGACCCCATCGATGTGGACCAGGTGCTGGCGGGCGGCGATCTCAGGAACGACGCCTCCGAAGACCGCGTGCGCGTCCTGAGAGAGGATGACGTGGCCGGTGACGCGACCCTCAGAGACCACGGCGGCGGACGTCTCGTCGCACGACGACTCGATCCCGAGGACGGGTCCGCCCCGGAAGCTCATGCTTCACGAACCTTCCGGTCTGACCGTTACCTCTTCTGGTCGCGACGAAGCCGAAACGAAGCCACCCGTGCTCAACTCCACCACCACGGGCGCCAGCTGGGGGCCCGTCGGTACAGCGTCCACCTGCACGGTCACCCACGCTACCGAGTCGAGCTGCCGTCGCACCGCGGCAGCCGCGCCGCGCACCACGACATCCACCGAATCGGGCTGAACTCGGACTCTGCCCGCGGCGGAGCCCGTGGCTCGAACCGGAAGCCGGACCTGTCGCACAACGAGCGAATCCACCGGAACGGTGACCAGTACGCTGGGAGGATAGATCTCGATTCCGCGTGTCCCCGCGGGTACCTCCAGGGGAACGTCACGCATGACCGCGTACTGCAGCTCCTCGAGAGAGACCCGACGCGTGGACACCTGACGGATGGTCTCGACCTGGGACGCGCCCCCCCTGATGGTCACACTGTCAGGCTCGACGAGCAGAGGTCTCATCACGGTGAAGCCCATGGCGGGAACCGTGACGAGATCCGCGATCACGGGCACCCGTCGCTCCGCCAACTGCTCGAACTGCAACTCGATGGAGGTGGGCACAACCAGTGTCGCGCGCACCCCCTGGTCCCGATCGTACACGACCTGGTCCGGATCCAGGTTCACTCGCATCACGGGACCGGTCACTTCCCGGATGCCGATTCGGACCTCCGGGTCGTTGCCGATCAGGGCCAGAAGATCACGATTCCGCCCCTGGAATGTGGTGGCGACCTCACGGGGCGCATCCTGCAGAACCCAGGCGGAATCCTGTACGTCGATGACGAGTCGGGTCAGCACCTCCTGCGACTGTCGCTCACCGGCAGTGAGATCGAGCCACAGCAGAAAGACGATGAAGAACGCACCGAGCTTGTACGGCCAGTGGTTCCGTAACATGTCTTGCCAGTTCACGTTCCGACCGCCCAGATCAACTGTCGGGATCCTGGCGCTCGAACCA
>Ga0316193_10004334_pt1 | contig 10423 bp, 7 predicted proteins | sample MerIslsedime2_MG_FD_207735 | JGI IMG/M metagenome (GOLD analysis project Ga0316193, IMG submission 207735) | Coastal sediment microbial communities from Maine, United States - Merrow Island sediment 2 | ecosystem: Environmental > Aquatic > Marine > Coastal > Sediment | place: USA: Maine...
CTATAACTCGTACCAAAGCTTTCTTTTGCTTCGTTTTCTTTGTCGCTACAAAGAAAATGAAGTTGCTGTCGGGCAACCCCGACGGTTTTAATTTGGTCTTTTAATTCCAGAGTACAAAGAAAAAGGTCAGCAGATTAACCTTCTGTTGACCTAAGATTCAGAGGAATTCCACCGGCCAGATAAAAAAACAACCCGCATCACGTGCGGGGTTTGTCAACAATCTGAGACGCCTAATGGCCCTCTGTTTCACTAGTGGTCATACAAATTATCAGATAATGCTCAATACAGCCCTGCCTGACGCAGTTCTCGTGTAATTTTACGCCGTTTCTGCAGGAAAATACCGCCTTCCGCCCGACTTGGCTGCAACTCAACCGTTTCAACTCGACCGTTCAAAAAAACCAACTCTCTGTAGGCATTATCAAGTGGCTGTCCGGTTATGATGCCAACTGATTCTTTAAGGGTCAGGGCTTCCTCGATTACGAGATTTTCGCTTTCCAAAAGTACTCCATTGTCATTAAACAGGTGCACCGAAAGTCGACAATCCGGCCCCACCAGGCCCGGGCCGTCAACAGTCAGGGCAATCACGCCGCCCCGATCGTCAAAAATCTCCGGATTCATATCGGTACAGATCTCTGCAAAACAGTCGGGGTGAAGATATCCACGCCGGCGGCTGCGAAGATCAAAGAAAAAATGCCCATCCCTGGCATCGGATGCCTGGCAGCAGACCGGACATTCCAGGACCCGGCGTCGGTGGCTTACAGACAGACCAGACTCATCCGGCAACGGCTCTCTGATGGAGCTCTCAGGAGCAGGCGGGCCGGCACCAAACCGCTTCAGAACAAATTCGGCCAACTGCTTGAACTGGGGATGCACTGCAGTATTCCTGGCGTGAGTCAGGACCGGCCTGACAGAACTTGAGAAACCAGAAGCGAGGCTTTCAACCTTCGGACTCTTGCTGATAAAGATGTCCAGGACCTGGTAATCCCGCTCGCGGGCAGCATAGCTGAGAAATTCATGAACGCGCACTTCGGCATTCAGACGGGCCCTGGTATCGACCAGGCTGGGAAGCAGCCAGAGCCTCTCGCTGTGACCGACCGTTGCCATGACCTGTCGCAAGGCGTCCGTGTTGATCAATGCAGCGCGGTCCTTGACCGGTGCGATCACCAGGTCTGCAGCCATGAGGGCCGCTTCGGAATACCAGTCCAGGATCGGTCGCGTATCGAGGATCAGAATGCCAGCCAGGTCCATGGAATCGAGCTTGTGGCGGAGCCAGCCCGGCGGATGATGCGGCGGTTGCAGGCGCCGCGATGAGGCAACATACTGGACGCCGTATTGACCAAGTCGGACCAGGTCTGTCGTTGGAGCCTCTTCAAACAGTGCAGTGATATTTCTTTCCGATGGTGGCCCCAGGGCAAACATCTGGTCGACACTGAAATGGTTGTCGAACGAAGCGATGGTCACCGGCAGTTCTTCACGCAACGCCTTGAGATAAACCGCCAGGTTGGTGGCAATCGTGGTTTTCCCCACGCCGCCTTTTTCACTGGCAACAGCAATCACGAACAATCGTTTCATGGCGAATCCCCCGACGCGACAAGTTGCTGTAGGGCTTCCCACGTTTCCATGCATGTATCCAGTTCCGCCTGCAGTTCAGTATGCTGGTCGATCAGTTTGCCGAGCCTGGCGTGATCAATGGCCATCGCCGGATCCTGCATCTCGATCGTCAGTTCGGCAATATCCCTTTCCAGAATTTCAATGCGCGCCTCAACCTCGGAGAGTTCCTTCTGGCGTTTCTTCTCTTCACGCTTCGCGGCCTTTCGCTCAGCGTGCGAAACCATCCGCCCGGTCTTGCCAGCCTGTGCTGAGTCATCGGCCCGGGCCTCAACCCTTAATGACGAATGGCTGAGATCTCCCTCTCCGCTCTTCGACCGCAGGAACTCCTCGTAGTTTCCGATATAGGATGTTGCGCGGCGCGCAGCTACTTCGACTACACGGCTCGACAGGGTGTCCACGAAATACCGATCATGCGACACAAAGACCAATGTGCCCTTATAGCCTTTGAGCGCCTGCAGAAGGACCTCTTTGGACGTCAGGTCGAGGTGGTTGGTCGGCTCGTCCAACAGTAACAGGTTGGCCGGTCTCAACAACAGGATCGCCAGCGCCAACCGGTTCCGTTCTCCACCCGAGAGGACCGCGACCTTTTTGTGCACATCATCGCCGTGGAACAGAAAAGCGCCGAGCAGGTTGCGTACTTGCGGCACCATGTCGAACGGGGCCGCCCGGGTAATCTGCTCAAGAACCGACAGTTTCGGATCGAGGGTACGGGCCTGGTCCTGGGCAAAATACGCCATCACCATGTTATGCCCTTCTTCACGAACACCTTCTCGGGGCTCTTCAACTCCGGCCAGAAGCCGCATCATGGTTGACTTGCCGGCGCCGTTGGCGCCGACCAGGGCAATCCGCTCGCCTCTTTCAACGGTGAGACTGACATCCTCGAGGACTTCGAGAGCACCGTAGCCGTGCGACACCTTCTCGAGGTTGACGGACAACCTTCCGCCCTTGGGTGGTGCCGGGAAGGAAAACCCGATCTTCTTGCGCTCCGGGGGGAGTTCTATCCGTTCGATCTTTTCCAGCTGTTTAACACGGCTCTGTACCAGTGCAGCCTTGTTGGCGTTGAAACGGAATTTGTTGATAAACGCCTCGGTTCTGGCGATTTCTTCATCCTGGCGAGCCTTGGCCTCTCTCAAAGCCGTCACCCGCTCTTCCCGGGCCATCAGGTAACGGGAATAGTTTCCCGGATAGTCGGTCAATTTGGCGTGCCAGATCTCGACGATGCGGGTCACCACCTGGTCGAGGAAGAAGCGGTCATGAGAGACCAGGATAACGGCATGCGGATAGGCAGCCAGGTATCCCTCGAGCCAGTCACGGGCGGGCAGGTCCAGGTGGTTGGTCGGTTCATCGAGCAGCAGCAGGTTGGGTTTCTGCAGGAGCAGCTTGGCCAGGGCAATACGCATCTGCCAGCCACCGGAGAAATGCTCACAGGGTCTGGTCCAGTCGTCTTCGACAAAACCGAGGCCTTTGAGGACACGACCGATGTCCGCTTGCATCGTGTAACCACCCCGCTGTCGGAAGATTTCCTGCAGTTCGGAGTAACGAACAAGGTCGGCCTGCATCGTCTCGCGGCTGATCTTCTTTTCAAGGGACTGGAGCTCCGATTCTACTGACAAAAGCTCAGCCAGCGCAGAACGCACTTCGGTAAACAGGTCGCGACCGCAATGCTCCAGACCTTCCTGCGGCAAATAGCCGACCGTCGTCCCCCTGGCCAACTGGACTTTGCCGGCATCGACCTCGCTTTGCCCGGCCAGCAGGCGCAACAAGGTGGTCTTGCCCGCGCCGTTCTCACCGCACAGGCCAACACGATCGGTCGGACGGACATGCCAGTCGACATTGCCCAGAACGACCTGATCGGCAAATTGTTTATTGACGTTTTTCAGCTGAAGCATGAGGGCTGTTATAGCACATCTTGAAAGCAGCGAACATCATCAATAACGGCTAAAAAATCAGAAATGATGGTGTTCCGGGAAGGTTGCTACAAATGGAATACTTTTGAGTTTTCGGCATCTATGATTGAGAATGTGTGTCCTGAATATCCTCATGTTGACACAGTTCAGTTATCCCCCTGACTTTTCTTCACTCGTCCTTGGTGCTTAATTGCCTTATACAATGCTTGTCCCCCCAACAAGGCCATGAACAAATAAAGGAACACAAAGCCAAAAGGTAACCCTGCCTCTAAACCATACTCCAAATAGAGCCTGACAAGTTCATAAATGCTGTAAGCAATCCATGCTATGGCGACAATAATCTTTACCAAATCTACTCAACCTTTATGTCCTAAATACCTCGGTCCTGACACACCCTGTTTAACGTTCCAGCGGCGTAGTTTATAGGATATATCTGTTGTGGTAATTCAAACATGATCTGAATCTCGCTGCAAGATTTGGTTGAGGGCAAAGCTGCTTATCTTGGAACGATTCTTATTTATCAGGGGTTGTGAGAGTTTCGAACACCTGCCAATCTGAGGGCATCAAAACAATGCAGTAGTATAAATAGGAAGTCTTTACTTTACCCTACCGTTTTACTGGGGTATATTAATCTGTCTCAATTGATTTGTCCCATGGGGGATGGAAATGGTCAATAGGCAATCAGGACAATTCATATTCAGACCACAAACCGCTGCTGTCGGCATTATGCTGACCGGCGGTTTTTTTTTGTGGTTTGATGGTGTCTTTAAATCTAAATGTAATTCCTGTGACGAGTTTAATATCCACGAATAAGCATATTGTGGGTTCAAATTACTTGTTTAAGATTTGGGGGTTGCTATGAATTTTACAAAACAGCTGTTAGCTTATACTCTACTACTATTGTTGGTTGTCGGTTGTGCGTCAAAAGTGTCCCGCACTAACATGCCAACAGTGACAGGGCCTGCTTGGTCTCAACAAATTCCACTCGGCAATTTAGAGTTAGTTATGACCGAGAGTGGAAAAAACTCGATCAGGGATAATCTTAAATTTGACCCAAAAATTTTGAAAGACCATGTCAAACGTGCTTTATCTGCGAACTCTCTCCTCGTGGAGGATCTTGGAGGCCGTTTGCCCCAGATCTTAGTAGAGATCAAAGATGTTAGGGTTCGCAGTAATTTCTCAGCGGTGATGTGGGGGTTCATGGCTGGAAATGACCATATTACTGGTGACATAGTCATTCAGAACAATAATGGCTCGGAACTTGATCGTTTTGAAGTGTCTGTATCATACGCCCTTGGCGGACTCGCTGGCGGAATGGATTCCGCCCGTATGGGCTGGCTTTACGAAACGTTTGCTGAAGAGACTGTCAAGGAGCTTGCAAAGAATAGCCCACAACCTATTGTTTATACTGCCCCCAAGTCAGAGCCTCTGAGCAAATATAAGGCTAAAGAGAATGAACTAGAAGTTGCCTCACCCGTTCCTGCAGGAAGTAGGACCAATGATAACGATGATATTAATTTTAACGTTGGTGACTTAGCTTTTCTAGAATTTGTAGATGGTGAGACCAAGGTCATAACGATCACTGAGATTAATGATGATTTTGTTGCAGGCTATTACGATTATGAGGATGGCAAATATCAAATTCCAGATGAATGGGATAGAAGTAATATTGTCAGTATTAAACGTGCGCGAGCCATCCAAAACACAAGAATCAGCGAGCCAACCCAACCAAAGCCTGAAGACATTTTCAAGAATGGCGATGTTATCATCCTGGAGTTTAATAATGGCAATACCAGGGAAATTATTTTGACCCACATGAACGATAGATTGATTGCTGGTCACATCCAATATGATAGAGGGCACACAACTCCGGTGAACTACGACCGAAGAAATGTCAGAAGAGTAAGTTATGCGAACAAAGAGCCAAACAAGATATATGACTTAGACAACTATTGATGATGTTCAGGATCACTCAATAAATGCCTTTATTGTTTATAAAATATTGACGTTTCATGAGACGTTTTCTTCGGTTGGTGTGAGATACAATTTTTCTCTTCGATCCCCACCTAGATTTTTGCAGTCAGCTAAGGTCGTCTTGAATAAGGGCGGTATTTCTTGTATGTCACGACTTCTGAGATGAAAACGGGCGTGTTATTGATAGAGATATTTAAGACGCCTTTTAATCTGTAAAATGGCCGGTTTTACCTTTTTGCACATTTAAGATCAGCAACGGGCCATCGGGGACAATCGCCCAGCGGGCATCAGGGCCGAATCTGTCGAGTAATGCAGCGATAGCTCCTGTCATATTTTCAACCGGTTTAAAATGAAACCGCTTCAGTGTCTCTGCGTCGATCCCCTGGGTGTGTACCCAGATTTCATTCTTTAACATCACCTGATAAGTCTCCTGGGCACACCATTGGTCAGGGAGAAAGAACTCCTTCTTCATCAGCTTTTCAATAAAAGCTTGCGGCGTAGTGGCATGCTCGAAAACGGCCCGGTATTCTTCGCTGCCAAACCCTTCCAGACATTCAGTGGCGATCAGGATGACCCCACCTTCGCGTGTTGCTCCAGCCACGCCGGAAATTCCTTTTGACGTTTGATACAGGTTGCAGTCAAGAGGAGCGCCTGCGTTGGTCGTCACCACAAAATCGAGCGGTTCATCCAGAGTCCGGACACAATGATGAGAAAGAAACTCTACCCCTTCGAGGTGGGCCTTAACCGGATGGCCAGCAAAAACACCGGTAATTTTTTTGCTGGTGTCGAGAGTAACATTAACGATGAAGTCGGCTCCGGCCTGCTCCATGATGGCCAGACCGGCTTCGTGGAAAGGATTCCCCTCCAGGATGCCGTAACGGGTCTGCGGATGGGCGACCATCTCAGGCCCATGCATGAATTCCAATGTCTTCACCGACGAGATCCCGGGAAGAATCGATTTGCGCCCACCTGAGAATCCTGCCCACATATGGGGCTCGATGAAGCCGGTCAGTATCTTCAGGTCTGCAGCCAGATAATGCTTATTAACAAGGGCCGGCACCCCATCACCGATATGTCCAACCAGGACCATGTCGTCCTGGTTCTTGGAGAAGTGATTGATGATCCGATAAGAGGATGCAATCTCTTTGCCAACCAAACGTTCCAACTCCTGCCCCTCGTTGGGCCGATGGATACCGGTAGCAATCAGGATTGTGATTTTATCGGCAGGCATCCCTGCCGCTAAAAGATGCCGAATAATGACCGGCAGCAACAAGGCGTTCGGCACGGGCCGTGTTATATCACTGATGACAATGACGGCATCAGCTTTACCTTGCGCAATTTCCTTGAGAGGTTCAGAGTCAATCGGCTGTAAAAGTGCCCGTTCGACAGCATCCTCGGGCATCGGCAAGATATCTGCCTCTTGTGGATAAAGCACGCCGACAAAGTTAGACGTTTGAGGGAACTCTAGATCCAGGCCCTTTTCACCATACTTGAGACGGATGTGCATGATAGCCTCCTCACTTCTTCCTTACTTAGTATAACGGAAACTGTCTGTTCCTTGTTGGCTGGTTGGTGTTTTTTGTTTTGTAGGTGGCACTGGCCAGGAAAGTCTTAACCCCATAAGTCACCACTGCCGAGACGAAAACCGGCGTGTTATTGATAGAGGTATTTAGGAAGCTGATTAATTCGCAAAACTATGGCCAGCAGGTTTCGATCCTGAATGGCCTTTTATTTATTAGTTGACATACCTGACAAAATAAGTAAGATATTAATCACAGAGCATGATTCTTCATGTTTCCCTCCAAAAAGCAGAACCCATAGAAACCCGTTGCCCCGCAGTCCTCCTCCTGGACTGTGGGGCTTTTTTTCTTAAAAGTCAGGCAATTCAGTTCAAATGCCATTTCGATTATTTTCCATCGTCCATAACTTCTGAGTAACTTCTGAGGCACTCTAAATTTTGAAATTCAAGTTTGCCTGCTGTAGGATTTCAAATATCAAGGCCAACAAAAGGAGCTTAATATGCGGAGTATCATCTCTACCGTCATAGCTGTGGCATTATTTACCAGTGTCGCAACAGCGGGTGAGCGTCTGCCACTCGCTACAGAAATCGTCCAGAATGCGAAGCGCGACTGCAACAGCTTTGAAAACGGTGTATTCCACTCGACAGAACAAACCATTACCCTGCATGACTTTACCGGTGATGGTCGTCCAGAAGAGGTTGTCGATGCCTCGCAATTCTCGTGTTCGACAGCATTGACATTGTGGGGTGGTACTGGCGGGACGTATTTATGGGTGATAGTTGACAACCAAGCGCTCGAGTTCCTGGCCCACAGCTGGCAGATTGTTGATGACGATGGGCAGAAGGTGCTGTTGCTCGCCGTGCATTCCTCCGAATGCAGTGACAGCATCGGCCCTTGTTACCGCGCATTTGTCTGGCAGGATGGATTTAGAACAACACGCTAAGCTTTATTTTTATGTGACAATGAATTGATATACTTTCAGGCTGCTGGATTCTGAAAAGATTGAAGTGAAACGATCTATCATGTCAGCTATAAACCGGTTGCAGCTGACGATGCTGAAGTGCCGCCGCTGAACTGGACCATTAGTAACATATCTTACAAACCACCACTTATAAAACACCAAACCCTCGATTTCAGGATCGGGGTTTTGGCCATTCTGAGAACCTCAAGGCAACGCAAAAATATAAACAAGAAGCATTTATCTTTGACCTCACACTTCAATTTATTTAGAGTCACGTGTTGCAATTTATGTTATTTGCTGATGACTGGGGAAATAGATGAGCACAGATGACAAAAATACGTCGGATCAGATGATGCATTTTTCAGTCGGTGGAATTTCGTGTAAACGGGTTGGGCTATGAACATTACTAAAAAATCTTTTAGCTCGTATAGTACCATTACAATATTGATATTCTTAGGGCTAACTTGTTGGTCTAGTTACTCAGTTTATGTCCTTAATCAGCCTTCCATTTATGCAGAGAATGGACCGCTTGAAAACATCCAAGTGTTTACCCTGTCCCTAGCCTGTCTTGTCTTTTTTCTGCCTGCTGTATGCCAAGAAAGAAATGACAAACTGTTCCAATTATTTTTATCTTTGCTTTGTCTTAGCTTTGTCCTCAGGGAGGTCGATATTGAGGATTTAAATGTTCCGAATATACTTATATCGATTGGCTCTGGCACGGGTCGTAACGTATTATTAATAATAGGATTTATTGCCATCTTTTCCAGTATGTTATTTAACCTCACACACCAAAAAAAAGTGTTAAAACGCTATGTTTTGTCAAAAGGTGGCCTCCTGCTTGTTACGGCAGGAATACTTTTATGTATTGGCTCTCTCTTTGAAGAAATGACCTTGGTTGCGCACCACGCGTTTTTTGAAGAAATGTCAGAGTTGACTGGATATGTAATAATTTTGTTGGTAGCGTTTATTTGGTCAAAAAACAGTTTAACAATACATTCCGACGGGCATTTACAACGGTGAAGTTCCACGAGACTATGGTCTTAGTCCGCTTCTTCCGGTTATATTTTTTCGCCCTGGATTTCCAATAGCACTGGCCACCCGGTTTGATCGTTGGGTACTTTCTTATTAATCACGACTTCTGATACGAAAACGGGCGTGTTATTGATAGACATTTAAGACGCTCACTAACCAAAAAAAGATGGCCACCTGGAGCTACCCGGGTGGCCTTTATCGATTATCAGGAGATATGTGGTAAATTGTTGCAACTCATTCTTGTATCACCTAAGGATATTTAGTAAGCGGTGAGCGTATGCTCCAAGTTTTATAGACTCCCCCTGATCAGTCACAAAAGAAACCACCTGCAATCGTGCAGATGGCTTGTCGTTAACCGGTTATATGTCTCAAATTTTTTATTCACCAAGCAATTGTGACACTCGTCAATTTATGGCAATTCGTCTGGACATAAAAATTCAGAGTGTCCTACAAGTTGTGTCAGGACCTTTAACGGTCCAAGTCACCTGAAAACTCCTCAGCCCTGAATACCCTGGTCGTGAGACAATCTTTACCAAAACTTTAAACAGCTCTTATCATACCTTGATGTAAATACGCCAATATACGTCCAATGATGATTGTAAAACGTCCCTTAAGCAACAAGACCTGAAAGGGTGGAGGACACTATGAAAACTCTCGTATTGACAATTTTGACTCTGACAGTGGTCATGCTCAGCCCGAGTATGAGCATGGACAAAACCGACGGTATGAAGATGGAGACTGAAGAGAAAATGAAATAGTTAAAGCGCAGTTCACAGGAGATGGAGAGAATTCGTCAAGCAACCGCCCCTCTTAGCTTCCTTCTTACGCGGATATAACCTCAAACAACTCGGGGGCACTCTATAATGAGCGCCCCCGAGTTCCAACTCAAGACGAGCAATTCGTTATCACTTGGCAAGCAGCTCATTCGCTTTGGCAATTACCTCGAAAGCGTTAGCCACATAAAGGACATCGGCTTTGCCTTGTGCCCAACCGCAGTTGGGATCGAGGCTGATGGCGCGACGCTCGCTGATAAAACGCCAGCCGACGGTGTGCGGCTCTTCGCCATGGCAGCAGGTAGCCAGCCCTTTTAGATGACGTGGGGTGGAGCCTGTCTGGCCAACCTGGTTGAGGTGGCTCATGAAACTGATCACTTCACCCTCGGTGGACTGGTCAACCAGTGACTTGCTGCTACCGAGTGAGGCCTTGCTGTTATTGATGAAATCGAGGATCAACCCTTCGGCTTTTTTGATATGCAGCTGGCCATCAGCCTGCTTCTTGGTCCATCCGGCACCGGCAACAAACAGCAGCTTGGCATCGGGACGAATCGTCTGGGCGTCGCTGTCCGGAGTTTGCACACCAACCACCCTGGTGCGTCGGCAACTATCGTCAACAACAACCTCGAGGGTTTTCACTTCAGC
>Ga0316193_10004335_pt1 | contig 10423 bp, 7 predicted proteins | sample MerIslsedime2_MG_FD_207735 | JGI IMG/M metagenome (GOLD analysis project Ga0316193, IMG submission 207735) | Coastal sediment microbial communities from Maine, United States - Merrow Island sediment 2 | ecosystem: Environmental > Aquatic > Marine > Coastal > Sediment | place: USA: Maine...
TCCTTGGGGTAAAAATACAAGACAATATTATGGCCTTTCAGTTGGCTCAGGCTAATGGTCTGCTCACCCGTGGCGGGGATGGAAAAGTTCGACACCTTCTTGCCGATGTTGACTGTGCTCATGGGATTACCTCTTCACTTCAGGGTCGTTTTACAGTTTGTAGGGTTCGATGACGGCGTCCAGGTTCAGGGTCTCACAAAAATCCATAAACTCGTCGCGCAGGGTGGCGATGTGCAGATCGGCCGGGATCTCGACGGTCATATTCAGGGTAAAGATGGGTGAGCCGGTATGGGGTGCCGGTTGGGAGCTGCTGACCATATCGTACACATTGATGGACTTGGCGGAAAGATATTCCGCCAGCTGACAGACGATGCCGGGGTGGTCGATGGACACCACCTCGATGGTATAGGGGATTTTGTCCTGGTCGAGTTTCCGTGGCACCGTGCGCTTGCTGGTGATGGTCAGACCACTTGCCTCCTGCAGGGTCTTGAGGGTCGTCTCCAGTTTCGACAGATTGTTCCATTTGCCGCTCACCTGCATGAGAATGGCAAATTCACCACCCAAAACGCTCATGCGGCTATCCTGGATATTGCATCCCGCCTCGTTGATGGCGTGGCTGAGTTGCGCAATCAAACCCGGTCGATCCTGACCCAGGGCGGTAATGACGAGTGAATCGCTCTTCATGAATATTTATCTCGCTGTTGTGATGATGACCACGGTGGCTTAATGCATGCGTACAGGCCTGCTCAGGGTTCCATGGTTATTTTGTCGCCGGTATCAGGCTTCGTTCCATGTCTAACTATACTGAATGGACGATTGTCGGGGCAACCGGCCCACAAGCTTATTCTGGCCACCGAAGCGGGGATATTGCTTGTCAGTTGTGCAGCGCAACAGTAACATGACGCTTTTATTTTTGAGTGTACACGTATGATACAGGGTAGTTTGGTGGCGTTGGTCACCCCGATGCAGGCAGATGGCACAGTCGACCGGGCCAGCCTTGCCGAACTCGTTGAATTTCATATAGAAAGTGGTACTGATGGCATTGTCGCTGTGGGCACTACCGGTGAATCGGCCACACTGAATGAAAAAGAGCATTGCCAGGTGGTCGGCGAGGTGGTGAAAATGGTCGCGGGCCGCATCCCGGTGATTGCCGGCACCGGCTCCAATTCCACCCATGAGGCCATCGAGCTGACCCGTTGTGCCAAACAGGCCGGTGCCGATGCCTGCCTGCTGGTGACACCGTACTATAACAAGCCACCCCAGGAAGGTTTATACCAGCATCACAAGGCCATTGCCGAGGCGGTGGATATCCCGCAGATCCTGTATAACGTGCCCGGCCGTACCGCCGTGGATATGCTGCCGGAGACAGTGGAACGGCTGGCCAAGATCCCCAACATCATCGGCGTCAAAGAGGCGACCGGTGATATTTCACGGGTAAGTGATATCCTGCAACGCTGCGGCAATGATTTTGCCCTCTACAGTGGTGATGACGCCACGGCGATGGAGTTCATGTTGGCCGGTGGCCATGGCGTGATTTCGGTGACGGCCAATATTGCACCAAAGCTGATGCATGAGTTGTGTCAGGCGGCACTGGCTGGCGATAAAAAAACGGCCAGTGAGATTGATGAGCGTCTCACGGGCCTGCATACCAAGCTGTTTGTCGAGGCTAACCCGATCCCGGCAAAGTGGGCCTTGTTTGAAATGGGAAAGATCCCGGCTGGAATTCGTCTGCCATTGGTTATGCTGGCAGAGCAACATCAGGCTAGCGTGCGGCAGGCGATGCAACAGGCGGGCGTCATTTAATCTATGGTAAGTTAAGTTGAATCATGAAAATTTTTTCTAAGCACCATGGTGTCCTTGTTTTCCTTGTGAGTGTCCTGGCGACGGTGAGTTGCTCATCGACACCGGATGATGGCAAGGCCATTTACGGCGCCAGTAAATTGACAAAATCACTCGAGGTCCCGCCTGATCTGGAGCTGCCGGTGATGAATAAAGAATACAGGATTCCCGGCATTGCCTCGCAACAGACGAGTTATTCCATCTATTCGGGCAGTGATGCAAAGCAGACTGGCGTGATCACCGGGATTGCCAAGGGTGTCCGTCTGGTGCGGGAGGACAATCTGGTCTGGCTTGAGATCAAGTCATCGCCGGACAAACTCTGGCCACAGTTACAACTCTTCTTGCAGAATACGGGCTTCGAGATTGCGAGTGAAGATAAACTCGTCGGCATCATGGAAACCAACTGGCTGGAAAACCAGGCCGATGTCCCCGGTAGCTGGTTAAACAGCGCCGTACTGATGGACAAGTATCGTATCCGTCTGGAACGCAGCCCCAAGCCGGATACAACCCTGGTTTTCATTCGCCACCGCGGCATGCGCGAGGTACATCTCAGCGAGTTTGGTTCCGAAACGGTTGACTCAAACTGGGAGATCCGTGCTTCTGACCCTGAACTCGAGGCTGAAATGTTACAGCGCTTCCTGGTATTTGGTGGTATGGATAAGAAACAGCTTGCCGCCATCACCGATGATCAAACAAAAAGCAAGAATACACGCATACTGACGGGCAAGGATGGACAGGTCATTCTCGAGGTAAAGGAGAACTTCCCCCGCACCTGGCGCCGGGTTGGTCTGGCCCTGGATAGAATGGGGCTGGTGATCGAGGATCGTAACCGCTCTGCCGGTGTCTATTACATTCGCTTGCCGGACAACTTTGATGCCGAGAATGACAAGAGCTGGTTTGCCGGTTTGTTTGGCGATAAGCAGGCTGTCGCCATGAAACGGGATTATCTACTCAGCATCGATGCAAGCGCCGACAAGACCGAGATTAACATTCGCGCCCGTGGACAAAAGACGATTGACTCAAAGGTAGCGGAGAAAATTTTGTCTCAAGTACAGAACCACATCAGTTAAGGCATCCGGTCTTGCGATTTGCCGTGCTGGGCAGTGGGAGTCGGGGCAACGCCACTGTGGTGGAGTCGGCTTCGACCTGTGTCATGATCGATTGCGGTTTTTCTATGAGGGAGACAGAAAAACGACTGGGACAACTGGCCCGTGAAGCGAAAGATGTGAACGCCATCCTGCTCACCCATGAACACAGTGATCACATCAAAGGGGTCGGGGCACTGGCGCGCAAATACGGCATACCGGTTTGGGCGACGCGCGGCACGGTGACGAATGGCCTGCTTGGTCAGGTACCTGAATTGAAGCATTGCGACACGGAACATGGCTTTGCTATCGGTGACCTTGAGGTGACCAGTTTTCCCGTGCCGCACGACGCAAAGGAACCCTGTCAGTTTGTCTTTAGTGATGGGGATGTCCGCTTTGCCATACTGACCGACACCGGCAGTACCACCGTGCATATTGAACAGATGTTATCGTCTTGTGATGCGATGATGCTGGAGTGTAATCATGACCGTGCGATGCTGCAGGCCGGCAGCTATCCGCAAGGTCTAAAAGACCGGGTGGCCGGTCCGTTTGGCCATTTGAGTAATGATCAGGCTGCGGCCTTGTTGACCCGCGTAGACACCTCAAGGCTCAGGCACATTGTCGCGGCACATCTGAGCGAAAAGAATAATGCACCGCATCTGGCCAGTGCCGCACTGAGTGAGGCACTGAATTGTGAAGAAGAATGGGTCGGCCTGGCAACACAGGATACCTGTCTGCAATGGCGCACGGTCTAGAGGGCGTCATGAAGCCCAGGCACTAACTCGATAGAAGGTTTACATCATTATGAAAAGACAACAGGAATTGTTTACCGGCAAGGCAAAGACGGTTTATGCAACAGATGATGCAGATAAATTGATCATTCATTTCCGTAATGATACCTCTGCCTTTGATGGTGAAAAGGTGGAACAACTGGAACGCAAGGGCATGGTGAATAACCGCTTTAATGCCTTTATTATGAAAAAGCTGCAGGCCGCGGGGATCCCGACACACTTTGAATCCTTATTCGGTGATGACGAGTCTGTAGTGAAGAGGCTGGATATGATCCCGCTTGAGTGTGTGGTGCGCAATATCGCTGCGGGCAGTATTGTCCGGCGTCTTGGTGTACAGGACGGCATGGATTTGATCCCGCCCACTTTTGAATTTTTTCTGAAAAACGATGCGCTGCATGACCCCATGATCAATGAATATCATATCCGTACCTTCAAATGGGCCACAGAGGCCGAAGTGGCGCAAATGAAGGCGCTGACCTTTAAGGTGAATGAGGTACTGACGAAACTGTTTGCCGATGCGGGTATGTTGCTGGTGGATTACAAACTGGAATTTGGCCGCTACCGAGGCGAGATTGTGCTTGGCGATGAGTTTAGCCCGGACGGCTGCCGCCTGTGGGATGCCGAGACACGTAAAAAACTGGATAAAGACCGTTTTCGTCAGGGCCTGGGTGGTGTTGTCGAGGCCTATGAAGAAGTGGCACATCGCCTGGGTGTCGAACTGGCCTGATGAGCCTGCATACCTTCCTAAATAAAATTAACAAACCCCTGATTAAACTGCTTCAGTGATTTAATCAGGTATTCCTTAAGGATAGCCCGGCTACTTCATAGCCTATATTAAAGTATCTCTACTTACAGTCGCCAATATTCCATGGGGTATGCGTGATCCATGTATAGGTCGATATGAGATTGCTAAACAAGCTTAATTTTTTTGTCCTTTTCAGGAATCTTAAAGTCAGCCACAAGATCTGGCTGAGCACCGGTGTATTGATGGCCGTGCTGGCTGTGGTGTCCGTCTCGGCCATCACCAGCCTGACCATTTCTCAAACGCGTTTTTCCAGTGTGGTTGAAGAGAGCCAGCCGATGGTATTGGCCTCGATGGAACTGGCCGACAGTCTCGATTATGCCAATGCCGCCCTGGGTTTTTATTTACTCAGTGCCGATGCGGGTGAAAAGGCAAAGTTTGAATCCACCCTGAGCAAACTGGATGAGATCCTGGCACGCTTGAAGACCATGGATGCGGTGCGGGATGATACGCCAACACGGGCACTGGTGGACAATATTACTGCGGATATTGAGCAGTATAAAACCTACCGGGAGCAGATGCTGGAGTTGGCCGTCAATTTTGCCAAGAACCAGCCCGGCATCAGTATCTCCGCACAGAAAATGAACCCCCTTGCCTTAATCGTGCAACAGAATCTGGCGGCCCTGATCTCCAATGAGGCGGGTGAAAAGGCAAGTAAAAAGCGACGCCAGATCTTTTTCGAATTTACCAAACTACGCCAAAACTGGATGAACCTGGTCATTGCCACACGGGCCTATATGGCCTTCCGGGATGAGGGACAACTTGAGAACATCAAGTTGTATCGCGATGGCTTTGATGAGCAACTCAAAAAGGTTGAGGCCTATGGCGATACCTTAACATTTGAGCAAACCGACTCGCTTGATCAGATCAATGGGGCAAAGGATGATTGGTATGGTCTGCTCGATGGTATGGTCGAAGTTCACAGCAGCGAAAAATGGCGCACGGATTCCTATCTCATCAAAACCGAAATCGGACCACTGGTGGAGCGCATCCGGGAAAACATCACTACCCTGGTCACACAACAACGTGAGGCGACGGAGGCGATCAGTGAGGCGGTGATCAGTCAGGTCAGCACGACCCGAAATATGCTCATTATTTTGTTAATGTTTGGCACCATTATCGGTGCCATAACGGCCTACCTTATCGGTTGTTCGATCACCCGGCCACTGGAAGAGACCGTCAAGGCCCTGAACGATATTGCCGAGGGGGAAGGTGATCTGACGCGCCGTCTCGAGGTCAAGGGCAAGGATGAGATCGCGGCCCTGTCGCAAGGCTTTAATAATTTTGTCAGCAAGATACACACGACGGTATCACAGGTTTCGGGGGCGACCACACAACTTGCATCCGCGGCAGAAGAGATGTCCATGGTGACCGGCGAAACCAGCAAAGGTGTGATGCAACAGAAAGCAGAGACGGATACCGTCGCAACCGCCATGACCGAAATGGCCAGTACCGCGCAGGAGATGGCGCGCAACGCGGAATCAGCTGCAAATAACACCCAGGAGGCGGACAGCCAGGCCAACGAAGGGAAACAGATCGTGGCCAAGACCATGGAGGTGATCAACCGCTTGGCCAGTGAAGTGGAACGCATTGCCGAGGTCATCCGGAATCTAGAATCTCATAGCGACAGCATTGGCACGGTGGTGGAAGTGATTCGTGACATTGCGGAACAGACCAATTTGCTTGCCCTGAATGCGGCGATTGAGGCTGCCCGTGCCGGGGAACAGGGGCGGGGCTTTGCCGTGGTGGCGGATGAGGTAAGGAATCTGGCCAATCGCACGCAACAATCCACGCATGAGATCGAAAAAATGATCGAACAATTACAATCGGGCACAAAGGAGGCGGCCATGGTGATGGAGGAGGGGCGTGGTATGGCCCAGACCAGTGTCGAGCAGGCCCAACTGGCCGCCGCAGCGCTGGAAAAGATTACCCATGCGGTGCAACAGGTCATGAACATGAATATTCAAATCTCAGAAGCCGCCGCACAACAGGGTAATGTCTCCGAGGAGATTAATAAAAATATCATTACCATTACCGAGGTGGCTGATACCACCAATGAGGGGACCATGCAAATGTCCAAGGCAAGTGTTGACCTGGCCCACCTTGCCTCCGATCTGCGGGAACTCATTGGTCACTTTAAAGTGTAAAAATTATTCAACATGCTTCCGTTTTCACCGGTTTGCACAGGAAAGGCCTAGCGCAAAGGCCAATTTCGTTTAAAATCCACCTGTCACACTATTTCCCACCAGGGTGTCGGGTAAGGCCCTGCATTCTGGTCGCTTGGGGAAGGTCTGATTATTCAGACCTTCCTGTGGCACAGGGATGTGCTGCTAAACTCAATGACGGAAAGTCATTGCGTTTGTGAGAAAAGCGAACATCATACTTTTCGCTTTTTGCGCCCTGAAAATTCAGGCATGAATTATTCAGGGCTTCCTTAGGTAAAACGATTTACAGGTGCTATGAATACACGAGCCTATACAGCAGAATCGATTGAAGTTCTAAAGGGTCTGGAGCCGGTGCGCAAACGCCCCGGTATGTATACCCAAACCGAACGCCCCAACCACCTCGCCCAGGAAGTCATCGACAACAGTGTTGATGAGGCCATTGCGGGTTATGCCGATAAAATAGCCGTCAGCCTCTATAAAGACGGTTCAGTCGAGGTGACGGATAACGGCCGCGGTATGCCGGTGGATAAGCACCCGGGTGAAAAGATCTCAGGTGTCGAGGTGATCCTGACCCGCTTACACGCAGGCGGTAAATTTTCCAATAAGGACTATAAATTCTCCGGTGGTCTGCACGGTGTCGGTATTTCCGTAGTGAATGCCCTGTCGAAACATCTGGAAGTCTGGATCAAACGCGATGGCAAGGAATACAACATGGCCTTTGCCAACGGTAAGGCGGTCTCGAAACTGGAGGTCATCGATAACGTCGGTAAACGCAATACCGGCACCACCCTGCGGTTCTGGCCGGATAAAAAATATTTTGATTCCATTAAGTTCTCCGTAACACGCCTAAAACATGTCTTGCGTGCCAAGGCGGTACTCTGTCCGGGCCTGCAGGTCGTGTTTTATGATGAAAATACCGATGAAACCGAAGAGTGGTTTTATGAAGATGGTCTGAAGGATTATCTGCTCGACACCTTGCAAGAGGCCGAACTGTTACCACCTGACAGTTTTCTCGGTAGCGTTAGTGGCAATGAAGAGGCGGTGGATTGGGCCCTGGTGTGGGTCCTGGAGGGTGCGGCCGAGAATGTCAACGAGAGTTATGTCAATCTGATTCCCACGGTGCAGGGTGGCACCCATGTCAATGGCCTGCGTACCGGCCTGACCGAGGCGATACGTGAGTTTTGTGAGTTTCGTAACCTGTTACCCCGTGGCGTGAAGATTAGCCCGGACGATGTCTGGGATAAGGTCAATTACGTTATTTCAGTGAAGTTAAGTGAACCACAGTTTAGTGGCCAGACCAAGGAACGCCTCTCATCACGCGAATGCGCCGCCTTCGTTTCCGGTGTGATCAAGGATGCCTTTGGCCTGTGGTTGAACCAGCATATTGAAGTCGGTGAACGCATCGCTGAACTGGTCATCAATAATGCGCAAAGTCGCATGAAGGCCGGCAAGAAGGTGGTGCGTAAAAAAATCACCCAAGGCCCGGCCTTACCAGGCAAACTCTCTGATTGTTCTTCACAAGAGCTGGAGCAAACCGAACTCTTCCTGGTGGAAGGGGACTCGGCCGGTGGTTCGGCCAAACAGGCACGCGATCGGGTGTTTCAGGCCATCATGCCCTTACGCGGCAAGATATTAAATACCTGGGAGGTGGACTCCAGTGAGGTCCTGGCTTCGCAAGAGGTACACGATATTTCCGTTGCCATTGGGGTGGATCCGGGCAATGATGATTTAAAAAACCTGCGCTATGGCAAGATCATTATCCTTGCCGATGCCGACTCCGACGGTGCCCATATCGCCACGCTGCTGACGGCCTTGTTCCTGAGACACTTCTGGCCGATGGTCGCCGCGGGACATATCTATGTGGCCATGCCCCCCTTGTTTCGTATCGATGTGGGGAAAGAGGTGTTTTATGCCACTGATGAGGCCGAGAGGCAAGGCATACTCGATCGCATTGCCGCGGAGAACAAGAAAGGAAAAGTGGCCGTGACGCGTTTTAAAGGTCTGGGTGAAATGAATCCCCTGCAACTGCGTGAAACCACCATGGACCCTGATACACGCCGCCTGGCACGTCTGACCATCAAGTCCGGTGATGGCACGCAACAGCTCATGGATATGTTGCTGGCGAAGAAACGGGCGGCCGATAGGCGCAATTGGCTGGAAGCCAGCGGCAATCTTGCAGAGATATAAGATTAGGCAATTACGCATATGACTGAAGCAATCGAAGACAATATAGAACGCCTGCCCCTAAAGACGTTTACCGAAAAGGCCTACCTTGATTATTCAATGTATGTCATTTTGGATCGTGCCTTGCCGCACATTGGTGATGGCCTGAAGCCGGTGCAACGCCGCATTGTCTATGCCATGTCAGAACTCGGTCTCAAGGCCGGTTCCAAGTTTAAAAAGTCGGCACGCACGGTCGGTGATGTGCTGGGTAAGTTTCATCCCCATGGTGACAGTGCATGTTACGAGGCCATGGTCCTCATGGCACAACCCTTCTCCTATCGTTACCCCCTACTGGAGGGGCAGGGTAACTGGGGTTCACCCGATGATCCGAAATCCTTTGCCGCCATGCGTTACACCGAGTCGCGCCTGTCGAAGTTTTCCGAGCTATTACTTTCCGAACTGTCCCAGGGCACAGTGGAGTGGCACCCCAATTTTGATGGCAGCCTGAATGAACCGAAACTACTTCCGGCCAGGGTGCCACATGTCTTGCTGAATGGCACCACCGGTATTGCCGTGGGCATGGCCACGGATATCCCGCCGCACAATCTGGTCGAGGTGTGTCAGGCCTGTATCCATCTGTTACAAAATCCAAAGGCCAAGTTGAGTGAACTGAGCAAGATTGTGAAGGGGCCGGATTACCCCACCGATGCGGAGATCATTACCCCGCGGGCCGATATCCTCAGGATGTATGAGACGGGCAATGGCAGCATTCGTATGCGGGCGCGCTATGAACAGGAAAATGGCGATATCATCATCACCGCACTGCCACACCAAACCTCACCGGCAAAGATCCTGGAACAGATCGCCGCACAGATGCAGGCGAAGAAACTCCCCATGGTGGTGGATCTGCGCGATGAATCGGATCATGAAAACCCGACACGCCTGGTGATCATCCCACGTTCCAATCGTATCGATGTGGATGGCCTCATGGCACACCTGTTTGCCACCACCGATCTGGAGCGCACCTATCGCGTCAACATGAATGTCATCGGTCTGGATGGCAGGCCGGGGGTGCGTAATCTTTTATCCATGTTGAACGAGTGGCTGAGCTACCGTACCGATACGGTCAGACGACGCCTTGAGTTTCGCTTGCAGAAGGTCAAAAAGCGTCTGCATCTGCTTGACGGCCTATTGATCGCCTATCTGAATATCGATGAAGTGATCCAGATCATTCGTACCAATGACCAACCCAAACCGGTATTGATGCAACGCTTCAAGCTCAGTGATGAGCAGGCCGAAGCCATACTCGAATTAAAGTTGCGTCACCTGGCCAAGCTGGAAGAGGTGACCATCCAGACCGAGAAAAAGGAACTGGCCAAGGAACGCGACTCGCTGGAACAGACCCTGGCGTCAAAACAGCGTATGAAGACGCTAATCAAAAAAGAGTTACAACAGATCATTGAAGACTATGGCGACGAGCGGCGTTCACCCCTGGTGAAACGTGATGCAGCCCAGGCCATGGATGAGACGGCACTCATCAGTTCTGATCCCATTACCGTTGTACTCTCGGATAAAGGT
>Ga0316193_10004341_pt1 | contig 10413 bp, 8 predicted proteins | sample MerIslsedime2_MG_FD_207735 | JGI IMG/M metagenome (GOLD analysis project Ga0316193, IMG submission 207735) | Coastal sediment microbial communities from Maine, United States - Merrow Island sediment 2 | ecosystem: Environmental > Aquatic > Marine > Coastal > Sediment | place: USA: Maine...
AGCGCAGAAACTTTGCAAAGCCATGGGCGCCGATGCGACATCAATCGTGTCTGACAGGCGCTTGTACAGGGGCGATCTCAATTCATTGCTCAGCGTGCTTGCTGAATGTCCGAAGAACAGGCAAAGGATAATGCTGGTCGGTCATAATCCCGCGCTTGCAGAACTGTTGTTATACCTGCTCGGCGGTAAGGCTCCGCTGCCGGATGACGGCAAGCTGCTGCCCACGGCCACGCTGGCGCGAGTGGTCATGCCGGGTAACTGGAAAAAACCTGGATTTGGCAGTGCACAGCTGAAATCATTGACCCGGCATGATGATCTGCCGAAAAAATTCCCCTTTCCGGCGCCCAACGGCAAGGAAAAAAGAGACCGGCCCGCTTACTATTACCGGCAGTCTGCTGTGATACCGTACCGTATGCACAAGAATCAACTGCAGGTCATGCTGGTCGGTTCGAGCAAGCGCAATCACTGGGTGGTGCCCAAGGGGATTCACGAGCCCGGTCTGTCGGCGCAGAAATCCGCGGAAAAAGAAGCTTATGAAGAAGCAGGCATTCGAGGCACGGTGAGCAAATCCATGCTGGGTGAATACGAATACCCCAAGTGGGGAGCAAGCTGCAAGGTTGAAGTTTATGTTATGAATGTCAAGGAAATACTGCCTGATGATGAATGGGAAGAAACGCACCGCGGCAGGAAATGGCTGTCGACCGATGAAGCGGCCGATTTGATCAAGGAGCCGTCGCTGCGGCCGATGATCCAGTCTCTTGCCAGCTACATTGAAAGGAAAAAGTGAATGGCAAGAACCATCGCAGCCCTGATTCGCCATGGCGAATACCAGCAGCAGGCGGATACGCCGAGTGCGCATCAGCCCTATGCCTTGAGCGCGCAGGGTAAAGCAGACGTGCACAACGAAGTCGACAGCTTTGCCGGCTTGCTCGACGAGCATGCATTGGCAATAGCACAGCGGGTCGATAGTTCGAACATGCTGCGGGCCTGGCAGACGGCGATGATCTATGTAGAAAAACTGTATCAGCATGAAATGCCAAGCAAGCTGATTGACAGTTATGATGCGCTTGCAGAGCGCGGACTCGGTGCTGTTGCCAACATGACTATCCAGCAGATCGAGAAAGTCATCGTTGAGGACCCACGTTATGAAGAACCGCCGCAGAACTGGAAATCAGACAGCCATTACTGCCTGCCGTTTCAGGGTGCGGAGTCGCTGATGCAGGCAGGCGAGCGAGTGGCCGCGCACCTGCAACAGCAAATGCAGCAGCTGCGTGCTGAAGCCAGTGTGGATACAGTAAAGCTGTTTGTCGGACATGGCGCAGCGTTTCGTCATGCGGCTTTTCACCTGGGTATTCTTGAATTCGAACAACTGGCGCAATTCAGTATGTTCCACGCGCGTCCTGTGCTGATCGAATATCTCGATGATGGCAGCTGGCGTCATATCGGTGGTGACTGGAAAATTCGTAACGCAACAAACGGGCTGGATTGATCGTGAGTCATCATCATAAGGTGGTGCCGGACTACAAGGGTATTGAACATACCGGTATTCAACTGCCTGTTGAAACCCAGAAGTGGCTTCATGGAAGAAAACGTTCGTTACAGTCGAGAAGGCTGAACCATCAGCAAACAGTGCAGCAGCTTTCCGAACTGGTTGCAAGGCATGAATGGACCTGGCCGCGCAGAACGGTCTATTTTTTAAGTGATTTGCATGCCGATGTTGATGCGCTGACGGCATCATTAATTGCATCCGGCGGAGTTAAACTCAGCGGGAAAAAACACCGCCATCTAAAACTCACCAGGCAGGGAAAACAGGCGCAGTTTTTAATCGGTGGTGACTGCTTCGACAAGGGGCCGAGCAATCTTGAGTTGTTGAGAACACTGAACACGCTGCATTATCGAGGTGCACGCATGCGCATACTCGCGGGCAATCATGATATCCGGGTCATGCTGGGCATGCGCAGTGTAAACCGTAACAATGATCCCGGATGTGAACACTTCTTTATTCGCATGGGCGCAAAAGCGGTGCCCTTCCTCAAGGAAATAAATGACAACTACCTTGCAGGTGCGCACAGCTTGAAGGATGTGCCTGGAAAACAACAATGTGAACAGCGTCTTTATCCGCCCGAGCAGTGGTTTGACGAGTTTCCTTTGGAAGTGGCTGATTTGCTGCCGCAGAAAATCATCGATAAAGAGCTGCGGCGGGTAATAGAGAAAAGAGAGGACTTCGAAGCGCAATGCGAGAACCTGGGGCTTTCTACCCGAAGGGCCTATGCTGCTGCATTACAATGGCAGCGATTGTTTCTGCGCGATAAAGGCGAGTTCAGCTGGTTTTTCAGGCGTATGCGTCTTGCCATGAACAGTGGATCATTCCTGTTCGTGCATGCAGGGCTGGATAACAACATCGCGCACCTGATCAGTCAGAAAGGTATTAAACGGGTCAACCGGGAATTCAACAGACAGTTGCAGGGTAATCCCATGCGGTTTTATTACGGGCCGCTGGCCAACGCGATACGCACTAAATATCGCCCGGGTGACAGGCAGCTGACAAAAAAAGGCGCGCAGCAGGTCCATGACAACGAAATACATGTCATTATTCATGGACACAAGGCTATGCGTAATGGCCAGCGTATCTCGGTGCGAAAGACCATCGTCAACTTCGAATGCGATGTCACACTGGATCGGCATTCGCGACGCAGAGACGGTCTCAAGGGGCCCGGCGCCGGTGTCACTATCATCAGGCCGGATAAAAAAATCATCGGTATCAGCACCGATCACCCCTATGTGAAAGTATTTGATCCGGGTGATTTGCTACTAAGCGGAGCTTAATATGAAAGATAGCGACAACTCATTCTGTCACGAATCGCTGCAGGACAGGGAAACGATCGCGGATATCCTGTCGTCCCTGCAGCAGGGGCTGAGTAATGGCACATTGAAGTTCAGCGATGAAGACAATGAAATCACACTGAAGCCGTCAGGCCTGTTGAATCTTACCGTGAAGGCTTCAAGCGACAGCGGGCTCAACCTGCTGGATGTGCGCGTTTCCTGGTCGAGTAAAAAACCCAAAAAACTGAAAAAGGAACTCAGGATATCGGTGGACTGAGCATCGCATTTTCTCCCAAATACAAATCATCAGCAGGTACATGCGGCATAACCGGTGCTGTACCAGCATAAACATTCATCGTGTTGTATGGTTGTTGATGTGATATTAACTTCTGTGAAAAAACAGGGACAATAAAACCATGTATTCAATCCGGGTCAATGTCGGCGAACAGAAGCTCTATCTGCTGAACGAACAGGGCGTTGCTGAACGTGAATATCCTGTATCCACTTCAAAGTATGGCGTCGGCAATGAAAACAGCAGTGAGAAAACACCGCTAGGCCTGCACCGTATCAAGGACAAGATCGGCGGCTCGATGCCTGTCAACATGGTCATGATTGGTCGTGAACCCAAAGGCCTGCTGCAGGATTGTATTAACGAGGGTATGGAACTGCCTGATGATGTGATTACCAGCAGGATCATGTGGCTGGAAGGTATGGAGCCGGGAAGAAATCAGGGCGGGTATGTAGACACGTACAACCGTTACATATACATTCACGGCACCAGTGAAGAAAACAAAATCGGCACACCGGCCTCGATTGGTTGTATACGAATGTTGAATGAGGATGTTGTTGAGCTGTATCGTCTTGTAGACATAGGAACAGAAGTATTAATAGAAGAATGACATGAGTGATTCAAAAAAAATAAATCCGCAAGAATACGGCTTTGCTACCCTTGCAGTTCGCGCCGGGCAGGAACGCACCAGCGAAGGTGAAAACAGTGAGCCGATATTCCCGACATCCAGTTACGTGTTTGCCTCAGCAGCCGAAGCGGCAGCGCGGTTCTCGGGTGAACAGCCGGGCAATATCTATTCCCGTTTCACCAACCCGACGGTGCGTACCTTTGAAGAACGGCTGGCCGCAATGGAAGGCGCCGAGCGTTGTGTTGCTACGGCCTCCGGCATGTCTGCAATTACAGCCACCTGTATTGGCATACTCAAGACAGGTGATCACATTGTTTCTTCGCGCAGTATTTTCGGTACCACAACCGTGTTGTTCGAGAACTTCCTGGGCAAGCTCGGTATTGCGACAAGCTTTGTTGAATTATCAGACCTGGGTGCGTGGGAGCAGGCGATCAAGCCTGAAACAAAATTACTGTTTCTGGAGACGCCATCAAACCCGTTGACTGAACTGGTCGATATCGCTGCGCTCGCGGAAATTGCACACAGGCATGGCTGCCTGCTGGTGGTTGATAACTGCTTCTGTACACCGGCATTGCAACAGCCCATTGCACTCGGCGCCGATATCATTATTCACTCTGCAACCAAGTATATCGATGGCCAGGGACGCTGTATGGGTGGTGCTGTTTGTGGAACGCATGATGTTGTCGGTGATGCGGTCTACGGATTCCTGCGTACGGCTGGACCGACCATGAGTGCCTTCAATGCATGGGTTTTTCTCAAGGGACTGGAAACACTGAAACTGCGCATGCAGGCACACAGTGCAAATGCGTTGGTACTGGCGCAATGGCTGGAACAACAGGCAGTGGTTGAGAGGGTGTATTACCCGGGCCTCGAAAGCCATCCCCAGCATGCGCTGGCAAAGCAGCAGCAAAGCGGTTTTGGTGGTATCGTTTCTTTTGAACTCAAGGGTGGCAAGGATGCTGGCTGGAACCTGATTGATGCCACGCGCATGATCTCGATCACGGCTAACCTGGGTGATGCCAAATCCACGATTACGCATCCGGCCACAACCACGCATGGAAGATTGACGCCGGAACAGCGTCAGGATGCCGGTATCTCGGATGGCCTGATCCGTATTGCTGTTGGTCTTGAAGATATAGATGACATCAAGGCCGACATTGCGCGTGGTATGTGAGCGATCCTGCTTCTCCAGGCTTGTGTAGCCTGGATGGAGCGAAGCGGAATCCGGGAGTGTCGCTCGTAACCAGTTTACTTTTTAACGCAAAGGCCGCAAAGGCGCAAAGAACGCAAAGATTATTGATGCTAGGCATTACACCCGATGCTCCATCCCGGTTGCGTTGCCGAGTAAATGCGTATTTTTTGCCGCAAAGCACGCAAACAGCGCAAATGGTTTTTTTTATTAAAAAAATAGATGTCACGGCGAGCAGTGTCAAGCCAATACTGCAACACTGTAGTTATGTAGTCTTGTCATGTTAGGGCGATCCCTTGCTTCTGTCATGATGAAACACAAATTATACTCTGTGCTCTCTGTGGCAGGTATTAATTTAATTATTTTGCGCCTTTTGCGTTCTTTGCGGCTAATTATTTGTTTACATTAAACACATGAAACCTCTGCGTTCTCTGCGCCTCTGCGAGAGACAAAATATTAAACATACAATTCGCGGCTAATGCCGCCCCTGCAAAATAACTGTTAATGACTGAGCTCACTGCAAGAGAACTACTCGTTCACCTGTATGAAACTGCTGTTGATGCAGTCGATGGTCGTCGCCTGGTTCAACGATGGTGCCGCGAAAACTCATCTGCATCATTCACGCATTGCATCGCCATTGGCAAAGCCGCATCCGCGATGATGCAGGGGGCGCTTGATAGCCGGCATACAATCAACAGCGCCTTGCTGATCACGACCAGGGAGAGTGTCACGCGGGAACTGAAGCGTAATAAAAAGGTGAATATTGTCGAGTCTGCACACCCGGTGCCTGAGCAGTCATCCCTCGATGCAGGTGATGCCTTATTAAGATACCTGCGCATGGTTCCCCAGCAATCGCCATTACTGGTGCTTGTATCAGGCGGCGCATCGAGCATGGTCGAGGTTCCGGTCGAAGGCCTGTCGCTCTCTCAGCTGCAACAAATCAACCGCTACCTGCTCGCGTCAGGCAAGGATATTCATTCGATGAATGCATGGCGCAAGCGGTTTTCGAAAATCAAGGGCGGCGGTTTACTGCGCTATTTACAGCATCTGCAGTGTACGCAGTTGATCATATCGGATGTGCAGGATAATGACCCGGCAATTATAGGATCCGGTTTGCTTGTACCGTCGGAAGATGAAAACCATGATAACGATGACTGGCTGCGGTCGCAGTTGCTCGATGGTTTGCAGCGATCCGAAACAGTCAGGCCGGTAACGACCCATGTTATTGGCAGCAATGAAATGGCAATACGTGCTGCTGTAGATGAAGCTGGATATCATGGACTTGATCACTACCTGCATGAAGAATTCATCAGTGGTGATGCAATCGAGCAGGGCAGGGTAATCGGTGAATACGTATGTAAAGCACCGGCCGGAGTGCATGTCTGGGGTGGTGAAACCACGGTCGAGTTACCGGACAATCCTGGTCTGGGGGGAAGGAACCAGAGTATGGCGTTATCACTGGCTGCAACGATTGAAGGCGTCGATGAGCTTTCGGTGCTTGTGGCAGGTACGGATGGTATCGATGGCAATACGCCCTGTGCCGGTGCCGTGGTATCGGGCAACAGCATGCGGCAGATCAGGCAAATGGGCTTTGATGCTGGTGCGGAACTCAACAAGGCTAATGCGGGTATGGTGCTGATGGCTATAGATGAGTTATTCAAACCCGGGCCGACCAACACCAATGTGATGGATATCGTTATTGCCTACAAAAGGCACTAGCGATGACTTTACATATTGATTAAACGCAAAGGTCACAAAGGCGCGAAGAACGCAAAGAAAAACAGATTTGTAGGGTGGGCTCTGCCCACCAATTGGTATCACGGTGGGCAGAGCCCACCCTACGAAGTCAAAACAAGAGGCTTTTTTACCACCTCTGTGACCTCAGCGCCTTTGCGTTTAAACAATTCTCCATGGCACCTTGAATGCCAAGCGAATGGCGCAGTCTGTCAATATTATCTGTTTACTTGTGTTTATGATGTTTTTACACACACAAATGGGAGAATGGCATGTTCCGTGCGATCACAGCATTGTTATTCATTGTATTCATCTTGCCTTTTGCGGCTTTCATAGCGTCGTTAACCATGAATGCGGTCGGCGTCAGCGGTTTGCTGGGTTTTTTGGTTGGTTTTCCGGTTTTCGTTGGGATACTCACTGTGTCTGTAATGATACTGGCAGCGATTAATGATCATATCTACAATAGCGAGCGAGATCGCAAAACCCTAAACAGAACGCGTACCAACGGTGCGCATTCAGCCCCGCCATCATAAAGGGGCAGGTTGTAAACTACCCCTGCTTTTTTCTGCAATTGCCTGTTGATGGCCAAACTGTTTTTTTCACCTGGTCAGGATTGACCCCCAGTGCTCAGCTGGCTGTAAACGAGCCTTAATAAAGGAATTTATCGTTAAATATCAATAAATTGACATTTATCAATGAATATGGAAGCGCTTGTCCTTAGTATGATCTATATAAGGCATAATGAAGATTAGTTTAGCCTTATTATTACTCAAAAGATTTGCAACATAGGACAAGAAAAGTGAACGATTCAACTAACAATTCGGGAAACACCCGTCCAAAAAGGAAATGGCTGTTTCCACTAGGTGTAGCTGCTATAGCTATAAGTTCCGTCGTGGTGGTGAGCTGCTTCCACGATGATGATCCAACAACAGCATCATTCGATGATGGCGGTGGCGAGCTGCCAGTTGTTGAAGAAGGCACGCCTCTAGAAGTGGTGGGCAACGGCCTGTTCTGTGACACTACTCAAGTGAATACAGGATCAACGGTTGCCGCAACACTCAAAGTTGAGGCACCGGATAGTATTCAGGCAATGAACATCTCGTTTGATGAACCAGGCGAAAGCTGGCTCAACCATAACGCCGCCAACAACCTCAAGCGTCTCACCGCAGTGGTTACTGCAGAAAATCCTGATGGCACTGAGGCTACAGAAGATGACGGAAACGGTGTTCTGGTTCCAATCGGTGATGTACACCCGCTGATCGTCAGCTATGGAGAACAGGTCATTGGTCTCCCTGAGCCGGGTGACGGCAGTGCCGATATCGCTGACCCCGACAATGTCGACGATATATTCACCTCGCTATCGCTGGACAACGGCAAGTCGTGGAAGAAGATGCAAGTCGGAGATACGGCTAAAAGTACATCTAAAGATGTGGCTTGGGGTGATAATAATCTTATAACGAAGTATCCTGGCCATTCCCACAAGCCCACCATGCATATCCAGGGCAACAACATCCTGGTGGCATGGAACGACAAGTACTGCCCCAGCGGCGATCCTTTCGATCTGATAGACAAGGACACCGGCGAACTGACTTCGGATCAAATAGATACCTACAAGGTCAACGGCACCCAGGGTACGGTTGATTATGGTGGTGTTGTAGCCCCCAATGACAAGGTGCTGTACGAAGTACCCTACAGCTGTGTATGGACAGCCCGTGGTGAATTCGTTGTTAATCCTGAAGATGATGGCAGCACCGATATTCCCAGCTATGTTATTCAATGGCGCCAGGCAAAACAGCTGACCTCCGGTACCCGCGATTCCAACAAGATCTGGATCGCACCGGCCGAAGTCGGTTTTGCCATAACATGGCAGGAAGATCCCGATGGCTTGCGTCCCGGTAAGGGTGAGGGTCCCGGTGTCGGCTACAGTGGAGCTACAACCAACCACGGTGCGGACATCTGGTATACCTATATCGACATGACGTTCTTTGATGATGTCTGCGCAGATCCGGAAGATCTGGATTGCACAACGGTTTTGGAGGATCCGACGCCCGCTGATATTCTGGCGCTGGGCCAAAAGCCCAAGGCAGCGGTTAATTTCACCTACCCGGTACGCATCACCAACAACGAGATCTGTACTCCGGATGACTTCGATGTCAATGATCTCGCCAATAGCAAAAAACCATGGTGCGCGGATAACTGCATCGATGTAGTCAAGGTCGAATCAAACAACTCGTCAAGTGGAGAGCTGGATCGTTGCGTACAGAATGACCTCGACTACATGACTGCTGAAGATGATATTCTGCCTGCAGCTGCAATACTGGATGGGGATACCGGTGCTTCACGCCCGGCCCTTAAACTTCTGAAGACAGATGCGCCTTTAAACGATGCTGGAGAGCCTGAAGTCATAGCCATTCTGGCCTACGAGGAAACCAAGGGACTGTCTGACTCAAATTCGCAGGATCAGGGTGAAACTGTTACCGACATCGCACTGGAAGGTAAAGCGGTCTACTTCGAGAGTTTCTTCTGGAACAAGCCGGTGGCAGTCAGCGCCAGTCGCGTTGTCAACCTGCGTGTTCCTAAAGCAACCGTAGACGATGAGGGTAATGTCACAGTGACTGAAGATATAATCTATGAGAATGCCCGTCGTGTTGTCATCCTGCCTCAGGTCGATGCCTGTGACACGCAGGAAGGTGATCCTACCTTCGCGTTGTTGTACAAGCAGGGCTATGAGACTCAGGGTGGTCCTTCCGACATGTTCGTCCGCGTAAACGAAGGTTTCACCTTTGACACGTTTGTCCCGCTTGATGGCAGAGATGCCACCAACGTCAGCTCACATGGCAATACTGATGCTGAAAATGGCACAGGCACGGTATTGTGGACGACAGACAATCTGCTAGACCAGTCTTATACATACCCATATGCACTCGATAACACCTTCTCACCGCGCGGCTGGCTGCGTGGCGGTGAAGTCTACATCGGCTTCGAGTACAGCCCAAGGTGGAAAGCAACCCAGACCGGTACCGTGCCGAACAACTTCTGGATCCACCGGTTTGTTGAGAATGCATGGCAGGGTCCGATGCAGCTCAGTATCGTTACTGGCGCCAGAACATCGACGCTTGATCCGAGGTTCATTCCCACGCCCAAGGGAATTGTTACAGATGCAGACCTGGCGTCTGACAAGAGCAATCCTAACGTGATCTTCCTCGGTTACGGCACCTTTGATATGGACAGCAGTGATGAGCTTGACCTGTTCTACACCCGTTCTACCGACAAGGGTGCGACCTGGGAGTATCTGGATGGGAATGGTGACCTGATCGTCACTACCATTTTCGGAGATGACGGTGAGCCAGGTACAGCAGACGATCCTGCTCGCCTTGCCAGGCTGGCTGCAAGGCAAATTCCTGTTCATGAGATGGAACTGCAGGGACTGGCATCACCTGACGGTACCATGTTCTTCGGTGCATGGCTGAGGGAAGTTGCTACTGTAGACAATATCCATCAGGATGGCAGGGAAAGCGAGTTCGGACGCGTCGATTACGACACGGATGTTGTTGTTGCTCCTGAATGAAGCACAATGCCGGACACAGGACGTGTCCGGTTAAACCAATAAACAGGAAACTAAAAGACCGGACATTGTCCGGTCTTTTTTATGGTTCATCACGGATAACAGTGATAGAAGTAGAAAAAACGGTCAGTTGGTTTAAGGTTTAAGTGCAACCAAAAACCAATCACCAACCGACCATTTATCAT
>Ga0316193_10004342_pt1 | contig 10412 bp, 10 predicted proteins | sample MerIslsedime2_MG_FD_207735 | JGI IMG/M metagenome (GOLD analysis project Ga0316193, IMG submission 207735) | Coastal sediment microbial communities from Maine, United States - Merrow Island sediment 2 | ecosystem: Environmental > Aquatic > Marine > Coastal > Sediment | place: USA: Maine...
GGGTGGGCGGTATGATGGCTGCCAATGAACGAACACCCCCCTCCACGCGCCGTCGACCGGCTGATGGTCTTGGCTGCGGCTCTGCTGTTTTCGACCGGTGGGGCGGCGGTCAAAATGACGTCGCTCACCGGCCCTCAGGTCGCATGCACCCGCGCCGCAATTGCGGCGGCTGCTCTCCTCATTTTTCTTCCGAACGCGTGGCGGGGGTTGAGTTGGCGATCGGTGCTCGTCAGCTGCGCGTATGCGGCAACCACGATTTCTTTCGCCCTCGCCAACAAACTGACAACCGCCGCCAATGCGGTGTTTCTGCAAAGTGCCGCGCCACTCTACATCCTCATCCTCAGCCCGCTGCTCCTGCGCGAGTCGATACGGCGACGGCATGTGTTGTTCATGGCCGCCCTCGCAATCGGCATGTGGATGATCATCGGCGGCGGCCAGCCTCCGTCCGCCACCGCGCCGGAACCGCTGCTCGGAAACCTCCTGGGAATCCTGACCGGCGTGTGTTGGGCCCTGACCGTCATCGGTCTGCGCTGGCTCGGACGTGAACAAAAAACCGAGACCCAGGGCCATGCCGCAGCAGCCGCCGTTGTCGGCGGCAACCTCATCGCGAGCCTTGCGACTCTCCCCGCAGCTCTGCCGCTGGCGGCGACGACAGCAGTTGATTGGGCCGCGGTGAGCTTTCTCGGCATCTTCCAGATTGCCCTTGCGTACGTGTTCCTGGTTCACGGCGTCAAGCGGGTCGGTGCATTCGAGGCCTCGTTGTTGATTCTCGTCGAACCGGTGTTGAGCCCCGTGTGGGCGTGGATGATTCACGGCGAACAACCCTCCTCCCTGGCGATGGCGGGTGGAGCAGTCATCGTCGTTGCGACCGCCGTCTATACGGCGTGGAGTGAGCGGTCGTAAGGCGGTACCGACAATTCCGAGCGCGTTGTGGCAAATGCGGTAGACGCGTCTCGCTTCGGCGTGTGAGGTACCACCTTTCGCATTGTCTTCGAATTTTTCCCGACAGGATCGCACGGATGACAATGCGAAAGGTGGTACCTGTGTCGTCGAAGCGGCTAGGCGCTCTTGATGGGCGGTTAGGGCTTCGTACCGTGTGCGACAGTCACGACGGTATGGATCCCCCCGCGGAGACGGTAGTCCAGCTCGACCTCCATCCACCGCGGCGCAGAGCATCCGACCAGGTCCTCGAGCACACGATTGGCCGCGTGCTCCTGGTAGATGCCGACATTGCGGAAGCTCGTGAGGTAGTACTTGTAGGATTTGAGCTCGATACAGCCATCGGAGGGCAGGTAACGCACCGTGATCGTGCCGAAGTCCGGCAGGCCCGAAAATGGACACACGCAGGTCCACTCGTCCGTTGAAATCTCCACCAGCGCCTCACGGCCCGGATATTCGTAGGGAAAGGTCTCGAGAACCTCGGGAGTCAGTGCATCGACGCCCTGAAACGGAAACTCTCTGCCTTCGGCTTCGACCATCTGCAGTCCTCCACCCGCCATCGTAGCAACTCCCGATCGATTACACTTCTGGGAATTCAGCGATGAGGTGTGAAATGAGTTACGCCAAGAAATTCCGTGTCGAGCCGGGCGCCAGGATCAATCTCGATAAAATCGCCGCTGACTTCAAACCCAAGGACCTGGACCGGGATGAGGCCGAAGGACGTTTTCGAGAGTTGATTGGTGAACTCCGCGATCTCCAGCACCTCATGTACGCTGAGGATCGTCGATCACTGCTCATCGTTCTCCAAGGTCGTGACGCCGCCGGCAAGGACGGAACTATCCGGCACGTCTTTGGGCCCATGAACCCCCAGGGAACCCGAGTCACCAGCTTCAAGGTGCCGTCGAAAGAGGAGCTGGCTCACGACTTTCTGTGGCGGTGCCACAGGGCGACACCCAAAAGGGGCACAGTCGGAATCTTCAATCGCTCGCACTACGAGGACGTTCTGGTGGTGCGAGTCCACGACCTAGTGCCGAAAAAGGTCTGGTCGAAAAGATTCGACCACATCAACGCATTCGAGCATTTGCTGACCGACAAAGGCACCGTGATCCTCAAGTTCTACCTCCACATCGACCGCGACGAGCAACTCGAGCGATTCAAGAAGCGAATGGACAACCCGAAAAAAAACTGGAAGATCAGCGACGCCGATTACTCGGAGCGACCCTATTGGGACGCCTACACGGAGGCGTTCGAGGACGCGCTTTCACAGTGCAGCACCGAAATCGCACCGTGGTTCATCGTTCCGGCCAACCGCAAGTGGGCCCGAAATTTGATCATCGCCGAGATCGTCGCCGATACGATGAGGGGCCTCGACATGCGGTTCCCGGAGCCCGAGGTGGACATGGACGAGATTCGACGGAAGTACCACGAGGCGGAGGAGGCGGGGTGAGGCAAAACGGCCGAGCGCGAGGCCGCTTCGGCGGCTCAGGTGCCACTCTTCGCATTGTTTGCCCGAGAGGCCTTGCCAACCTGTGACGCGGGAAATTCAAACAATGCGAAGGGTGGCACCATGCTCCTCCCAATGAGAAGCGCCTGGAATAACGGGGTGGCAACTATGACGCCCAGAACCCATATTCTTCGATAGGAAAAACAAAACAGAACAAGGGGGCAACCATGCGTTGGACCTACGCGTGTCCGCATTGCCAGGCGATGCTCAACCCCGACGAGACGGTGGTGCTGATCGGGGAGTGCGGTCCCCATCGCATCCTGATCGGCTTCCACCCCGAACCGGGTAACTATCGGGCCTTCTTTCCTCCGGAGTTCGAGCTCCAGGAGGGGTCGACGTGGGACTTCTCGTGTCCGGTGTGCGATCGGAGTCTGGTCGCCGAGGTCGCACCCGAAATGTGTGCTCTCGACATGGCAACCCAGGGGGTTCGCCACCGCCTCTACTTCTCTCGCACCGCGGGCGAACAGGCCACGTTCCTGATCACCGCCGAGGGAGTCGCAAGCCACGGAAGGGACGCGGATGAGCATTCGTTGGAGATGCTGGAGCTGATCTGACCGCTCACCGCAACTCCTGAGCGCTTCTCGCTTCGGAGAGTGAGGTGCCACTCTTCGCATTGTTTGCTCAAGAGGCCCTACAAACCTGTGACGCAATGAATTCAAACAATGCGAAGGGTGGCACCGGTGTCGTCGATGCCCCAGCGCGCATGGCATAAGCGGCAACCATGCGTGTACGATAGACACGTGGACCTAAAACGAAGACGGGTCATTTTGCGCTCGATCGCCTTGGGCCTTGCAGTCATCGGCTTGGGGACGATCGGCTACATGGTGATCGAGGGCCAGAGTCCCTTCGACGCCTTCTACATGACCACCATCACCGTCACCACGGTTGGTTTCAGGGAGGCGTTCCAACTCTCCCCTGCCGGCCAGGCGTTCACGATCGTGCTCGCCTTCGGCGGCGTCGGTGTCATCCTCCTCATCGCCTCCGAGTTCGCGCGCGCCATGCTCGACACCGATATCCGCCGCATGATCGGGCTGCGAAGGGATCTGACCATGATCAAGAAACTCTCCAACCACATCGTGGTCCTGGGTTACGGCCGGATGGGCAAGGCCGTCGTCGAGGTGCTCCGCGCGCGAGGCGTCGCCTTCGCCGTCGTCGATCTCGACCCGGACAACTGCCGCGACCTCGAAGAGGCACACCAACCGGCGGTTCGCGGCGACGCCACGCAGGAGGACGTGCTGCGCGCCGCGGGCACGGAGCGGGCCAAGACCCTCATCACCTGCCTCGCCGACGACGCCCACAACGTCTACGCTATCCTGCTCGCGAAACAGATCAATCCCAAAATCACGATCATCGCCCGCGCCGTCGAGGACGGCGCCGAGGAGCGCCTCAAGTTGGCCGGGGCCCATCGTGTCCTCAACCCATACCGTGTTGGCGGCACCCGGCTCGCCATCACCGCCCTCAAACCCACCGTCTCGGACTTCATCGACGCCTCCCTGTCGGGAGCGTCCATCGAGCTCGAGCTGGCGGAGGTTGTGGTCCACCCATCGAGCGATCTCGCCGGCAAGACCCTCGCCGGCGCCGAGGTTCGCCAACGATTCGGGATCATCGTCGTGGCTCTGAAACGGGGCGAGGAAAGCACCTTCAACCCGGGACCGAACGAGAGAATCGAAGCTGGCGATGTGCTGGTTGCTCTGGGACCGATTCAGGCACTGGAGAGCATCGAACAGGCGACGCAGTAGCCCATCGAAGCCTCCACGCGCTTCTCGTTTCGGCGTGCATGGTGCCACCCCAATGCGGTAGGCGCGTCTCGCTTCGGCGTGCGAGGTGCCACCCTTCGCATTGTTTGAATCCATTGCGTCACAGGTAACAGGGCCTCTCGTGCAAACAATGCGAAGAGTGGCACCTGTGTCGTCGATGCTGCATCGCGCGCCTCATTGTGGGGTGCGAAGAGTGGTACCTGTGTCGTCGATGCAGCTACGCGCCTGGAATTGCCGGAAATCTAAGTCGCCACCGCAAGGCGCCCAGGATACGCAGCGACCGAGGCATCGAGAATCTTCATCGCACGGCTCAGCGTGTCGGCGTCGTACATGAAGGCGATCCGAACCTCGTCGACGCCCAACCCTTCAGTAACGTAGAAACCTTCACCTGGAGCCAGGCACACGGTTTCGCCATCGAGCGCGAAATCCCGAAGCAGGAAGGCCGCATATTCCTCACAGCTATCGATCGGAAGCCGCGTCATGGTGTAGAACGAGCCCTCTGAGCGATGCGGGCTCACGCCGTCCATACCCGCAAGGCCACTGAAAACAGCATCTCGCCTCGTTTCGTACTCACCGCAGAGGTTTTCGGAGTAGGCGCGGCCATTGGCCAGCATCGGCACAACCATCAGCTGTTCGGCGGTCGGCACCGACAATCGCGCCTGACAGAACCGCAGGGCAATATCGAGAATCTCCCTGTTGTGGGTCGCCATACAGCCGATGCGGACGCCACACGCGTTGAATCTCTTGGACACGCTGTCGACCACGATGATTCGCTGCGCGAGATCTGAGAACTCTGTGAACGATCGTACTGTTCCGCCGTCAAAGACGAATTCGCGATAGACCTCGTCGCAGATGACGAAGAGATCGTTCTCTATCGCTATCTGAGCTACCGCCTCCAGCTCTTCAGCCGTATAGACGGTCCCGGTCGGGTTCGAAGGGTTGCACAAAAGAATCGCTTTGGTGTTGGGTGTGACGCTCGCCCTCAGGCGGTCAATCGATCCGAAATGGTAGCCATCCTCCACCTTCAGGGTGATCGGGACCATCGTCACGTCGGCCTGGGCTGCAAAGCTCAGGTAGTTGGTGTAGCAGGGCTCGAAGACCAGCACCTCCCCTTCGCCACCAGCGACGATCGAGAGAATGAAGGTGATCGCTTCGCTCGCGCCCGCGGTGACCAGGATTTCGTCGGCCGCAAACTGGATGTCCCAGCTCGAAAAGAATGCACTCCAGGCCTCGCGGGCCTGCGGCAGACCCTCGCTCGGGGCGTAGGCGAGCCTTGCCAACGACAGTCCGTGCAGCTCGGCGATCATCTCGGGCGGCGTCGGCATGTCGGGCTGGCCGATGTTGAGGTAGATGACGTTGGTGCCGCGGGCCTCAGCGGCACGGGCGAGCGGCGCCAGTTTGCGAATCGGCGACGCCTGGAGCTTGGATGACTTGGCTGAGAGTTTCGGCATGGACATCTCCCAAGGGCGCGACCGCCGATTGGATTGTAGCTCAGTCGGCGGGCGCTACCCTATCTCCTTGCCCGTCTCGCTTCGGCGAGGTAGGTGCCCCCGACGCTTCTTTGCGCCTCCCGCTCAGCGAAGTAGGTGCCATCTTTTGCATTGTTCGAAGTCGTTGCTGCGCAATCTGGTGACGCGGTCCAGGCGAACAATGCTAAAGGTGGCTCCTGTGTCATCGAAGCCCCAACGCGCTCGGAATTGGCGGGTGGCACCGGTGTCGTCGACGCGGCACGCGCGCCTCATTGGCGGCACGACTACAATGGGACGCGATGTACTCATTCCGCCGGTGGCGAGAGAAATACGGCAAGATCACCGCCCGCTCACTGTGGGACCTCTTCATGGTGTGGGTGGTCATCATCAACCTCTGCCTCATCCTCTTTGATCTGACCTACCTGTGGCTGAGACCCACCTATTTCAGATATCTCCCTCTGGTCACCAAAATCTGGGACCCGGTGCTCGGCATCGAGCCCCATCCCCTCACCAAAGAGCTGATCGAGGAAACCGATAAGGCGGAACAACTGTCGCAGCTCGACCCAGACTCCGAGAATCTGACCGCGACATTGGTGGAAATCCGGGACCTGACTCTGCGGGTCTTCATGGAGAACCCGTTTGAACGATCGGGCCAAACCACCAACCTCGATGCAATCAAGAAGACGATGGCGCTCGAAACCGGGCACCCCCCTACCAACCTCAGAAACCCAAAGGTTCTCTTTGAGGTTGCCAGGGATTTCTGGACAGGCCCGCAAGAACTGTTGCGCCACCGATTCTCGATCTTCGACGAACAGATCGAACCGTTGCTCGCGGTCAACTACTTCCGACACTTTGACCTCGACGGCCATCTGGTCAACCACTTCTGGAAGATCGACCTGCCGTTTCTGATCCTGTTCTGGATCGAGTTCATCGTCCGCTGGACACTCGCGATCCGCCGGCGGAGATACGCCCGCTGGTATTTCTATCCGATTTTCTACTGGTACGACCTGCTCAGTTTGATTCCGGTCACCGCGCTGCGGCCGTTGCGGCTTCTTCGGGTCGTCTCGATCTATATGCGGCTGCGCCAGTCCGACCTCTCCCGGGTCGGCAGAGATTTTCTCAGCCGGGGAGTGGCGTACATCTCCAACATCATCACCGAGGAGGTCTCGGACCGGGTCGCGGTGCGAATTCTCGACGAGTACCGCGAGGAGATCGTCGACGGAACCCACGTGAGAATCGCCCGCGCCACCGTCGAACCACGTCGCGAGGAGATCGAGCGGGTCCTGGTCAGCCAGATTCGGGGGATCCTCACCGACGAGGACACCATCGAACGATTCCGACACCTTCTTCGGCTCAACCTCGCCAACGCGGTCGATGAGTCGGAGAGCCTGCGGTCTCTGCCTCTTCCCCACGTTGTGGTCAAACCGGTTGTCAGCACGGTCGGCGAGGTCATCCTCGACACGACCCTCGAGACCATCACGAGAACCCTCGACAGCATCGACGGTCAGGAGGCCGTAGAAGCCCTCGCGGACTCGATCCTCGAAGCCCTTTTCTACGGTCCGGCCCTCGTCGAGTTCGAATCCCTGGCCAAGGACATCAGCATCCAGGTCATCGACCACATGAAGGAGGTCGTGGCGGTCAAGAAATGGGCCCTGCCCGACGAGGACGGCAAACGGCCTGCGATGCCGTGGGAGCAAGACGAGGAAGTCTGAATTCTGAATTCGGAATTCGGAATTCGGAATTTTCGCCCACCCTCTCGCCCGAAGCAAGACTGGAGACACGCGCAGAAAAACGTGCCGTCTCTGACGATTTTGGAGCGTCTCGCGAACCAACGGCAATGGCATTCTGGCCCAAACATCGTCAGAGGGGGCACTCCTCGGAAGCGCGATCGGAGAACAGCGCGCTGACGATTCCCAGGCCATACAAAACTCCGCCGTTCCCGGCACCGCTCGGGCACGGGGACGGGCGAAACGATCAGTTCTTGGCGGACGTCAGCCGATCCAGCCGAAGCGTCGCATCGACGCCCATGAAATGGCGGCCGGCAAGAACGACAACCATCATCGCGCCGAGGGCCACCGCCGCGGCGATCATGAACATCACAACGATCTGGTAGGCCACCGCCTGGAGGGGCGGCGAGCCGGCGAGGATCTGGCCGGTCATCATTCCCGGCAGCGACACGATCCCGGCGGCTGCCATGGAGTTGACGATCGGAATCATCCCGGTGCGCACGGCGTCTCTCAAAGGCGCCGCCAGCGCTTCGCGGCGGGTGGCGCCGAAGGCGATGCGCAGCTCGATCTCTGCCGACCGGACCACGAGGTGGTCCATAAAGCGGTCGAGACAGAGCGAGATTCCGGTCAGGGAGTTGCCGAGGATCATGCCGAGGAGCGGGATCACGTATTGCGGTTCGTACCAGGGCTCGACGCCGACCACCACCTGAGTCACCATTCCGCCCACGACCAGGCAGGTCGCGGCCATGGTGAGCCATGCGTCAACCAGGATGCCGCGGTAGTGGCGAGAGGCGCGAGTCACCGCCTCGCGGGCCGCAAACACGGTCATCAGCAGCAGCAGACCAACCACGAGGACCGGATTGCGGAGTGCGAAGATCTGTTCGAGCACGAGGCCGAGGAGGCCGAGTTGGATGACCGTCCTCAGCGCTGCAATGCCGAGGCGGCGTTCGACACCGAGCTGCAACGCCATCGAAACCAAGCCCGCCGCGAAGATCAGCACGGTGGCGAGGGCCAGCTGAAGCGGTCCGAGCTCGATGAAGTTGCTCATACAGCCGCCTTCAGGTGACCGTTGGCGAGCCGGAGCCGGCGGTCGGCTCGGGCGCTCATCGCGGGATCGTGAAGAACGCACAGAAGCAGACGTCGTGGCCGGCGCCCAAATTGAAGGAGCAGATCGAGGCAGACGGAGGCGATGTCCGGGTCGAGCCCCGCCAGCGGCTCATCCGCCACAATCACCCTCGGGTCCCACAGGAGACCCCGGATCAACGCCAGCCGATGTCGCTCTCCTCCGGACAGGGTCCGCACCTCGCGATCGAATGGGAGCTGCTCGAGACCGACCTGAGTCATCATCCCCGCGGCCCGTACATCGTCGAACCGCCTTTCGCGGCCGGTCCGCTGGCAGAAGGGAAATTCGAGGTTCTCGCGAACCGTGCCGGCGATCATCGGTGCGTCCTGCGCGACCAGGCTGACCCGAGATCGCCACTCCGGCAATTCCGCGCCGCTAAAGCACTCCCCATTCAATTTGCGTGCCGCGTCGGGTGAATGCGCCAGTGCCGTGACGTGGCGAAGGAGGGTGCTCTTGCCACCCCCCGACGGCCCCTCCACAGAGACGAACTGCCCGTCGGTCAGGGACAACGACACTCCTTCGAAAAGAACCCTGCCCTCGCCGTCGCTGGCCGAAAAGGGTCCGCATTCGAGGAAGGCCGCCATGGGGTGAGTGTAACGCCATTCCGATCCCGATCCCGTTCCCGATCCCGACGTTCCGGTCGTACCAATACCTCGATTTTTTCCGGATCGGACTCGGACGCGGACTCGGATGCGGGTTGCAGCAGGATAAATGCAGCGTAAAATGAATTGATGACCGAAACGCCCCTCAGGCGCATCCTTCACGCCGACATGGACTGCTTCTACGCTGCGGTCCACACCCGTGACGATCCAAGCCTCGAGGGAAAACCCGTCGTCGTCGGGGGCGACCCGTCGGGTCGGGGTGTGGTGGCGGCCGCCAACTATGAGGCGAGAAAGTACGGGATCCACTCGGCGATGCCGGCGGCGCAGGCGAGGCGACAGTGTCCACACACGATCTTTCTACGTCCGGATTTCAAGCGCTACCGGGAGGAATCTCAGCAGATATTCGCCATCTACGGTGACTACACACCGATCGTCCAACCCCTGTCGCTGGACGAGGCCTTCCTCGATGTCAGCGAGCACCTCGGGGACTTCGAAAGCGCGACTGCCCTCGCCCAGGATATCCGCCGCCGGGTGCGGGAGGAGCGACGCCTCACGGTCAGCATCGGCGTCGCGCCCAACAAGCTGGTCGCCAAGATCGCGTCCGATTTCCGCAAACCTGACGGATTGACCGTCGTTCGACCACACGAGGTGGAGGCGTTCCTCGCGCCGCTGCCGGTGCGTCGGCTCTACGGTATCGGCCCGGCCGCCGAACGCTCGCTGCACGAGATGGGCGTCACGACCGTGGAGGAACTCCGAAAGCTCTCCATCGACCGGCTGATGGCCAGATTCGGAAATTGGGGGCGGGTGCTGTGGGATCGAGTGCGCGGGATCGATGATCGGCCTGTCCACACCCACCGCGAACGGAAGAGCCTGAGCACTGAGCACACGTTTGCAGAAAATGTGAAGGATCTCGACGAGATTGACCGAATTCTTGACTCGATGGCTGCCGAAGTCTCCCGGGGGCTCGAAAAACGTGAGCTCGCGGCCTCGACAATCACCGTCAAGGTTCGCTACCCGGACTTCACGACCCCGACGCGGTCCCACACCTTGCCGGTCCCGACGTCGGATGCGGCCACCATCGGCGCCGCAGCACGCGAACTGGTGCGCCGCACCGATGCCGCGAAACGCTCCGTCCGCCTCCTCGGCGTCGGGGCCTCCAACCTCGTTCCCGGCGAGCTCGGCCAGCTCGCGCTCTTCGACGATTGACTGACAGTCAGCGGATGCTAGAAAGATCCGCCCATTCCATGTGCGCAGGGGCGTCGGCGACACAGGTGCCACTCTTCGCATCCAG
>Ga0316193_10004343_pt1 | contig 10410 bp, 8 predicted proteins | sample MerIslsedime2_MG_FD_207735 | JGI IMG/M metagenome (GOLD analysis project Ga0316193, IMG submission 207735) | Coastal sediment microbial communities from Maine, United States - Merrow Island sediment 2 | ecosystem: Environmental > Aquatic > Marine > Coastal > Sediment | place: USA: Maine...
TGAGCATTGCATCAGGAGAGAGCAGGGCTGCTCTCTGGATAATGTTCTCCAGTTCCCGCACATTCCCCGGCCAGTCGTAGTGGCAGAGCATGTCCATCGCCTCTTTCGTCACTCCATTAGCCGATGTACCGTATTCTTCTGCTGCCTTGGCCAGGAAGTAGTCAACCAGTTCCGGGATGTCCTCCTGGCGCTCGCGCAGGGGCGGTAACTCCAGGGGAACAACATTCAACCGGTAATATAGATCTTCTCGAAACTCCTTGCTACGGACCTTTTCCTTCAAGTCCTGGTTGGTCGCCGCAACAATCCGGGTATTGACCTGGATGGTCGTGTTGCCGCCGGTCCTGGTGATCTCTTTCTCCTGCAGGACCCTCAGCAGCTTGGCCTGCAGTTCCAAAGGCATGTCGCCGATCTCGTCGAGGAACAGGGTGCCATCCTTGGCCTGTTCAAACTTGCCGATCTTCTTGTCCGTCGCCCCGGTAAAAGCACCCTTTTCATGGCCGAAAAGTTCGCTTTCCAGAAGTTCACTGGGGATAGCTGCGCAATTAAGGGCGATAAACGGCTTACCCAGCCGCGCGCTGTTAAAGTGAATGGCCCGGGCGATCAGCTCCTTGCCTGTTCCGCTTTCACCGTAGATCAAAACGGTCACATCTGAAGGGGCAATTTTACCGAGAATCTTGTAGGTCCTCTGCATCGGCTGGCTCTGACCGATGATAGTGCGCTCCAACTGGTAATGATCCTTGATCTCCTGCTTGAGCAGTGAGACTTCGGCAGAGACGTCGGCGGCTTTCTGCGCCTTATAGATAATCGCGTCCAGTGCATCCAGGTCGAAGGGTTTGGTCAGGTAGTCGTAGGCCCCGCGCTTCATCGCTTCGACGGCGTTTTTCATCGAGCTCTCGGCAGTCATGATGACAACCAGGGCCTGAGGGCATTCCTCCTGGAACTTGCTGAGCAGTTGCAGGCCGGAAAGGCCGGGCATCTTGATATCGAGAACCGCCAGGTCGTAGCTCTGCTTCCTGCTCATCAGCAGGGCTTCCTGTCCGTCACTGGCCAGATCAACCTGGAAACCCTGTTTACTCAGCGATTTGGACAGTACCCAGCGGATGCTTTCTTCGTCATCCGCGACCAGTATCCGTTTGATTGGCATCTTCATGCTCCTTGATGACTTGCCAGCGCTAGCGGCGCAAGGGCAAGGAAATGGTAACGGTCGTCCCTTGATTGGGGATGCTTTCGATTTTCAGCAGGCCGTTATGGTCCTCGATAATTTTCTGTGAAATTGCCAAGCCGAGGCCGCTGCCCTTGCTCTTGGTCGTGAAGTAGGGTGTAAAGATGCGGTCCATCTCCTGCTGGTCTATTCCGCAGCCGGTATCGCTGATAATGATATCCACCATCGGTGACGAACGTCTGCCGGGTCCGGTCATGTGATAATTCGAGGCAATCCTGGTTTCGATCACCACTTTTCCTTCACGTGGTATCGATTCCCTGGCGTTCTTGATCAGGTTGAGAAACAGTCTGGTAAGCAGCCCTTCGTCGCCCTGCACCGGTGGTATGCTCGGATCGAGCTTGAGCTTGAACAGAATGTTCCGACTGCGTGCCGCTTCACGCTGCAGGAGAATAATATCGTTCATAACCCTGGCCAGATCGACATCACTAATCTCCGGCTCACGAGGACTGCCGAGGTCCATCAGTTCTTCAATGATGAAGTTGATGCGCTCTGCTTCCTTGATCATGATCTGTGTGTAATCTTGCAGGGGGCTGTCCTTCGAGAGTTCCATCGAAAGCAGTTGGGCGGCACCCTTGATCCCCCCCAGCGGGTTCTTTATTTCGTGGGCAAGGCCGGCGGCCAATGTCCCGAGCATCGACAGGCGGTCAGCTCTTCGCAGGGTCCCTTCAAGGTCCTTGATGCGAGACAGGTCACGGATGATCATGACGGCCCCGTCCTGGTTGCCTCCCTGGGCGAAGATTGGCGCCGTGTAGGCATTGACCGGCAAGGGTGAGGCGTTGCTGCGATGCAGGTAGAGACCTTCGTCGTCAGTGATCGATCGGCCCTGTTCCAGGGCGACTTTGACCAGATAGAGCAGTGTCTCCTGGTCCCTGAACAGGTCCTGGTAGCTCTTGCCAACGACCTGGCGCGATGAGCACTCCATGAGGGCTTCTGCGGCCGGGTTGAACAACGTGATCCTGCCGTCGCTGTCAAAGGCGATCACGGCACGGTCAATATTTTCCAGAATCATGCCGTAGAGATTCGAAATTGAATCCCCCGCAAAGGTTTTCGCACTGGAATCAGACCTGTCATGCGGCATGGGCAAAAAAATCCTCGAGCCGGCGGCTCATCTCACCGACCGTTCTGGTCTGGTTAATCTCGGCGCGGAAGCCGGCGGCATTGTCCATCCCCCTGACATACCAGCAGAGGTGTTTGCGCATTTGCCCGAGAGTTTTCCTGGGACCGAAAATTCCCAGGCAAAGGTCTAAATGCTCCATTGCCGTGATCAAACGATCTTCTGTTGTTGGTTCTCTGGCCACTCTCCCGGCAAGCAGGTCGAGGGCTTGGCCGATAATCCATGGATTGCCATATCCGCCCCGCCCGACCATGACCGCATCACAACCGGTTTGTACAAACATGGTTTTAATCCGGTCTGCATCGAACAGGTCGCCGCTACCAATGACAGGGATCGTCAAGGCCTCCTTGAGGGCCCTGATCTGTTGCCATTCGGCTTGTCCGCGAAACATCTGCGTCCGGGTTCTCGGGTGTAAGGTGAGGGCGTCAACACCCTCTTCAACGGCAATCCGGGCAATTTCCATGAAGTTGATCGAGTCACAGTCCCAACCGGAGCGGAACTTGATCGTCAGCGGCTTGTTCGTCGCTTTGCGGACTGCAGAGATGATCCCGGCAACCTTGGCCGGTTCACGCAGCAGGGCGCTTCCTGCACCAGAACGAATCACCTTGCGGACCGGGCAACCGAGATTCAGGTCAATCAACTCGGCCCCTTCGGCAACGTATTTCACTGCTTCTGCCATGCGGACCGGGTCCTCGCCGAATAACTGAACCGCCAGCGGCTGCTCTTCCAGGCGCGATTGCAGCAAGGCACGGGTCGCCTTGCCATTGAAGAACAGGCCATTGGCACTGATCATCTCGGTGAAGACCATGGCGGCGCCGTGGCGTTTCATGATCAATCGGTACGGCAGGTCGGAAATACCCGCCATAGGTGCGGAAAATATAGGGTTTTTCAGCTTCAGTGTGCCAATTTGCATCGATTTTGCCTAGCGGTTTCTGCCTAAATTTTGGGCATTCTATCATCTTGACATTGGAATGCAAATGAAAATGCTCGTCTTATGTGAAAACAAATCACCGACAAATCGCATACTGTATACGAAATCGGCTTGACAGTTGCGGGGTGACTTGTTAGAACGTTATTTGGAAATGATAAAGGGTAAAGAATCACAAGGATGTTCCCTTTGTCTGCTCTAATTATTTTCCCGCCGCATTTGCTCTGTCTGTTTGGTGCGGGTCTTGCGCACCGCAGCCGGGCTTTCGACGGGATGATTTGTCATTGACAGTTGTTTTGTAAACAAGGGACAGTTTCACTCTGGCGGGCGATCTGCCTGCCACCATTTCATTCCAAAGGAGAGAGAGTATGTCGACACTGAAAACAGTATTAAGTCAGAAAATTGATGCGCATCGCCCCCGGATCACTAAGTTGGTCAAGGAGTGCGGTGATGTCAAACTGGGTGATGTAACTATCGCTCAAGCTATCGGCGGCGCCCGTGGCATCAAGTGCTTGGTCACCGATATCTCCTACCTGGATCCTTTTGAAGGTATTCGCTTTCGTGGCATGACCATCCCCGAGACCTTTGACGTCCTGCCGAAAGTTCCCGGTAGCGACTATCCGTTTGTCGAGGGCTTCTGGTACCTGCTGCTGACCGGCGACGTTCCGACCATGGAGCAGACTCTGGAAGTCGTTGAAGACTGGAAGAAGCGTTCCGTGGTTCCCCAGTATGTCTTTGACGTACTCAATGCACTGCCGGAAGATGCCCATCCGATGGCCATGTTCTCCAGCGCCGTCCTCGCCATGCAGCGTGACTCGGTTTTCGCCTCCAACTACGCTGCCGGCAAGTTCAACAAGATGACCTGCTGGGAAGATATGTACGAAGACGCCAACAACATGATGGCAAAACTCGGTCCGATCGGTGCCTACATCTACCGCAAGAAGTACAAGAACAACGAGCAGATCGCTGCTGATCCGAACCTCGACATGGGCGGTAACTTCGCGCACATGATGGGTGTCCCGGCTCCTTATGACGACGTTGCCCGTATGTACTTCATCCTCCACTCTGACCATGAGTCCGGCAACGTTTCCGCCCACACGACTCACCTGGTTGCTTCGGCTCTTTCCGATGCATACTACGCATACAGTGCTGGCCTCAACGGTCTGGCCGGTCCTCTGCACGGTCTCGCCAACGAGGAGGTGCTGCGTTGGACCCAGAATTTCATGGAGCAGCTCGGTGGCGAAGTCCCGACCGAGGAAGGCCTCAAGGAAGCTCTCTGGGCGACTCTTAACAGCGGTCAGGTTATCCCGGGTTACGGCCATGCCGTTCTGCGTAAGACTGACCCCCGCTACACTTCGCAGCGTGAGTTCTGCATGAAGACCGAAGGTCTGAAAGACTACCCGCTGTTCCAGCTGATTCGCATGATCTTCGAAGTTGCTCCTGGCGTACTCACCGAGCATGGCAAAGCGAAGAACCCCTGGCCAAACGTCGACGCACAGTCTGGCGTCATCCAGTGGTACTACGGTGTCACCCAGTATGAATTCTACACCGTGCTGTTCGGCATCGGCCGCGCACTCGGCTGCCTCGCCAACATCACTTGGGACCGCGCTCTCGGCTACGGCATCGAGCGTCCTAAGTCGGTTACCACGTCGATGCTGGAAGAAGCTGCTGGTATCTGATTTATTAGTTGATATGCAGTTCAAAAGGGGTGCCTTATTGGGCACCCCTTTTTTTATGTTATTTCCGAGGGACATTACACTTGATAGTAAGGTGTCCCCATTAAGTTTTTCCCTTATCGGTCACACTGAAAGAGAGGCCCCCCTGTAACGGGCCGGCTTTTTGAGCGATGTCGTCTGTTGATGCCCCGGAAATCCGGCAAAGGAGATGCCCTCCGCAAGGAGAGGCCTTTTTGCATACTTTTGTTGCCTGACAAACGTATGACGTCGGGCGGGACGCGACCCGCCGGTTCTTCAATCTTTACCGTATCTTTACACATCCGTTAATCAGTATATAAACAGCTCTGCTATAATTCATCCAAAACAAATCAAAAAAGCCATCAACCTGTCTATGCACACCGGGAGGACTTATGAAATACCGACAGATTCTTTTCTTGTTAACCATCTCGCTCTTTTTTGCCACCAATGCCATGGCCGATAAAACGATCCTGGCCGGAGGGTGTTTCTGGTGCATGGAGTCTGATTTTGAAAAATTGACTGGTGTCACCGACGTGGTCTCCGGGTTTACCGGTGGCACCTTAAAAAACCCGACCTACAACGGCAACCATGATGGGCACTACGAAGCGGTCGAAATCACCTACGATCCGAACCAGGTGAGCTACCAGCAGCTGCTTGATTATTACTGGGTGAACATCGATCCCTTTGATGATCGCGGTCAGTTCTGCGATAAGGGGCATAGCTATCTGGCAGCAATTTTTGTCGCCAATGAAGCGGAAAGAACAATTGCTGAGGAATCGAAGCAGCGCGTTGTCGCGATGTTCCCTGACCAGACAGTGGTCACACCGATCCTCGATGCATCCACCTTCTACCCGATCAAGGGCGACGAAAGCTACCACCAGGATTTCTACAAGAACAGTCCCATTCGTTACAATGCGTATCGATGGAACTGCGGTCGCGATCAGCGGTTAAGGTATATCTGGGGTGATAAGGCGACGCATTGAGTCAGACATAGCATACAAGGGACACTCTGTTAGAGTGTCCCTTCAGATTGTTGACAAACCCCCCACGTGATGCGGGATTTGTCTTTTTACCTGGCAGGTTGAGTTTCTATGAGTCTGAGGGCAACGGAGGATTAATCTGTTGCCCTTGCCTATTGTAGTTTGAAATTCAAAAACAAAGCAAAACCGTCGGGGTTGCCCGACAGCAACTTCATTTTCTTTGTAGCGACAAAGAAAATGAAGCAAAAGAAAGCTTAGCGCTGCGCTAGGCATGTCTGGTTCGTAAGGGCGGCAACCTCAATACAGAGGCTTCTAATCGATCAAAGACCCAGGTTTCCCCCGCAGGTGACGAGGCTCTTGAGAGCCTCTCCTTTTGTGGAGGGTTGCATTTGTGATGATGCTTTTAAGCTTTTCCCTTGTCGATCGCACTGAAAAGAAGGCCCCCTGTAACGGGCCGGCTTATTAAGCTCCGTGGTTATTGGATGTCTCAGAAATACGGCAAAGGAGATGCCCTCGGCAAGGAGAAGGCACTTTTGCATACTTTTGTTGCCGGACAAAAGTATGGCGTCTGGCGGGACGCGACCCGCCGGTTTTGTCTTTCAGAAAAAGCACAAGGACAACAGATTAACCATCTATTGTCCTATCTAATCATGAAGTCTGGCTGAACTTTGTCATCAGCCTGAAGGAATACCCTGCTTAGAGTGTCCCTTGTGTGTGCCCCCGAATCAAAGAAGACCTGCCGGGCCCGTGCCGGATCCCTGGCGAGATAGACGCCGAACCTGTTCGGGTGATGCACGGCCCACAAACATTGATTCTCACGCAAAATTCACTGAAAGAACCTGTTTAAGGTCAACTTTTCCAGGCCCTTGATCGGAGTAGTCCCTGAATTTGACGCTCTTCGTCAAGATCGATAAATTCCACGCCCATTCCTGAAGGATGATCTTTATTGATTGGAGAGGTCAATGAATTGACCCAGGCCACCCGGCCCCGACAAAAGATCGGTTCGTCGTTCTCCGGGTTGGAAAACTTGAGCTTCAATTCCAACCCGGGTGAGAGTGGAGTACTGGTTTCAAGGAACAGACCGCCGATGCTCATATTGAAAGTATATCCGGTGCTATAATCGGTAAATTTTTCACTCTCCCCGTAATAAACTTCCACTTTAATCGGTATCCTCGGGGCTTTCCGCTTGCCGAGTGTGATTTGCAACAAGGTTTTCAGCTGGGCTTCATTGGGCGGTTTGCGCAGAAACGTTGAAATACCCAACTGCTTGGCCTTGGTCACTTTTTCACCATCGGTTTCGCTGGAAAGCATAACGATTGGTACAAACCGGCAATTTGGATAAGTTCTTACCTGTTTTGTGAATTCCAGCCCATCCATGACCGGCATATTCAAATCCGTAATAATCATGTCAAACCGGCCTGACTCAACCTTCTGGCAGGCATCGTTCCCATTGTCAACGGTCGTAACTTCGTAATTGAGCCTCTTCAACATGTCGCCAATGGTCGTCAACATGAAAGGAGAATCATCCAGAACAAGAATCTTTTGTTTCATTAGCTCCACCTCAATGTGATTTATTCCTAAAGAGTTCGCCCAGTTTCTGACTGAGAGAATCTCTTCCCCTTGGATGGATTGCGGAGGGCACCCTACTTAATTGTCAGCAACGATGACATTGTTCCATGAACTCGACAAACAGAACCGCTCGACGGCAAAGACCGGGCGGGCGACTGCAAATTAAGTTCATCGCTGCATAACAACTTCTGCCTGCACAATAAAAATTCCCCGATAACCCATAAAAATAAGTACTCTATATTTGTGCGCCAGGCACTGTCAAACAGTTTAGGAATGATAGTAACGCTGGCCAATGCAAGAGTATCAGTACTGATACATCTTCTTTATCTCTTCGTATTCAGCCTGCTTCTCCTGTTTGTCACTCTCAAGAATCAGGACCTTGTCTTCCAGCTCCTCGACTTTTTTTTCGTCCGCCTTAATCTCTTCCAAAAGGTGGACCCGAGTCAATTCAGAGGTTTTTGAGCTGACCAGCACAGCCTCTTTCGCCTTGATGTCCTTCTTCAGTTTATCCAACTGAGCCTGGTTCGACTTGGCAGCATTAGTAGCCTGACTGGCTTCCATCGCCGCGACATGGACCTTCCTGCCGGCATCATAGCCGGTCACAAAGTTCTCCTCCAGCGCCGGGGGACAGACCCCGCTGTAGAAAACGTCTCTCTTGCCTAACCGGAACCCGTTGCTCTCGGTACAAAACTGCTCCGTACCGGCCGCATGACCAGCCTCGTATGCAACCAGGTCAGGCTTGATGTTGTAGTCTGCGCACGCTTTTCTGTGTTTGCCAATATGGGAGACGGGCTGGCCCTGCGAGCCATCCTCCATACCGATCATATGCCAGTCTGCGTTTAAACATTCAGACTTGTTCATCGAGGCACAGCCCACCAGGCCGACCAGAAGCATCATTACGAACGTAACTCTGCCGATTGAAACCATAAACACCTCACGAACGGAAATATTAAAAGAGAGAAAAAATAATGCACATAATGTGCCGCAGGCGGAGCGCCTCGATAAAAAAGATTAATCTTTCTGATCAACGGTGACAGCCACCATTCTGCTTTTCAAATCAAGCCGATTCCCGAGGAACTGATTAAATATCATATCTTCAATCAGGTTGTATTTGTCCCTGATTGGCGATAAATTGATGCAAATTGACTGCCCGGAACCTTTAACCATTAACGCTGACACCATGGAGACCGCTCCCTTGCTTAACGTCTTTATTGTGACGCCGAGTTATCTGATAAAGAAAAAGCGTGACTTTACGAGTGGCATCAAGCAGCTCAAAGAGACGGGTTTCCACGTCATCAATCCGGAGTTCCCGAAAAAGCTTCCGGCACCGCGAGAAAAGGCAGAGCAAATCCATGCAGCGTTTGCCGACCCCGGCGTCGACATGATCCTGGCCTTGCGCGGCGGCTACAGCGCGATGAAAGCTCTCCCTTTCATCGATTTCGAACTGATCAGGAAACATCCCAAGATCATCGCCGGCTTCAGCGACCTGAGTGCATTGCTGAACCCGATCACCGAGCGCACCGGTCTGGTGACCCTGCACGCGCCGATGGTGATCAACCTGGTCACGCCCACGGCATTCACGCTGAAGTCGCTGGAGAACGCCGTCAAGGGCTACCCGGAAAAGAACCTGCTCAAGGGCGCCCCCTGCAAGGTCTACAACCCCGGCTCCGCCTCCGGTACCCTGAAGGGCGGCAACCTCATCACCCTGACCGCCCTGATCGATACGGACTGGGAGATCGATACGGCCGGCGCGATCCTGTTCCTCGAAGATGTCGATGAGAAACTGCACCAGGTGGACCGCTATCTGACCCAGTGGATCCTGGCTGGCAAATTCAGAGGTATCAAGGCACTGATCCTCGGCGATTTTCGTGGTCTCAGAAGCAAGCAGGTCTATGACATCCTGACCTCACAAATGGAGCTGAACTTCCCGGTCATACACTGTCCCTGCATCGGCCATGTCAAGAACAAGATCACCCTGCCGATCGGTGCGCAGGTTGAAATGGATACGGATCGCAAGCAGCTGGTGATCAAAAAAATGTCTTTCCCGGGAGGCCGCCGATGAACGTACTCTGGCTGATCATGATTTGCATCAGTATCGTTTTCGCCATCTTTACCGGCAATCTGGAGGCCTTCACCAAGTCGATTTTCGACGGCGCCAAAGCGGCGGTGGAGATCTCGCTGTTTCTGCTCGGCATCGTCTCAATCTGGCTGGGGATCACCCGAATCCTGGAAGATTCCGGCCTGATCTACCGGATCGCGCACCTGTTCAGGCCGATCATCTCCCGGCTGTTCAAGGACATTCCCGGCGATCATCCGTCGATTACGGCCATCACCCTGAATGTTCTCGCCAACCTGTTCGGACTCGGCAACGCCGCCACCCCGCTGGGGATCAAGGCCATGCAGGAGCTTGATTCGATCAATGAAGACAAGGGGACCATCACGCCCGAGATGATGACGTTCATCGTCATCAACACCGCCAGCATCCAGTTGATCCCGTTTTCCGTGATCGGTATCCTCGCCGGCTACGGGCATGGGAATCCGGCAGCGGTCGTGCTGCCGGTGCTGATCGCGACGGCCATTTCCACCATGACGGCGCTGCTGGTGCTGGCCCTGTTCAGGAAGGTTTTCCGATGATATCGTCCGTCGAATATATCTCGCTGTTGATTATCCCGCTATTCATCCTGTTTACGGTCCTGTACGGAGCGTTCAAGAAGGTCAGGGTGTACGACTCCTTCGTTACCGGGGCCAAAGAGGGCCCGGCGATTATCCTGAACATTTTCCCCTACCTGCTCACCATCTTCGTTGCCATCAAAGGGTTCCAGGCCTCCGGCGCTTTCGACTATGTCAGGAACGCTTTTTACAGCGTCTTTGCTTTTCTCGATATCCCGATCGAAGCCGTTTCC
>Ga0316193_10004345_pt1 | contig 10407 bp, 9 predicted proteins | sample MerIslsedime2_MG_FD_207735 | JGI IMG/M metagenome (GOLD analysis project Ga0316193, IMG submission 207735) | Coastal sediment microbial communities from Maine, United States - Merrow Island sediment 2 | ecosystem: Environmental > Aquatic > Marine > Coastal > Sediment | place: USA: Maine...
AGCCGTTGACGTGGGTGCCGCCCTGAGAAGTTGGAATCAGGTTAACGTAACTTTCGTTAACCAGTTCCCCTGCTTCCGGCAACCACACCAGCGCCCACTCAGCCGCCTCTGCATTGCCTTCAAAATCGCCTACGAAAGGCTCTTGCGGAATACACACCACCTCGCCCAGGGAATCGACGAGATAATCACGCAAGCCGTCTTCATAATACCAGGACTCCTCCTCAGCACTTTTTTCATCGACCAGGGTGACTTCGAGACCCGGACATAAAACCGCCTTGGCGCGCAACACATGTTTCAGGCGCGCCATCGAGAACTTGGCGGAATCGAAAAAATGGGGGTCTGGCCAGAAGCGCAGCGTAGTACCGGTATTCTGCCTGCCAACCTTACCCACCTCGTCCAGCCCGGCAGTTTTTTCACCATTTTTGAACGCCAGGTTGTATTCTTTGCCACCGCGCCGCACCCAGACTTCCAACTGCCTGGACAAGGCGTTGACAACAGAAACGCCGACGCCGTGCAGACCGCCGGAAAACCGGTAGTTGTCGCTGGAAAATTTGCCGCCGGCGTGCAGACGGGTGAGAATCACTTCGGCGCCGGACACCCCTTCCTCGGGGTGCATATCCACCGGCATGCCGCGGCCATTATCCTTTACCTGCAAGGAACCATCCTTGAAAACCGTGACTTCAATTTTACTGGCGTGCCCGGCGACGGCTTCGTCGACACTGTTATCGACCACTTCCTGGGCCAGGTGGTTGGGGCGGGTGGTATCGGTGTACATGCCCGGGCGTTTACGCACCGGGTCAAGTCCACTTAAGACTTCAATCGAGGCGGCGTCGTAGTTACTGGCCATGGCAAATCAGGAATCCGAAAATCAATCCAGCTGGCTATGCTACCTAAAGCACGCCAAGGGTTCTATTGGGGCTGCGGCCCTTAGTCTGAGTACAAATATTAACGCTGTCCAGAAATGAATCAGGGTTTTCTCAATCACGACCCTTCAATTTATCCAGAATCTGGCGTTCGGTGTCACCAATCGGCAGCGGACACAAATAGTAGTCCACCAGTTCGGTGCGGAAACGATCCTGACCATCTTTGCGTATGAAACGCCAGTCCCTGTTTCGAACCGGATGAAACTGCCCCCCACTGCCATAGGCATAGCGTTGAACCTTACTGTGCTTACAGCGAATACCCTCGTAGCTAACGTTTTCCACGTCATTCCTGGAGCGCAACACCGCCGTGTATCGAATCACCCGGTCCTTACCGATCGATAATGACTTAGCGTCAATGAACAGGGTAAAGGGGAATTCAGGCAGGGAAAGATCAACCTCGATCAGATCGTCCGCCAGCGGGTAAGGCGGTATGACAAGCGCATCTTCTTTCCATTCGGATCCTGGCACTTCCTTGTAGCGATCGACATCTTCCTCACCATCCAGGTCCTCTATTCCGGCAAACATCACATTCGATGCTGCCAGACACATTATTGCGCAAAGCGCCATAAACGAACGCTTCATGACCATTATCACCACCCGCTGTTTTGTGCAGTGTAACGATTCAGCCAGCCTGGTAACAGACCCTGAGGTAACACCATGGCCTTCGCCACTGCCCCGTGGCCAAGCCAGCATTTGCGGTCTGCGCCCGTCAGCCAGGCGCAGACTCGTCAACCCGTGACAATGCCACCAACTGTCGACCTGGATCCGCTTGGGTTGCAGCTTCTCCTGCTTCGGGAAGACGATATCAGGAAGGGATGCCGGTGGTTGGTGGACGGTTGCTCGCAGCAGGGTTTCAGTCGAGGTCGCCAACAAGCGAGGCCCGAATGTTGTCAGGCAGTGGTTCAAGTTGCTGGGTGTAATCGCTGTGACTGATCCCAATACCCAGGGGAGCCCCCTGCTTCGCCGATACCACCATCTCCCCGGTCAATTCAAAACGCATGAAGTGCACCGTCGAGGTTTTCTCTTCGTTCTCACGTTCGAGGTCTTCATCAGCAATAGCGAACACCGGTTCAAATCCCTCCACCCGCACCCAGGTTTCCTTCTCGATACCCTTCAGCCGGGACAAAACGCTGCGCCGTTCTTCCTCATCGACGACTTCGATCATGAACGTCGCTTTCAAGTTACTGCCATCGGGAATCAGCGGATTGTAGGCGTCCAGTTCTTCCTGGACCCCTTCAGCCTCAAAGATACGCTCGGCGCGCAGCATTTCCTGGACCTGGTAGTGCATGGTCAGGCGGTCTTCAAAATACAGGGCTGCAATCAGTCCCAGCGGTACACGCCGGTCTTTTTTGTGCGCCATCACCTGAGCACGGAATTCCGGGCGCACTTCGGCATATTGCTCCAGGCTGTATAGATCGTTACGTGAGAGCTTTTTCATGGTCACTCTATCTTTAAATACCGTAGGCCATACGCAACAGCTTCAGCGGGTGCTCTGGCCGACTGCCGTCAGCAAGTCCGTTTTCGATCTGGTGCCCGGCCATCGGACAATCACTGCAATAGTGATCCGCATGGCTTTTCTGCACGCGGGAAACCACCGGCTTACAGATCTTCATGGACACTTCGTGGAACTCTTTTTTCACCGCATAGGTGCCATCGTGACCGGAACAGCGTTCGATGGCGTCTACGCTGGTGTCCGGAACCAGTTGCAACAGGTCGCGGGTTTTCATACCCATGTTCTGCACCCTCAGATGACAGGCAACATGGTAGGCAATTCTGCCCAGACCGCGCTTGAAGTCGGTCTTTAAAAGATCGTGTTTATGGCGTATCGCCAGGTATTCGAACGGGTCGTAAATACTGTCGCGCAGTTTGGCAACATCAGGATCCTCCGGGAACATTAACGGAAGCTCCTGCTTGAACATCAGCACACAGGATGGTATCGGGGCGACGATATCCCAGCCCTCATCCACCAGCGCAGCCAGCCGGGGGACGTTAAACTGTTTGGCCTTTGCCACAGCTTCCAGGTCTCCCAGCTCGAGCTTAGGCATACCACAGCAGCGTTCGATATCCACCAGGCGCACCGGAACATCGTTGTGTTCGAAGACGGCGATCAGGTCTTCGCCCAGTTCCGGTTCATTGTAGTTACCGTAACAGGTCGCGAATAAAGCCACCCTGCCACGGGTCGGCCCGGCTGCGGGCGCGGCGGCCTCCGCGTCCCTGTTGCGTGAGCCGTCCAGGCGCTTACGCAAAGTTCTGCTGTGGTATTCAGGGAGATGGGCATGAGAGTGTACTTCAAACAGCTCTTCCACCACCGCACGGCCAGCCCGGGTTTTATTGACCGTATTGACGACAGAAGACACAACCGGAATACCCGCGAGCCTGCCCACCAGATCGGTGGAACTGAGAATCCTGTCGCGAGCACCCGTTTTTCCCTGACGGTACTTGACCGCCTTGGCACGAAGCATCAGGTGCGGGAAATCCACGTTCCATTCATGGGGTGGAACGTAGGGGCATTTGGTCATGTAACACATGTCACACAGGTAACAATGATCCACAACCTGCCAGAATACGCGCTTGTCGACGCTATCCAACTCCATACTGTCTGACTCATCAATAGCGTCAAACAGCGTGGGAAAAGCATTGCACAAATTGAAGCAACGCCGGCAGCCGTGACAGATGTCATAGACCCGTTCCAGCTCCTTCAGCAAAGAGGCTTCGTCGTAAAACCCGGGATTCCGCCAATCCAGCGAATGGCGGGTAGGTGCCTGCAGACTGCCTTCTCTAACGGACATGCTGTACTCCTGGCAAAATCGGGCTTGTCGGCGAACAGTTAATCCGTTACGCGAGCAAGCCCTCTACTAGTGTACCCCGCCACTGATATTGCTCCATTCAGCGCCTCGCCTATAAAGCGCCTGCTGTTGGTGCACTGACCTGGTTGGGACGCTCTGAATGGGTCAAATATCAGTGGTGGACACCTGTAGCCAACTAGTCGTCGAGGTTGTTCAGCGCTTTCTGGAAGCGATTCGCGTGTGAGCGTTCAGCCTTGGCCAGGGTCTCAAACCAGTCAGCGATTTCGTCGAAACTCTCCTCACGTGCTGCTTTGGCCATTCCCGGATACATATCGGTGTACTCGTGGGTTTCACCTGCTATGGCAGCTTTCAGGTTGTCCGCAGTACCACCGATGGGCAGGCCCGTGGCGGGATCACCCACAGCTTCCAGGTATTCCAGGTGACCATGGGCGTGACCGGTTTCACCCTCGGCGGTGGAGCGGAATACGGCGGCCACATCATTGTAACCTTCAACGTCGGCCTTGGCGGCAAAATACAGGTAACGACGGTTTGCCTGGGATTCACCGGAAAACGCTGCTTTCAGATTATCTTCAGTTTTACTTCCTTTCAGATCCATTTTGTGACCTCCTAGCGGGTATTATATAAAGTGCAGTCGCCACTATTTAGACTAAGTCTAAATAGGACGGAAAATCTAGCTCAGCGGCGGGCGGGTGTCAATGATTTTTGACCCACCAAACACAGTTCGGGTATATAAGCACGGAACACAGGGAAATCAAAGAAGTTTACTTTTCAACACATCATTTTTCCCTGCTTCGCGTGTATTCCGTGGCTACTGAGCAGGCTAGCGTGAAGCGTGCCCGGTGATCCTGTTTGACCGGGCCCTCAGGCACTTGTAACGTAGCCAGGAGCCTGTCCGAGAATATGCTGATCTACTGCGGACAAGCCTGGTTGGCCAGATTTCCCAATCATTTTCGTCAAATAGGCTCACGATGTACAAGGATGTACAAGTGTCGCGGGAGGCAGGATGCCGGGAGCGACCTATTCGCCTCAAATGATCAGGAAATCTGACTCAACCAGTCTTGCCCTCGCTACGATCGCTATTCTCGGACAGGCTCCTGGCCGAAGACTGGAGAGTGGATGTGGCAAAACCTAGTAAGAAAACCCCCAATTTTGAAACTGCACTGGCAGAACTCGAAACACTGGTGGAAAAAATGGAGCAGGGTGATTTAAGTCTTGATGAATCCCTGAAACAATTCGAACGGGGCGTGCAATTGACCCGCTCCTGCCAACAGGCCCTGAAAGAAGCCGAACAGAAGGTCCAGATCCTGCTGGAGAATGACGGTCAACCATCGCTTGAAGCGTTTGACAGTGAAGCTGACTCCTCCTGATCTGAAGCGCTTTGCGGAGCGCTGCCAGCAGCGTGTGGAAGCGGCACTGGGGCGGTATTTAGCCTCGGAAAACACCCTCCCGGTACAACTGCACCAGGCGATGCGTTACGCGGTGCTGGGTGGTGGAAAACGTATCCGTCCGTTGCTGGTCTATGCCGCGGGTCAAGCCTCGGGAGCGAGGCAGCAAGCACTGGATGTCACGGCCTGCTCGGTTGAATGCATTCACGCCTATTCCCTGGTCCACGATGATCTGCCGGCAATGGACGATGATGACCTGCGGCGCGGCAAGCCCACCTGCCATAAGGTTTATGGAGAAGCTGAAGCCATTCTCGCCGGTGATGCTCTCCAGGCGCTGGCCTTTTCGCTGCTGGCTCACGCAGATATGGGAGCAATAGCCTCTCACCGGCGTCTACAGATGATCGAACTGTTGAGTCATGCCTCCGGTTCGCGCGGAATGGTGGGCGGGCAGTCACTCGACTTGGCGGCCACAGGCAAACAACTGGATATCGCCGAGCTGGAAAACATGCATATCCATAAAACCGGTGCCCTGATCCGCGCTTCAGTGCTGCTGGGTGCACTATGTGCCGAAAAACTCCCCGAAGAGCAGAAACAGGCGCTGGACCATTACGGAAAATATATCGGCCTCGCTTTCCAGGTTCAGGACGACATTCTCGACGTAACCGGCAACACCGAACAACTGGGCAAAGAGGCTGGCGCCGATAGCGCACTGAACAAACCCACCTACCCCTCGCTGCTGGGACTGACCGGTGCCCGGGAACGTGCCCGGGAACTGCATCAGGCCGCACTCGACAGCCTTGGCGGTCTGGATGAAAGCGCCGACCCTTTACGTTGGCTATCCCGGTATATTGTCGACCGCGCAACCTGATTGCCTGTTCAGCTTGCCAGCAGGTACCGTAGCGCCGATAATCTGACCCTTCTATCTTGTACGCCTGCCTATGAAAACTGCCAGTGACCTGCCTCTGCTGACGCGCGTCGATTCACCTGCCGATCTGCGCAGGCTGACCAAGTCCCAGCTGCCCGGGCTGGCCAGCGAAGCGCGCCATTTTCTCATCGAATCGGTGTCCAATACCGGCGGGCATCTGGCGGCCAATCTCGGTACCGTCGAACTTACCATCGCGCTGCATTACGTCTTTAACACCCCTGACGACCGCTTGGTATGGGACGTGGGCCACCAGAGTTATCTGCACAAGATGCTGACCGGCAGGCGCGAACACATGGGCAGCCTGCGCCAGAAAGGTGGGCTGGCCGGCTTCCCCAAACGCGACGAAAGCCCCTACGACAGTTTCGGGGTCGGCCATTCCAGCACATCGATCAGCGCCGCTCTGGGCATGGCGATCGCTGCCACACGGGAAAACGGTCAGCGCCGTGTCGTCGCGGTCATCGGCGATGGCGCCATGACTGCCGGACAGGCATTTGAAGCCCTGAACCACGCCGGCACGCTGGATGCCAACCTGCTGGTGGTGTTAAACGACAACGATATGTCAATTTCACCCAATGTCGGCGGCCTGTCCAATTACCTGGCACGCGCGTTGTCCGGACGCACTTACGCAACCATGCGCGAGGGCAGTAAAAAAGTGCTGCAAAAAATGCCCACGGTGTGGGAACTGGCTCGCCGCGCCGAAGAACACGTGAAAGGCATGGTGGTCCCCGGCACCCTGTTCGAAGAACTGGGTTTCAATTACATTGGCCCTATCGATGGTCACGACCTGGACGCGCTGGTCGGAACCCTGGGTAATATTCGCAAACTGAAAGGCCCGCAGCTGCTGCACGTGGTGACGCGCAAGGGCAAGGGCTATCAACCCGCCGAACAGGACCCCTGCGAATTCCACGGTGTGGGTAAATTTGATCCACAGACTGGACGAGGCCAGGACGCCACCAGTTTGACAAAGACCTATACCCAGGTATTCGGTGAGTGGATCTGCGACATGGCAAAACAGGATGACGATTTGGTGGCTATCACACCTGCCATGCGCGAAGGCTCTGGTCTGGTGACATTTTCCGAGTCTTTTCCACAGCGTTATTTCGACGTCGGTATTGCCGAGCAGCACAGCGTCACCATGGCCGCCGGCATGGCCTGCGATGGCTGCAAACCCGTGGTCGCCATCTACTCCACCTTCCTGCAGCGCGCCTATGATCAGCTTGTGCACGACGTCGCCTTACAGAACCTGCCCGTGCTGTTTGCAATCGATCGGGGAGGACTGGTGGGAGCTGACGGCCCTACCCACTCGGGTAACTACGACCTGAGCTTTTTACGCTGCATCCCCAACATGACGCTGATGGCGCCGGCCGATGAAAATGAATGCCGGCAGATGCTGTCCACGGGATTCCGGCTGAACGGCCCGGCGGCGGTGCGTTATCCACGCGGAACCGGGCCAGGCGTAAGCATCAAGCCGGGGCTGGATACACTTCCGATCGGGAAAGCAGAAATCCGCCGTGAAGGCCAGGATGTTGCCCTGCTGGTGTTTGGCAGCCCGCTGGCAGCTGCGCTTGAGGCAGCAGAGCGGCTGAATGCCACAGTGGTCAACATGCGCTACGTCAAACCACTCGACGAGGATTGCATTTTCAAGCTTGCGGCCAGCCACCGGGTACTGGTGACCCTGGAGGATAACGCCATTGCCGGCGGCGCAGGCAGCGCTGTTGCTGAAGCCCTGATGCGGCATGGCAATACCACACCATTAGCCATGCTGGGCATCCCTGACCGCTTTATCGAACACGCCAGCCGTGCACAACAACTGGCCGAATGCGGTCTGGATGCCGACAGCATTTACCAGCGTATTCAAAGGGAATTAGCCAGTAGAATTGCAACCTTGCGTGCGGTCGATTAATATTTGACCTTTCCGGTCAGGAATTATTATGACCGCACGTTACACCCTGAAAATTCTCACAGATTTTGCCTCCGCGCATACCTTGCGCGATTACCCGGGCGCCTGTGCGCGTATGCACGGGCATAACTGGAAAGTCGAGGTGGAAGTGGCCGCCGTCGAACTCGACGCGATGGGTATGGGCGTGGATTTCAGGGTTATCAAACAGGCTGCACGAGACATTGCAGAACGGCTGGATCACCGCTACCTGAATGACCTGGAACCCTTTACCCGGGTTAACCCGACGGCAGAGAATATAGCCGCGTATTTTCACAAAGAGCTTTCGGCACAACTGAATAACGACCGTATCCGGGTCCACGCCGTCACCCTCTGGGAAACCGAACGCGCCTGTGTGCGTTATGTTGAGGACGAATCATGAGCAAACAGCAAGCGACAACTTCGATTGCCAACGATAATATTGCCGATGTGCAGAGCAGCGCCGATACCCGTCATATAGCCATCGACAAGGTGGGTATCAAAGACATCCGTCACCCGGTACGCGTCAAGGACCGTTCCGAGGGTGAACAGCACACCGTTGCCAACTTCAACATGTACGTCAATCTGCCGCACAACTTCAAGGGCACGCACATGTCCCGTTTTGTGGAAATCCTCAATCTGCACGAGCGGGAAATCAGCGTACAGTCGTTCAAGCAAATGCTTAGCGAAATGACCGAGAGGCTGGAAGCCGAAGCCGGTCACATCGAGATGACCTTCCCTTACTTTATTAACAAGACGGCCCCGGTATCAGGCGTGCAGAGTCTGCTCGATTATGAAGTGTCATTCATCGGTGAAATCCGGCGCTCACACCCGGAAATGAAAATCAAGGTTGTGGTACCGGTCACCAGCCTGTGCCCGTGCTCAAAGAAAATTTCCGAGCGTGGTGCTCATAACCAGCGCTCACACGTCACGGTTACCGCAACCACCTGTGATTTTGTCTGGATCGAGGAATTGATTGAATTGATCGAGCAACAGGCTTCCTGTGAATTATACGGCCTACTCAAACGCCCTGACGAAAAATTTGTCACCGAACGTGCGTACGACAACCCGAAATTTGTAGAAGACATGGTGCGCGACATCGCCGCCAAATTAAACCAGGATGAACGTATCTGCGCCTACATGGTGGAATCCGAAAACTTTGAATCCATTCATAACCACTCGGCATACGCCCTGATTGAACGGAATAAAAAAACCGATGAGGACGCAGCTGGATAATCTCCATTTCTCGCCAGGAAGGTCACAAAGGTGTTAAAAGAGTTTCCAGAGTGCCACTCCTAAGGACGAGCCCTAAGGAGTCGTCCAGATACAGTCCCAATACGGAGCGCATTCTTCCCACCCGATCAGGGGAAGAGCCAACTTTAAAACGCGCCTGCCTGACGGCGCATGATTCTTCCGCCCGCTTCCTGCCCTGGGGAGTGAACCATTAAAAACCGGCATTTTTCTCAGCGCTACGCTGAGTAAGTCAATACTTTGTGACACGCATCACAACCAGGACTTTTTCCTGACGCCAATGCTTGCCCTCCTGCATGTTTGGGAATAATCTCCCAATTACTATAACTCTGGATACACCAGTTTTCTAACAGTCTAATTCCGGATCACAGGAGGTCCTTATGAATATCAATCAGTTAACTCATCTAGCGGGTGCTATAGCCGTCGCCCTGGGTATCACGGCCTGCGGCGGTGGCGGTGGCGGCGGTACGAGCACGGTTTCCTCCCTCGACACCTCCAGCGTTGGCACCATCACCGGTTTCGGCAGTGTCTTTGTCAATGGCGTGGAATTCGATACTTCAGAGGCAAGCATTCGCAAAGACGGTAAATTGGTGGATGAATCGGAGCTGGCGGTCGGCATGGTGGTCAAAATTAACGGCTCCGATGACGGCGTCAAAGGCGTCGCCCTGAGCATCGATGCCGATGATGAACTCGAAGGTATGGTGCTGGCGAACAACATCAACCCCGGAGAGACCAGCGGAACACTCGATATCATGGGGCAAACCGTCCATGTTGGTGCTGACTTGATTTTCGAAAGCAAGGTCACCGGCGTTAGCAGCATCGACCAGCTCGCCGTGAATCATATTGTCGAAGTCAACGGCCACAGCGATGGTAATGGTGAAATCTACGCCACGCGTCTGGAAGTCAAAGCTGCCGATCTTGCCACCTACCTGGTCGCTGACCCGGAAGGTGTGGAAGTAAAAGGTGTTGTTAGCGGTCTGGATTCCGCCTCCCAGATGTTTATGCTGGGCAACATGACAGTCAATTACGCAGGCGCGGTGCTGGACATTGACAGCGGTCTGGTAGACGGCGTCTACGTCGAAGTGGAAAGTGTCGCAGGTATAGATGGCAGCGGCTTTCTCGTCGCGAGTAAAGTTGAACTGGAGAACGACGGTGACGCCGGCCATCACGGTGACGAGGGCGAGGACTTCGAAATCGAGAG
>Ga0316193_10004346_pt1 | contig 10407 bp, 9 predicted proteins | sample MerIslsedime2_MG_FD_207735 | JGI IMG/M metagenome (GOLD analysis project Ga0316193, IMG submission 207735) | Coastal sediment microbial communities from Maine, United States - Merrow Island sediment 2 | ecosystem: Environmental > Aquatic > Marine > Coastal > Sediment | place: USA: Maine...
TTTTCAAATATAGTTTTCTCTCTCGGGAACAAGATGGGGTTGATGTTAAATCTTTTTTCTAAAAAATTTAAGTAAACGCTTATCAGATCTGCTTTGGGATGGTGGCTTAAAAATGTTATAAGCTCTTTAATAAGCTCTTCAGAGATGGAAATAGTAGCCATAGACACGTTATTTTAACCTCGTATAGAAATAAACAATAAATAATTACGGTATAAAATTACATTGAAATCCGATTATGTTCAAGAGTTTTAAATTAAAGAGGGGTAAACGTTAATCCCATTTTGATAGCAAACTGTAATATTTCTTCTTTTTAAATTCTTAAATTGAATTTCGCCTTTTATAAAGTCAATTAAGCGCGAATAAGATTTTTGCGTTGCAGCGTAGACTTTGCGGCCATCTGAAATTGAGCTAAGTTTTTGAGCTAAGCCACCTTCTATTCCAGTATAACACGAGTCAAGAAAAATTTGAGCATCCTTGTGGAGCATATCAAAATAATTTGTTGTTAAGCTTTTAAAGTGAAAATTTTCTCCTTTGTTTAGCTTAAGGCTATTTTTCTTTCCATGTCCTTGAATCCAAAGGCAATCGATCGGGCCATATATCCTGTTAAAATCATAAATTGCGTTTTTTAAGTGCTTGATGCTGGTAGGTCTAGCTAAGAAAAGGTTAAACTTTTTTTGAACTTTTTCGTATGTCCTTTTGCAAAGCTTATGTGAGAATGCATTATTATGGTCTGCTGAAGGATAGATTATTAGGGCCACTTTTTTTGTTTTGTCAACAGCTTGCTTTAGTTCGATTGCTATAAATCCTTCAATTTTACTGTCATATAAGTATAAAGTTTTTTCTTTAGTATCTTGATTCGCTGTAAAAGAATTTATATCAGATTCATGTGGGTTAGTGAAGAATCGGTAGTTATAGTTTTTTTTGGAAAATAGAAGAGTGCTTAGAGATAATAATAAAAGAATAATTGCTTTAAAAATTTTATTTCGCATACTTAATATATCTTTATATTGAGAACTAAGTATTTTATAATTTGTTTTTAATTAAAAACAAGAGTTGCTTTCTTTGTTGAAACAAAAATTGTTTTAAGTAGTTTTGTTTTTAATTTAGTTAAATTAATTCTTTTTAATTAAAATTGATTTTAATAATAAATTAATTTATTATTATCTTAATTTAATTAAAGTAAGTGTAAATTTTGACATATCAAAAATATATTTATAAGTTAAAAAATATTTTTTTTAACTATAAATTGGGATCTCTAGAAGTTGCTGCAATAAATGGCATTTCATTAAATATTCCAAGTAAAGCTCTTATTACTTTGTCAGGGCCGTCGGGCTCTGGTAAATCAACTTTAAGCAATCTTTTAGGTTTAATAGAGCCTCTTCAAAAAGGCGAAATGCTTTTTAATGGAGAAGATTTAAATAAGATGTCAGACGCTAAAAAAAATGAAATTAGAAAACATGAAATAGGGTTTATTTTTCAGCAGTTTCATTTAATACCTGTTCTTAGTGCAGAAGAAAATGTTGCATATTTTTTAAAAAGGTTAAAGCTGCCTAAGGGAGAAGTAAAGAAAAGAACAAAAGAAACGCTTGAGGCTGTAGGTCTTTTTGAACACAGAATGAAAAAGCCTTCTGAGCTAAGCGGTGGACAAAAGCAACGAGTTGCAATAGCTCGGGCAATTGCTAAAGACCCCAGCGTGATTATAGCAGATGAACCTACTGCTAGCTTAGATCAAAAAACAGGACGTGAAATAATGGAAGTATTTAAGAAATTAGTTAAAGAGAAAAGCGTAACAATTATTATAACTTCTCATGATCCGATGGTTTTATCTTATGCCGAGCATCAGTTCTATATCAAAGACGGAAAGTTAGATAAGGAGGAAAAGTGATCTTACATTTATCATTTAGAAACCTTTTTAGAAATGCCAGAAGAACTATAGCTGTTTTGCTTACTGTTGCACTAGGAGCTGGAGCTTTATTTTCATTTAAAGGCTTTATTAACGGTATATTGGACGATTATCGAGAAAATACTGTGCATGCACATTATGGTCATGGGCAGATTAACACAATGGGATATAGAGATACTGTTTATGAGAAGCCTTGGAAATATTGGATTAAGGATTCAAAGTCTTTAGAGTCTTACTTATCTAAAAAAGAAGAGGTAGAATATGTATTTCCACGCATTACTTTTTCGGGACTTTTGAAGAAAGGTAATTTAAGTATTGGAGGACAAGGGGAAGGGATAGTTGCTAAAGATGAAGCGGAATTTTTTCACAGTCTAAATATAGAATCAGGAAAGGCTTTAAAAAATGAAAAAAACGGGATAATGTTAGGGAAAGGTTTGGCAAAGGCATTGAAAGCAAAGCCTGGCGACTCATTAACCATCTATGTAAACGCTTCTAACGGCAGCATAAATGATGCTAAATTCAAAGTGACTGGTATTTTTTACACGGGATCACAAGACTTTGACAATCGGATGTTTAGAGTCCAGTTAAAATCAGCTCAAAGCCTTATGAAAACATCGTCAATTGAAAGCATTTCAATTGGATTAAAAGATCATAATGAATGGGATAAATTTGAAAAAGGCTTTGCAAAAGACTATTCTAAGTTAGAAGCTACTCCTTTTAATGTCTTAGATAAAGTTTATTATCAACATTCTGTTGACTGGTTGAATACCCAGTTTGCCGTAGTACAAGTAATTATTATTGGAATCGTGCTTTTAGGTATTTTTAATACTATTTCTTCTTCAATTCTTGAAAGAAAGCAAGAAATTGGAAATTTAAGGGCAAATGGGGAGTCAGTTTTTGACGTAATGAAGTTGATTGTGACGGAAGGAACTCTAATGGGTTTATTTGGAACTTTATTTGGTATTGGGCTTTCATACTTTGTCTTGATGACATTTTTGCATCATGGGATTAAACTTCCTCCGGGACCTGGCCTTACTAATGAAATGTTCATTTCTTTTAAATTCAATTGGAAAATATTAGCTCAAGTATTCAGTGTGAACTTTGTGGTGGTTGTAATTGCCGCATCAATGGCTGGTGTTAAAGTTGCAAAAATGTCTATTGCAAAGGCTTTAAGATCCTACTAAACGGTTACTTTTGAAAATAGTGCATAATGATCTGATATGGCTTTGTCTAGCTGATCTATGTCAAAAGTTTTAACTATGGAAGTTTTTATTAGTTCTTTTTCTCTCAGTTTTTTCTCGCTCGCAAAGGGCTCTCAGTGTGTAGTGAAAGCAGATCCTACAATTTTTCCATTTGGCTTCACTATATCAAATTTAAAAGGGTGAAAAGTTGGGTTTTAAATAGGATATTTGCTAGCTACGAAAAGGCTGCTTTCAAAGCCTAAAGATAGATAATAATCCATCGAAGTTCCAAGGCCCGATATGGGTGTAAAAGTGGCTGTATTTTGCTTTTAGTTTATCGTAGAGAGCTTCGTGCGATTCATGGTCAAATACTTCTTGTAGGTAAATAATATCTGCATCTTGCTCGCTTATAAATTTAACAATTTGGTCTTTCCAAGGTAGCACATGTTTCCAAAAAATATAGGATAGGCCCTGTTCAAAAGTTTCTTTTAGAGGAAGTGGGGCGGCTGCTTAGAAAGGATCCAACTTTTGTTTTGATGAAAAATTTACTAGAGTCGTTGAGGTTTTTTATCGTTGAATGAATGTATTTATTGAGCTCTTTTTCTGTAAAAGTTTGAGATATTTCATGCTTTAGATTATTTTTTACTGATATTTCTCCAGAAAAACTAAAAGATAATAAGCCGATTAATATAAGCAAAAAAGATTTAAATTTCATGAATTAATTTTTATTTAATTGTTTTAATTTTTAAATTAAAACAATTTTAAAAACTAGGGATTAGTATTAGATTGTGATACAATAATCTTTTTAAATAAAAATTTTAGAGTAAATATTAGATTGGTAGAGATTTCTATAAAAAAGTTACTGACTAGTTAGTTGTTTTAAGTTTGATTTTGAAAACTCAAAACACTTTTGAAAAAAAATATATCTGGTTATTGTTTTTTTTTTCAAAAAATAAAAAAGACGTTATTTTGAAATAGCTTAATATATTAGTCTTTCATAGTTGATTTTCTTTTTATGAATTCATATACTACTGATTGTTTTTTTGAATTTTAAAACCCGTTTAATTAGAGGATGTTAATGCCATTGCTAGAGGATATTAAACAATGTTCTTCGCTAGAGATCTTAAATAAACTAAGAAAGATATCTTCCGAACTTTTATTCGAAAAAATCGATGTTAAAGGATATGAACTTGTCCTTAAAATTTCACATCAAAAATCAGCGCTTCAAAGCATTGTTGCAATTCATAATACAACATTGGGGCCAGCTCTTGGGGGGATTAGAATATATCCTTACGCCTGCTTTGAAGATGCCCTTAATGATGTTTTGCGTCTTTCAAAGGGAATGACATACAAATCGGCTTTAGCTGGAGTTGGTTTAGGTGGCGGTAAAAGCGTAATTATTTGCGACCCAAAAGATAAAAATGATGCCCTTTTAGAATCGTTCAGCAAGGCAATAGACTCTCTTCAAGGAGCATACATTTGCGCTGAAGATTCAGGAAGTTCCGTACAAGATATTCAAAAAATTCGACAAAAAACTCCTTATGTTGTAGGGCAAATTACCGACCCTTCTCCATTTACTGCTTGGGGTACTTTTTTAGGTATTCAGTCAGCTGCTAAAAAAGTGTATGGATCAAAAAGCTTGCTCGGCAAAAAAGTTGCAATCCAAGGACTTGGGCATGTCGGCATTCCTTTGGCTGGGTATCTTTTTTGGGCAGGAGCTGATTTGATTGTAGCTGATATCAATAAAGATAAAACTGACTTAGTAGCGTCTAAGTATAGCGCAAAAGTGGTTCCAATAGATAAAATAATGGGTAGTAACTGCGATATATTTTCTCCATGCGCGCTTGGTGGAATTTTAAACGATGATTCTATCAGGAGCTTAAAATGTAAAATTGTCGCAGGTGGAGCTAATAATCAGCTGCTTAGAAGTGAGCATGCAGACCAGCTAAAAAACAGAAAAATTTTATATGCGCCAGATTTTGTCATTAATTCTGCAGGGCTAATCACCGTTGCAACAGAGCTTACTGACAGTGGCTTTGACCCCAAGTTAGCTAGGGATAATTTATATACGATTTATGATAAATTAATGGCGATTTACGAAATTGCTGAAAAGAATGATATATCAACACATGCTGCTGCTATATCACTTGCGGAATACAGTATAAACTATGAGATAAACAAACGTGTAAAACCACCTGTTTTTCATTAAAAAAGTTATAAATTGTGCAAACTCTTATTTCATATTTAGAAAATAAAGTTGAGTCAGCTTTATTTAAAGCATTTAAAAATGAATTATCAAATGAGGATAAAAAGGCCGATGTTGCAATTTGTATGCAACAAGATCGTGGCCATTATCAGTGCAATAATGCTTTAAAATTAGCAAAAAAATTTAGTAAAAATCCGAGAAAGGTAGCTGGGGAAATAGTTGCTAATTTAGATCTTTATTCAGACACTGGTGCAAAAGTAATCAATCAAGTAAGCATCGCAGGTCCGGGATTCATAAATTTTACACTTGATCCTTATTTTTTATCCCAAAGGCTGCAAAAGCTTTTAGATGAAAAAAAATTAGGTATAGAACAAGTTGAAAAGAAGAAAAAAATTGTAATCGAATTTTCTTCTCCAAATATTGCCAAAGAGCTCCATGTAGGACATTTAAGGTCCACTATTATTGGAGAGAGTTTAGCTAGGTTATTTGAGTTTTTAGGATATGATGTTTTAAGGCTTAATCACATTGGTGATTGGGGGACCCAATTTGGGATGTTAATAGCATATCTTCGAGAGAATAAAGCTACTGTTTTATCTGGTGACGAAAAAGCTGACCTGTCAGAGCTGATGCAGTGGTATAAAGATGCGAAAAAACGCTTTGACGAAGATACTGTTTTTAAAAAAAAATCTCAACTTGAAGTAGTGCAGCTTCAACAAGGAAAAAATGATTCTTTGCAGGCCTGGAAAGCTATTTGCGATATTTCCAGAAAAGCTTTCTATGAAATATATGATCTTTTGGATGTTAGCCTTATTGAGAGAGGGGAATCGTTCTATAATCCTCAATTAAAAGATTTAGTAAAAAGTCTTGAATCTAAAAATATAGTTGAGATATCAGACGGTGCAAAATGTATTTACCCCTCAGGATTCACTAACCGAGAAGGAAATCCCTTGCCATTGATGATTCAAAAATCTGATGGAGGTTTTAATTATGATACTACTGATATGGCGGCGCTAAAACACAGAATTGATGTTGAAAAAGCAGATCGTATAATTGTTGTTGTTGATGCAGGGCAATCTTTGCACTTCCAGTTAGTATTTGCTGCTGCGCAAATGGCGGGTTTTTATGATCCTAAAAAGGTTAGAGTAGAGCATGTTGCTTTTGGCCTAGTTTTAGGTTCAGACGGAAAAAAATTTAAAACTAGATCGGGAACAACTGAAAAGTTAATAGATTTGCTTTATGGCTCCGTATCGCATGCAGAAAAAATTATCAATGAAAAGCTTCCTGATTTGCCTATCGACGATAAAAAAAAATTAGCAAAGGCCATTGGGATAAACGCAGTTAAATATGCAGACTTGTCATGTCTTCGTACAAAAGACTATGTGTTTAGTTATGAGAGGATGCTTCGTTTTGAAGGAAACACAGCTGTGTTTCTTATGTATGCATATGTTCGTATAATGGGAATAAAAAGAAAGGCTGGAGTGGCTCTTAAGATCGAAAACAATTATAAAATTGACCTAGATCATTCATCTGAAATAGCTTTAGGGGTTCATTTGCTGCGTTTTCAAGAAGTCTTGCTATTTGTTGCAAGAGATTTACTGCCAAATAGGCTTGCTGAATATCTGTATGAGCTAGCTGAGAAGTTTAATGCATTTTTTAGAGACTGCAAGGTTGTTGGCTCAGAAAAAGAAAATGAAAGGCTTCTTTTATGTGAAGTTACAGGAAATGTTTTGAAGAAAGGCCTTTATATTTTAGGTATTAAAACAGTTGATAAAATGTAGTTTCAAACCAATGGCGTTTTGCTTGTCTTGAAGGGGATTTCTCTTACGTACTGAAAAACACCATAACCAGATACTTCTTCTCTAAGCTTTTTAATTAATTCAATTCCTTTTTTTTCATCTACTTTAAAATGTTTTGCTCCTTTAACAGGGTCCAAATCATGCAAATAATAAGGAATTATTCCATTATCTATTAACTTCTCAGAGAGTGTTTTTAAGATTTCTGGTGAATCATTTATCCCTTTTAATAAGACAGTTTGTGTAAGAATTGGGATTCCTAATTTTTGAATTCTTTTTAAGTAACAAATTACATCTTCATCTAGCTCTACGGGATGATTAATATGCACTATGAAGAAAATCTGCTTATTGATTCTTTTAAATGATTCTAGCAAATACTCATCAATTCTTTCAGGTATGCCAATTACAAAGCGAGTATGAAACCTTATTCGTTTGACGTGTTCAATCTCATTAATAGCATCTAACAGAGAGCGTAGCTCTAAATTGCCCAGCGATAAAGGGTCTCCACCACTTAAAATTATTTCATAAATTGTTTTATCATTTTTAATAATTTCAATTTCATTTTGAAATCCTGTGGTAGCTTTTTCATAAGGAAAATTCTGCCTAAAACAATATCTGCAATGCATAGCGCAGGCGCTAGTACAAAGAAGTAAAGCTCTGTGTTTATATTTTTTTAAAAGTTTTTCTGATTTACAAAAAGAAGCGTCATTTACAGGGTCTATCACAAAACCAGGATCTATTATTTTTTCATCAACTAAAGGGACGAATTGTTTTAAAATGGGATCTTCTAGAGAATTCTTCCTAATCTTTTTAGCTAGCCTGTAGGGTAAATTAAGAGGGAAAGGAGATCTTTTTAAAACGGTTTTTTTAAGATCTTTACTTAGCTCTAAAAAATCAATAAGATCTTGTATTTTTATGAAGTTTTGTCTTTGTGTTGTTCTCCAGTTATTCATTTGTTTTGCAGAAAATCTAAGGGGGTTTTAGGTTGGCATGTTGCTAGGTTATTATTAAAACAATTTTCGAGAGTGCTTTTTGCTGTTACAGCATTTAATCCGATACTTGTTGCTTCTTTATTTTTCTTTGATAAGGGTATTTCAAGGTCTAAGAGTAGGGCTGTATGCTCGGGACAGGCTGGATTAAGTCTATTGTAATAAGCTTCTTGAAGGACTATAGGTTTTCTTCCATTTTTACTTTCAAATGTTTTTATTGAATCTTCTATAGATTCTGAGGATATATTTGAGCATGCTTCAACTTTCTTAATTGACTGAATCAGCAGGTATGCATTTATAATAAACAGGGATGTATGTAAAGTGGAATATCTGAGAGCCGAACGCTTATTAATTTTATATAATTGTATACTATCTTTTAAATTCTGAAGCGATTTTATAGCAACATAGGCAGATTCGAATGCTACGTGGGTTTTTCTGTCAACCAACATATCTGTAGTAATAAGAAGTGCCGATATCTTTATAAATGATGAAAAAGTCATTTTATTTGCAGGAAGCTCAGAGTCAAATATATAAGGGAGCTTATAGAAAGCTCTATCAAAATAATCAAACTTATCTGGAGAAAAAAATCTAGGCATAATGGCTTGAGAAAAAAATAACGCAAAAGAGTTAGCTGGGTTAAAGGATAATTGTTTTTTTTCAAATTTATATAACTTTAGTATATTGTAGCAAGCAATTATAGTGTTGTAGTAATAACAATAAATTTTCTGAAAAAAACGCCTAGAAAAATCTTCAATTTTTTCAAGAGAGGTGTTAATGTCAGCCTTTCTAAGTGGCGGTTTTTTATATCTATATGGCTTTGATCTTTCAACATAATTTGGAGTATTACCAGTTGTTTTATATATTAAACTCATTTAAATCATTCTTTAATTTCCCGGTTAAGTTAAGTAATTATTTTAATTTTTTCAAGGTATTTTTAGAGACTAAACTTCAAATGAAATAGTCTTGTCTAACTTAGAGCGTAAGGTTTCTACAAGTAACCTTTTCCATCTGGAAAATAGATTTTCAATATGACTTCTTTGATTATAACCCGTCAACTTGGGCTAATTGGGTTTTGCTATCTTATCTTTACCTAAAAGAAGGTTCAATTTCACAACAAAACTACTTTCACTGCAACCTTTAAACCTACTAGCTTTCTTTCTGGGTCGCGTTAGAAGAGTTTTGTTATGTTTATGACATTTATCATATAGTTCATATGCATCTCCGATCCCATCAATTTAAAACCTTCCTTTTCTTCGGTTCATAGATTTAAAAAGCCCATCTATAAGTGATAAGATGAATCGAAAGATAGGAAGAGTTTCAAAAGCATGATCTGAAAGCTTAAAAGGCCTTCTCACCTTTTTACAGGGAGCTGCTGCCCATTTTTTTACCTTTTGCTGGTTTCCTCTATAGGGGATGAGAGGGTAAGCAGCTTGCCAAGATGTACATCTCGACTATCGTACCCAAAATAACACAGCGCTTATTTATCTGCATTGTCCAGAAATTTTGTTTTTATAATACTCGCCAAGTGTTCATTTATACTGCAAATAAAAAACTCATAAGGAGTTATTTTCTCATTGGAATTTTTTTAGTAAAGTTTCAAAAGCTTCATTTATTTTCCGGTTTACTTCTATAGGAGCCCCTTTATCTTGGTGGCATTTGCGTAGTATTTTACGACGATACGTGTAGAGATTTTTTTCACTTAAATCCTCAAGGTGCTTGTGAGGATCTAAAATTTGAACAGCTTGGTCTGGACATTCAGCATCAAGTTCTTTTATATAAGCTTGCTCGGGGCAATGAGTGTTCTCTTTATACTCGCTTTCAAATTTATTTTTCAGAGCTTCTAGCTTTGTTTCGTCTACTCTTGAGCATCCGATTAAATTGATATAGTAAGGGGTATTAATTGTTTGATGAATCTTATGTAAACTTATAACAAAAGTGGCTAAATGTGCAATAGCAGCTTGAATAGCTATGGTGTTATTGATTTTATATAATTGTTTACTCTCTTTTAGCCCTTGAATTGACTTTTTTATAATTGAGTAAGATTCGACTGTTGTCATACAAATATCAAGCAAGCGAAATGATTGAAATTGTCTTAAAAAAGAAATAATTAATCTTTTCGAAGAGCTTGTAGGGATAAACATTGAATTTTTTTTCAAATCTCTAGAGGTAGGTTCAAAAGCATAAGTAGTCCTCCGATAATTATTGGCGCCAACAAGATGTTCAGAATTAGGAATTAGGTAAGGTAAAAGCAAATAAGAAGTTATTAATTGAGTTTGGTTTTTAGTTGGGGTGAAAAATTGGGGCTTTTTTTCAAATTTGTATAATTTTAATTTAT
>Ga0316193_10004348_pt1 | contig 10406 bp, 11 predicted proteins | sample MerIslsedime2_MG_FD_207735 | JGI IMG/M metagenome (GOLD analysis project Ga0316193, IMG submission 207735) | Coastal sediment microbial communities from Maine, United States - Merrow Island sediment 2 | ecosystem: Environmental > Aquatic > Marine > Coastal > Sediment | place: USA: Maine...
TGTGCTACGACCGGATCAAGGAGGGGAAGCTCCCCGGCTGTGCAGAGGCCTGTCCGATGGGAGCCATTACTTTTGGCGAGCGCGACGAGCTGATCCAGGTTGCGAGGGAGCGTATTCGCAAGCACCCCGATCGCTACATCAACCACATCTTCGGTGAGCACGAGTTCGGTGGAACCAGCTGGATGGTTATAGCCGGCGAGTCTTTCGGAGATTTGGGTCTTGACGAGGGGATGACCACCGAGCCGCTTCCCGCTATCGCCACCAGTTACCTGGGTGTGGTCCCACTGGTGGTCACGATCTATCCGGGCCTGCTGATGGGTATGTACGCCTTCAGCCAACGACAGAAGCAGGTGGCGAAGGACGAGCGGGAAGAGGCGGTTGCCAAGGCGGTGGCGCAGACCGAAGAGGATGCCCGGAAGAAGCTCACTGCGGCGGCCGAGCGAGCCAAGAAGGACAAGGAGCGAGCGGTTGATGCCGCGGTCAAGAAGGCCCTCACCGAAGCCCGAGAAGGGGGTGAGGCATGACTGACGTCACGGTCGATGCCGGACCGCCGACAGTCACCAAGACCGGACTGATGACACCCTTCAACATCATCAGCGGGATCATTCTCATCGGGGGTGCCATCATCCTCGGGATTCGATTCACCCAGGGGCTCGCGGCGACCACCAACCTCAACAACACCTACCCGTGGGGTCTCTGGATCGGGTTCGACGTCATGAGCGGTGTCGCTCTCGCCGCCGGCGGGTTCGTCACCTCGAGCGCCGTCTATCTCTTCGGCATGAAAGAGTACAAACCCGTCGTTCGTGCCGCTCTGTTGACCGGTTTTCTCGGCTACCTTCTGGTGGTCTTGGGTCTGCTGGCGGATCTTGGCCGACCCTGGCGGCTGCCGTACCCATTCATCAGATCGGCCGGTCCGACCTCGCCTCTCTTCGAGGTCTCCCTCTGCGTTGCCCTGTACCTCACCGTGCTCTTCATCGAGACGACACCGGCCGTATTCGAATGGCTCGGACTCAAACGATTTCGGAAATTTGTCGGAAGCTTGACCATCGCCTTGACCGTTTTCGGGTTGATTCTCTCGACCATGCACCAGTCAACGCTGGGCGCCATGTTCATGGTGGCGCCGACAAGGCTTCACCCTTTGTGGTACTCGCCCCACATCCCGGTTCACTTCTTCGTTTCGGCGGTTGCCGCAGGGTTGGCGATGGTGATTGTCGAGGGGATGTTCTCACACCGCGCGTTTCACCATCAAGTCGAGATCACCGAGGATCAGTTCCACCGAATCAACTTTGGTCTCGCCAAGGCCGCCTCGGTCACCCTCGCCGTGTACTTCAGCATCAAGGTCGTCGCCCTTGCCCTGGAGGACGAGTGGCACCTGCTCGCAAGCGGATGGGGTGCATACTACCTCTTTGAGGTTCTCGGTTTCGTTCTTCTCCCATGCCTGCTCTTCGCTGCGGGCTATCGTGAACGACGAATCGGATGGGTGAGGACCGCGGCTGTTGTCACCGTTGCCGGAATCATGCTGAACCGATTCAACATCACATTCATCGCCTTCAACTGGAACAACCCGACCACCGAGAGCTATGTGCCCTCGTGGATGGAAATCTGGGTCACCGTAGCGTTCATCACTTTTGCAGTGGTGGCTTTCCGATGGATCGCGAACCGGATACCGATCATGTACGAGCACCCCGACTGGAAGGGTGTTCACTGAGGAGGTGACGATGCACACGCTCTTCGACTTTCTGACCCATACCAAGGGGATTGGATACGTGGTGGCCGGCCTGCTGTTGGTCAGTTTCATTCCCTTCTGGCGGTTCTTGACCGAACGTGAACACGAGGAGTAACTTGGAGGTAGATATGTCGCCTAAAGGGAGGCCGCGATGAGTCACACGATCCTCGTTGTCGACGATGAGGCCGATGTTCGCGCATTTCTCACCGCAGTGCTCGAGAAGTACGGTTACCGAGTGGTGACTGCCCCTGATGGTCGGAAGGCCCTGGGGATCGCCGAGGAAGAGCTGCCCGATCTCATCGTCCTCGACCTGCAGATGCCCGAGCAGACGGGCACGGACTTCTATCGTCGACTGGTGAAACACGAGGCTCTCCGTGACACACCGATCATCGTCGTCAGCGGAGTTGCGGGACGACACCTCGCGGTCAGCCGTCCGTTCGCGGTCTTCGACAAGCCCATTGTGCCCGAAGAGTTCGTGGCGACGATTGAGCGTGCATTGGGAGAGAGTGATGAATAGCCAGGCGCTGGATCTGAAACTACCGCACGGTGGTTTGCGGTCGAGCGGATCGAGACGAATCGGCGACAGACGCCCCCACTGGAAAGGAGGGCTCCCATGAACCTGTTGGAGAAGAGCAAGAGTCCGAAGCGGTTTCGGGACAAGAAGGATCACCAACACCCGAACCCGAACGTACGAATCAATGCTGTGGAAAAGCTCGATGATCCTGAGATTGTCGTTCAAGTCGCGTGCACTGACGATTCGCCGCGCGTGAGGTTGACCGCGGTTTCTCGATTGAAGGACGATCTGCATCTGGAAAAGGTGGCCGCCAACGCGGAGTTTCTTGATGTGCGATTGGTCGCTGTGGAACGGATGTTCTCTCAGCGGATTCTCGCTGACCTGCTGAAGTCGCCGGAGAATCTCGAGTTGATCGGTATCTGCTTCTCGCGGATCACCGATCGTCGCATCATCGAGTCCATCGCCGAGGACACCGGCTACAGTCCAGCGGTGCGTCGAATGGCCATCGAGTACTACGCTGATGAGTCTTTCCTCGAGGATGCGGCGAAAGCGGCCGAGACCGAACCCGAGCGCAAGAGCGAGGAAGCGGTTGAAGCCTTCGTCGATGCGTACGGTGGTGGTCTGCGTGGAGTCCGGGCGATCGGGCGATTCAAGCGCAGCGAAAAAGCGCTCAAGGCCCTCGGAACTATCGCTCGCAAGGGCGGTGAGACCGGCGGACTCGCCGTAGAGTACCTCTGTTCCGCTCTGGCGAGCGCCAATCCGAAGCTGGTTGCGTGCGCCGAGACCGAACTCACCGTTCTGCGAGAGCCTGACCTGATCGATTGCATCATCCGTTCGCTTGACACCGAGAATCTGCGTAAGCCGATCCGTGGGGTGCTTGAAAAGATTGATACTCCGGAGGCGAGGGCTGCGCTTGGCGCCGTATCGACGGAGAATTGACGGCAACCGAGAGGAGTACGAGATGACGAAGAAGATACTCATCATCGATGATGAAAAGGACATGCGGGTATATCTCGAAGCCGTCTTTCGCAAAGCGGGCTACGAGACCGAGTCGGCTGCGGACGGCGATCAAGGTGTGTGGCTTGCCGAGGTGCATCAGCCGGATCTCATCACCCTCGATGTGCTGATGCCGAAAAAATCTGGGGTCAAGGCCTATCGAGGCCTTCGTTCTTCGGAGAAGACGTCTTCGATTCCGGTGATTGTCCTCACCGGTCTAACTCGGTCTGACGATTTCTTCAGCGACTTTGGCGACCTGCAGCGGCCGGAGGCGGTGCTCGAGAAACCCATCGAGCGTGAGTCGTTCCTGGAGAAAGTCCAGGAACTCATCGGCCCTGCGTGAGAGATCGGTGCAGGATCTCGGTCGGCACGACAACGCGGCCGGGTTTCTGCGTTTCCTTTGCCTGTGGCTCGGTCTCTCCCATTCGAGGGTTCAAGATCGGAGATGCCGGCTATTTGGACCGTACTTCGAGCTGAGGCTGGTCGTCGGCGGAGAGGGAAAGATGGGGCAGTTGGGCCCTTCGATGAGGGATGGTGATGTTGAAAACCGTGCCCTCACCGGGTTTCGAGTTGAACGAAACCGTTCCTCCGTGCTCTTCGGCTACCTTCTGGACCACCAGAAGACCGATCCCGGTTCCCTCGGTGCCCTTGGATGAGAAGAACTCGTTGAAGACCTTCCGGGTCATATCCTCGGGAATGCCTTCGCCGTCATCTTCGACCTCGAAGACGGTATCGCCGTCGGCATTCTCCATGCACCGTATGACGACTCGGTGTCCGTTCTTCCGTTCGGTGGAGTCAAAACGGCAGGCGTCGATGGAGTTGGCGACCAGGTTGCACAGCAGGTTGTGAACGGCTTCGGGATCAAAGGTACCCCGATGGTGGGGAAGGGGGACTTCGGCGCAGATCTCGATGTCGTCATTGGCCATGCGATCGGCATATAGATCGCGCACCTCGAGTACGATTTCTTGTGGACAGATATTGTCTTCGAAGTCAGGGTCGCGCTCCTTGGCGCAGAAGAGCAGGTCCTTGACGATCGCAGTCACCCGTTGAACGTTGCGTTCGACCATCTCCCAGCCGTTGTTGATTGACTCTCTGTCATTCGATTCGAGACCATCGTTGACGATGAAGATGCCGCCCTCGAGCCCCATCAGAATGTTCTTGATTCGGTGTGCCGTGCCGGCCACCGCCCGTCCGGTGAGGGCCAACTGGCGCTGCAGCCTCTTGACCTCGGTGACGTCTGAAAAGACCTCCATGACCGCAATGATATTGAGATCGTCATCGAAGATGGGCTGGGTGTGAACCAGGGTGTTGATAGGGCGCCCGTCTCGGGTGACGAGAACCTCCTCCTGAATACGGGAGGCGCCATCGGAGAAGGTGGCATCTACAACACAATCGGGGCATTTTGACGTGCGTCCCTTGCAGACCTCGTAGCACAGCGACCGGTCATTGGCGCCGAATTCCCGTCGATAGCTGTCATTGGCCTCGAGGATGTTGTGGTTTCGGTCGAGAACGCAGATGTAGTCGGGTACCGCAGAGAACAGCCGTTCGTAGCGGCGACGTGATACGTCAAGTTCCTGACGGAGATCTGCGACCCGCCCGTTGGTGCTGCCGTCCCCCACGGGTCGTCGGACAACGACCCACCATCCCGCGACGAGCAAGATGGTCAAGAGGAGCCCCCCAAGGGCGAGGCGTGGTATGACGGGGGCTGCGATGGAAACGAGGGCCGACACAATGACCGCTGCCCCGAGGTAGGCGATGAGCGTCCGGTGGCCGACCATCAGTAGCGATTTCGATCCGTTGTCGCGAGCACTTTCTGGTCGATGGGCGGGAACAGCATCGGACGAGCCCACACCTCCATCGAGTTTGTCGGTGTGTTTTCTGCCACGCGGGGGATCAAAATTGACGTGAAATCTTGCCATCGCTCCATCCTCAGACAGTATCGCACACCACCGATCGAACGAGAGACCTTGACAATCCGCCGATTGTGACTAGGGTGAACTTTGGGGGTCAGGACTGTGGATGCAGACGCGCCCGGCATCGGGCGAATCATCCTTGACAGCGTGGCTGAAGCCGTCTTCACCATCGACAAAGATTGGCAGATCGCCTACTTCAATGCTGCGGCCGAGAAACTCACGGGCGTTCCTCGAGAGAAAGCCATCGGCAGACGATGCTGTGAAGTATTCCAGGCCAGCATCTGCAGCACCGTCTGTTCCCTCCGCCACACCCTGGAAACCGGTGATCCGGTTGCCAATCGTCCGGCGTTCATCATCGATGCTCGGGGGCGCACGCGGCCCGTCAGCGTGTCCACCTCGGTCCTGCGTGATCCGAACGGACGGCTCGTCGGTGGCGTCGAGACGATTCGTGATCTCAGTCAGGTCGAGGAGCTGAGGAAGGAGCTCGAGGCTCGCTACTCTCTCGGCGATATCATTGGTCGCAGCCAAGCGATGCGCGACCTCTTCGGCATCCTTCCCGCGGTGGCCGCCAGTGACAGTACGGTGGTGATTCATGGCGCCAGCGGCACCGGCAAGGAGTTGTTCGCGCGCGCGATTCACAACATGTCGCCGCGCCACGACAAACGGTTTGTCGCCATCAACTGCGGTGCCATGCCGGACTCGCTGCTCGAGTCGGAGCTCTTCGGTTACATCGCGGGAGCCTTCACCGACGCCCGGAAGGACCGGCCGGGACGTTTTGCCCATGCCGAAGGGGGGACCCTGTTCCTCGACGAGATCGGAGACATCTCGCCCGCCATGCAGGTCCGACTCCTGCGAGTCCTTCAGGAGCAGCTCTACGAACCTCTGGGATCGGATGAGCCGGTCGAAGCCAACGTTCGGGTCATCGCGGCGACCCACCGTGATCTTGATGTGTTGGTCAAGGAGGGGACATTCCGTGAAGATCTGTTCTACCGCATCAATGTGATGCGTCTGGAACTCCCGATACTGAGAGAGCGTCGTGAGGACATCCCGCTCCTCATCGATCATTTCATTGGACGCTTCAACAGATTGCAGCAAAAGGACGTTGTCGGTGTGTCGGACGAGGTTCTTGACGTTCTCATGCAGCATGACTATCCGGGAAATGCGCGCGAGCTGGAGAACATCATCGAGCATGCCTTCGTGCTCTGCCACGCAACTGTGATCGAGCTCCACCACCTGCCTCCGGAGCTTTCGAGAGGCGCCTCCGCCCTGCGATCCGTCCTGAACCCCCCGAGCACCACGTTGCGAGCCATGGAAACAAGCCACATTGCCGATGCTCTGCGCCGAACCAACGGGAACCGGAAGCAGGCCGCGAAGCTCCTCGGCATCCATCCGAGCACCCTTTTCCGGAAGATTCGGGATCTCAATATCGAGGTCCCGAAGTCCGATGGTCGCAGGCGGGAAGGAGGGGGATCCCTCAACGGCGGCTGATCGGGTTCCCATGCTTGTTACGTTCTTGTAACCGTGATGTCCCACCGGCGAGCTGAAGACTCCTCCCAATCACGGTCGAAGTGGAATCTGGTGAACGACTTGTAAATAGGGTGACAAGGCACCCGTTTGGCACAGGGGTTGCAAGGCTGAACTTCGGTATAGGTGTCTCTCCAGGATGTCTGAGGGCATGAAATTGACAGACCGATTCAACAGATTGTGCACGATCGAGGGCGACCGGGCCGAACACCGTGCTCTCGGTCCTGTGTCACCTGCCGGGGTCATTCCTGTAGCTGTTGGTTTGAGACCATTTGTGTATTTCCTTTCGGCTGTGGTGTTCTCGAGCTTCTGGTCGGACATCATCGTCGATGCATAGGGAGGAGTTGACTTTGAATGGACTCAGGTGCCAGGGCCTGTCGTCTTGCCCGGCGCCACTGAGTCACCGAGAGTTTCACGAGATATCGATTGGAAAGGAGTGGCCATGACAGAAATGAAATACAAGACGCCGCTGCTTGACGAGCTCGAGAAGGGACCGTGGCCGAGCTTTGTCAAGGAGATGAAAAAAGAGGCCCATAAACCGATGGTCCAGGACGCGATAGGTCAGCTGGAGCGTTCCTACGAGGAGCACATCAGCCACTGGAAGCACGGTGGCCTGGTAGGCGTCATGGGCTATGGCGGCGGTGTGATCGGGCGCTACTCGGATCTGCCCGAGGAGTTTCCGGAAGTTGCGGCATTCCACACCCACCGTGTGAATCAGCCCTCGGCGTGGTTCTACACCTCGGATGCCCTGCGAACCCTGTGCGATATCTGGGAACGCCATGGTTCCGGCCTCACGAATATGCACGGTTCTACCGGCGACATCGTTTTCCTCGGCTCAACCACTGAGGAGATCGAGCCTCTCTTCGCCGATCTCACCAAACACGGATTCGACCTCGGCGGTTCAGGTTCCAACATGCGGACGCCGTCCTGCTGCGTCGGTCCCGCTCGTTGCGAGTGGGCCTGCTACGACACTCTGGATGCCTGCTACAACATCACCCAGGAGTTCCAGGACGAGCTCCACCGGCCCTTCTTCCCCTACAAGTACAAGTTCAAGTTCGCCGGTTGCCCGAACGACTGTGTGGCGTCCATCGCCCGGTCGGACTGCTCGGTCATGGGAACCTGGCGCGACGAGATTCAGGTCAACCAGGCCGCCGTCCTCGAGTACGCCAAGACCGTCGATATCGAGGAAGAGATCTGCGACCTCTGTCCGACTCGCTGTGTCGAGTGGGACGGCAAGACCCTCGAGATCGACAACGCCAACTGCGTCAAGTGCATGCACTGCATCAACGTGATGCCCAAAGCACTCAAACCCGGCAAAGACCGAGGCGCCACGATCCTCATCGGCGGCAAGGCCCCCATCATCGGCGGCGCCCTGCTCTGTTCGGTCTTCGTGCCCTTCCTCGAGATGGATCCGGAATCGGATTACGAGGATCTCAAAGAGCTCACCGAGGCGATCTGGGATCTCTGGGGCGAGCACGGCAAGATGCGTGAGCGCACCGGCGAGTTCATCCAGCGCGTCGGACTCTCCAACTTCCTCGAAGAGATCGGTCTCGACCCGGTGCCCGAGATGGTCATGGCGCCGCGCTCGAACCCCTACATCTTCTTCGACGACGAGATCTTCGAGACAGACGAGTAGGGAAGGAGGATCCAATGGCAGAAGAACGCATTACCGATATCGGCCCGCCAAATTACGAACAGTTTTTGCCCCCGATCATCAAAAAGAACTATGGCAAGTGGGACTATCACGAGATCCTCAAGCCCGGTGTGATGGTCCATGTTGCCGAATCGGGCGACAAGATCTTCACGGTTCGTGCCGGATCGCCCCGCCTGCTCGCCGTCACCACCATCCGCAATTTTGCGGACATCGCCGACAAGTACTGCGACGGCCACCTTCGGTTCACCAGCCGCAACAACGTCGAATTCCTGCTCAGCGACGAGTCGAAGATTGAGCCGCTGATCGCCGAGATCGAGGAGTACGGCTTCCCCATCGGCGGCATGGGCAACTGCATCTCCAACATCGTCCACACCCAGGGCTGGGTCCACTGCCACTCGGCGGCCTCCGACGCCTCAGGCGTCGTCAAGTCGGTCATGGATGAGCTCATGCCTCACTTCCAGAACATGGATCTGCCGGCCAAGCTTCGCGTGGCGTACGCGTGCTGCCTCAACATGTGCGGCGCGGTCCACTGCTCCGACATCGCGATCCTCGGCGTCCACACCCGGGCGCCGGTGATCGAGCACGATGATCTGCCGAAGATGTGCGAGATTCCGACCCTCGTGGCCTCGTGCCCGACCGGCGCGATCCGGCCGGCGACCGTCGACGGCGTCAACTCTGTCGAGATCGTCGAGGAGCAGTGCATGTACTGCGGCAACTGCTACACGGTCTGCCCGGCGGTGAAGATCAACAACGCCAAGACCGACGGTATCTCGATCTGGGTCGGCGGCAAGGTTTCGAACTCGCGGGTCGCGCCCAAGTTCTCGAAGCTCGCCATTCCGTTCATCCCCAACAACCCGCCGCGTTGGCCCGAGGTGGTCGAAGCGGTGATGAATATCATCAATGTCTACGCCGAGAATGCCAAGAAGCACGAGCGGATGGGCGAGTGGATCGATCGGATCGGTTGGCCGAAGTTCTTCGAGCTCACCGGCATCGAGTTCACCAAGTACCACATCGACGACTTCAAGCACGCTGGGGAGACCTACACCAGGACGGCGCAGTTGCGCCACTGAGGAGGACATCATGGCCGACGTGACAGTCGATCAGGTAGCAGACGCCATGTTCGATCTGGTTTCATCCATGAAGGGCAAGAGGGATCTCAAGCCCATGGACGTCTCCAAGCAGATGATGGAGAAGTTCGGTGACGACGTCGACAAGAAGATGTGCAAGAAGGCTTTGCGCTCGCTCATCGACTCGGGCCGTCTGACCTACAAGTACGCCGGCGGCAGCTTCGTCACGCTGCCCGAGGCGTAGGCGAACAATCGAAAACGAGTGGTCCGGGAGGGGTCGAGCTTGCCTCACCCCTCCCTCGACCGCCTCGCTTCCACAGGAGGATGCAATGGCGCGTAACAAGAAAACCGGTCCGGAGCGGACCGCCGAAGCGGTGGACGTTCTCCGGCAGTGGCAGGGCATCGAGCGTGATGCCATCGAGACCACGGCGCAGATCATGGAGAAGACCGACAACCTCCTGATCCGGCAGATCATGGAGATCATCCGCAACGACTCCGTCCAGCATCACCGGGTGCAGCAGTTCCTCATCGATAGCATGACGAAGACGGCGGTCACGTTGTCGCCCGACGAGTTGGGCGAGGTCTGGGGTCAGCTCGAGGCCCACGACGAGCTCGAGCGTCAGACCATCGAGCTGGCACAACGGCTCAGGGATCAGTCCACCGACCCGGTGCAGACGATCCTGCTCGACTACATGCTGAAAGACGAACAGAAACACGACTGGCTCCTCGGCGATCTGGAGAAGTTCAAACAATACATGTCGAAGATCTCCTGAGTCTCAGCCCGGGACACAGCAACGCTTTTGGGAGACGTGTTTTATGGGTTTACTGAAGAAGAAAGACAAGAAGAAATCGGGCAGTTTCGAGTCCCGCCTCAAGGGCGGCGGCAGCGGCGATCAGATCTCGGCACTGCGGCCCGTTTATGTGGAGAGCCTCCCGCCGTGTACCGGGAATTGCCCGAGCGGCAACGACATCCGCGGCTGGCTGACGGTGATCCAACTGCGCGAGAAGCTCG
>Ga0316193_10004352_pt1 | contig 10400 bp, 9 predicted proteins | sample MerIslsedime2_MG_FD_207735 | JGI IMG/M metagenome (GOLD analysis project Ga0316193, IMG submission 207735) | Coastal sediment microbial communities from Maine, United States - Merrow Island sediment 2 | ecosystem: Environmental > Aquatic > Marine > Coastal > Sediment | place: USA: Maine...
CAGGCGGTCGGTCAGAACCTCTTTCTTGAAACCGCATCCAGCGGCTCACCCACCACCGGTACACCTGGCCTGAATGGTATTGGTTCCGTAGTGCAGGGTGCGCTGGAGACTTCCAACGTCAACGTGGTGGAGGAGCTGGTGAATATGATCGAAACGCAGCGAGCCTACGAGATGAACTCCAAGGCCATCCAGACAACCGACCGCATGTTGCAGTTTGTGACGTCTAACCTTTGAGCATGAGTAAGCAGGTACGCTGACATGATCGGAAAATCGGAAAACCGGATGAAACTTCTGTTGTTGCTGGTGGCACTACTGACGCTGGGTGGTTGCGCAACCACACCGCCGCCGCACGACAGCTACCGTCCGACCTTGCCCCAGGCTTATGTAAGCGAGGAAAGCTCTAACGGTTCCATCTATCAGGCGGCCCACGATGTGCGTCTGTTCGAGGACGTGAAGGCGCGCCGTATCGGTGACATCATCACGGTTATGTTGCAGGAAAGTACCTCGGCATCCAAGTCCGCCAAGACGTCGACCGACAAGTCACAGCAAACAAACATTGACAGCCCGACGATTCTGGGTGCTATTCCCACCTTCAATGCGCCAGGCTGGATTCCGCTGGATAGCAATCGTAACAACACGCTGCAAATGGATCTGAACTCCGCGAATGCGTTTGAAGGTGAGGGTGACTCCAGCCAGAGCAACAGTTTGAGCGGCAACATCACCGTTACCGTTGCGGATGTATTGCCCAACGGCAATCTGGTCATTCGCGGCGAAAAATGGTTGACCCTGAACAAGGGCGAGGAATTCATCCAGATTTCCGGCTTCGTGCGGCCGCAGGATGTAAGTACCGATAACACCGTGCTCTCGACCCAGATTGGCGACGCACGTATTACCTATAGTGGCAAGGGCTTCCTTGCTGATTCCAATGAAATGGGTTGGCTGACCAAGTTCTTTAACAGCCCGATCTGGCCCTTCTGACAAGGCAGTAAATGAACATGCGCAGAATGATTTTTGCTCTTACTCTCTCGTTGCTGGCAGGCAGTGCGTTCGCGGAACGCATCAAGGATCTCACGCATCTCGCAGGCGTGCGCGATAACCAGTTGGTCGGTTATGGCCTGGTCGTCGGTCTCGATGGTAGCGGTGACCAGACCAGCCAGACTCCGTTTACCGTGCAGAGCTTGCAAAACATGTTGCAGCAGTTCGGAATCACCCTGCCGCCAGGTACTAACTCACAGTTGAAGAACGTGGCGGCTGTTGCTGTGCACGCCAAGTTGCCGGCCTTTTCCAAGGTTGGGCAGACTATCGATGTTACCGTTTCCTCCATCGGTAACGCCAAGGGCCTGCGCGGTGGCACCTTGCTGATGACACCGCTGAAGGGTGCCGACGGACGAGTTTACGCAATGGCGCAGGGGGATCTGTTAGTAAGCGGTCTCAATGCTTCCGGCAGCGATGGTTCCAGCGTGACCGTAAACATTCCCAGCGTTGGCAGCATACCCAACGGTGCCACTGTGGAACGTACGGTTGGCAACCCGTTCCTGAAAGGCGACTTCATTACGTTCAATCTCAACCAATCCGATTTCACCACGGCAAGCCGTCTTGCGAGGGCAATCAACGAGATGGTCGGATCCGGTATCGCAACACCGCTCGATTCAGTTTCCATACAGGTCAGTGCGCCGCGTGATCCTGCCCAACGGGTGGCGTTCGCCTCGATGGTGGAGAACATAACTTTTGAACCCGGCGAGGCCGCTGCGCGTGTGGTGATCAACTCGCGTACCGGTACAGTTGTCATCGGTAGCAAGGTGCGAATTCTTCCAGCGGCAGTGTCTCATGGCACGCTGGTTGTAACTGTTACCGAAAATATACAGGTGAGCCAGCCCGGCGCATTCTCCCGCGCAGGTCGTACCGCCGTTACTCCGGAGAGCGATGTTGATATATCAATGGAGGGTAATCATACATTCCTGATCGACTCGGGGATTACCTTGCAGGATGTGGTCGATGGGGTGAACCGAGTCGGTGCGACACCGGCAGATCTGGTGTCCATCCTTCAGGCGCTCAAGGGCGTCGGCGCATTACGCGCACAACTGATTGTGATATAGCGGGAGCGGATACGTGACCGAGGGTGTGCTACAGACTGATATCTATACCGACTTCCAGGGGCTTAATGCCCTGCGTGGTCGTGTCCGCACTGGTGGTGACAGCGAAGAAACCCTGCGCGAGGTCGCGGGGCAGTTTGAAGCGCTTTTCATTCAGATGATGCTGAAAAGTATGCGCGACGCCAGTCTCGGCGAAGGCATGCTGGATACTGAACATACCAAGACCTACCAGGCCATGTTTGACAAGCAGATTTCCATCGATATGAGCCAGGGCCAGGGAATCGGTCTGGCGGAGATGATGGTTCAGCAACTGCGAGAACAGCGTGGCGAGGACCTCCCGGTTAAAACTGATGTTCCGATGGTGGTTCCTTTGCGGCAGGCATTCCCCGACGTGAAGAATATGCTGGCATCCATGCCGGCAGTTGCACCTGCATCTGAAGCCATTGTCGACAATCGCCAGTCTCGTGACTGGACGCCGGCTTCACCGAAAGAATTTGTTCGTGAGTTATGGCCACACGCAAAACGCGCCGCTGACGAACTGGGCGCGCGGCCTGAAGTATTGCTTGCCCAGGCAGCGCTGGAAACCGGATGGGGGCAGCACATGATCCGCGGTGCCAGCGGCAGTAACAGCTTTAACCTGTTCGGTATCAAGGCAGATGCCGGCTGGCAGGGCGCGCGTGCGACAACAGAGACAATTGAATTCAGGGATGGATTGATGCGCAAGGAACGCGCCCAGTTTCGCGCCTATACCTCGCCGGAAGAAAGTTTCTCTGACTATGTAGAGTTTCTGAAACGTAATCCACGCTATCACGATGCGCTTCGTCAGGCCGACGACGCGCCGGCATTTACCCGCGCACTGGCAGATGCGGGATATGCAACGGACCCGGACTACTCCGGAAAAATCAATCGCATCATGGACAGTTCACATTTACGTGATGCACTCGGCGACAGCGCAGGATATCGGAATGAATAAGCCAATCGCCGGTTTGCAGGAGACAGCATCATGGCGGTAGGACTACTCGGTACGGCCGCTTCCGGATTGCAGGCGTTTCAGCGTGCCATTTCGGTCGCCGGTCACAACATCAGTAACGTGAATACTGAAGGTTACAGCCGGCAGCGAATCGAACTGGGAACGCGTCCGCCAAGCTTTACCGGGCAGGGCTACATGGGTAACGGGGTGCAGATTGAAAGCATCAACCGTTTGTTTGACCAGTTCACGGCTGAACGTCTGCGTGACACCACCAGCAGCAGTGCTCAGTACGACACCTTGTACCAGTACTCAAGCCGCATATCCAACATGCTCGGCGATAGCGATTCCGGATTGAGCGCCGGCCTGGAGAACTTCTTCAACGCTGTGCAGGATCTTGCAGATAATCCCTCCTCGATCCCGGTTCGCCAACTGGTGTTGTCCGAGGCCGAGTCCCTGACCGGGCGTATTCAGGGCCTTAGTGCACAAATGGATTCGATGCGTGATGAGATTAATAACGGTCTAAGTATCGTGGTCAACGAGATCAACAGTCTTAGCACGGCAATTGCGGATGCCAACCGTAACATTCTGGAAGCCCGGACACAGGGCGCGAGCCAGACGCCAAATGATTTGCTGGACAAACGCGATGTGCTGATCAACCGGCTGTCCGAACTGGTGTCGGTGCGCACCTTTGAGCAGGACGATGGCTCCGTAAACGTATTTGTCGGTAGCGGGCAATCACTGGTGACCGGTTACCTCTCTTCGCCGCTGCAAATTACGCAGAACGGGTTTGATGCGCGTCGCGCGGAGATTTCGATTGTCAGTGGTGGCGTCGCGGCAGAAATTACGGATGGCCTGACCGGTGGCAAGCTGGGCGCATTGCTCGACTTTCGTGATCAGTCACTTAATCCGGCCGATAACGCGCTTGGACGCATTGCGGTGACCTTTTCGACCGAATTCAACCGTCAGCAGAACCTGGGTATGGACCTGGATGGTCAGATGGGTGTGGACGTGTTTTCTTTTGATCAGCCATCGACTGGTGCACATCTCGCCAATGGCGGTACTGGCAGCGTAGTAGCAACCTTCGATACTGCCAACATCCAGGATCTGACAACCAGCGATTACATCCTCGGTTTCGACGGTGCAGTCTGGAGTCTGTCACGCGCCAGTGATGGGCAGCCAGTTACGATGACAGGCGCAGGGACAGTGGCAAGTCCATTCAATGCGGAAGGACTGGATTTTGTTGTGTCCGGTGCACCGGTGGCCGGTGATCGTTTTCAGGTTACGCCGACACGCGCTGGAGCACCCAGCATGCGCCTGCTGCTCACCGATCCCGGCAACATTGCAGCCGCTGCACCGGTAACGCTTGGCGAGGTAACCAATGCAAACGGATTGCCGACCAATGGCGGTGGTGGCGCGTTGAGTTTCCAGTCGGTGGACGGCACATTCACGCCACTGGTGGCGGGTATCACGTTTACATACGACGCGATTGGCCAGCAGTTCAACTATGCCGGTGATGCGGCGGGTTCTTTTGCCTATAATCCGGCAACTGACAGCGGCAGCACCGTTACTGTGGCTGGCATAAGTTTCACTGTGACCGGCACGCCGGCCAACGGAGACGGTTTTGTAGCAGCAGCCAACACCAATGGCTCGGGCGACAACGGCAATGCCCTGTTGCTGGCTGGTTTACAACAACTGAACACGATGGAAAATGGTAATGCCAGTTTCCAGGGAGCCTATGGTCAGCTGGTCAGTGACCTCGGTGCTCGTACCCGCAGCGCAGAGATAACCTCCCAGGCGCAGGCATCGTTAAAGAGTCAGGCACAGGAATCACGCGATGCCTTGTCCGGGGTTAACCTCGATGAAGAGGCGGCCAACCTGATCCGCTTTCAGCAGGCATATTCCGCTATTGCGCAGGTCATCTCGGTGGCAGATACGACCTTCCAGACCTTGCTGAACGCGGTGGGGAGATAATTATGCGTATCGGTACATTGAACATGTTTCAGCAGGGCATTGATTCCATTATTGACAGGCAGACTGATCTGTTTCGTACCCAGCAGCAGTTGTCCTCCGGAAAGCGTATCAACAGGCCATCTGATGATCCCAGTGGAGCGGCACAACTGATCGGGTTATCCGATTCGCTTGATGTGACGCGACAGTACCAGCGTAATATTGATTCCCTGCGCAGCCGCCTGCAACTGGAAGATGGTTCACTGGCTGCGGTTGGCGACGCCTTGCAGCGTGCGCGCGAGTTGGCGGTGCAAGGTCTGAACGATACTTACGGTCCGGAAGAGCGTGTCGGCATGGCGCTGGAAATTCGCCAAATTATCGATGAGGTGCGGGGCATTGCCAATCGCACCGACGGGGCAGGTGAGTACCTGTTCGGAGGTTTCCGTGGTCAGTCGGCACCTTTCTCCGACGATGGTGCGGGGAATTTCTCTTACGCTGGTGATCAGGGGCAGCGGCTTATTCAGGTGAGTGCGGCACGACAGATCGCGGACGGTGATTCGGGCTTCGATGTCTTCATGAAGATTCCGGCAGTGGGTGGCGGTTATGAGGACGTATTCAGCACCCTGTACACGCTTGCGACAGATCTTGAAGCCAACGCACCCAATGGTACCAGCCTGGAGCAGATTGATAACGCCATGGATAACCTGCTCGGATTTCGTGCTTCGGCGGGTGCGCGACTGAATGCGGTTGAGCGACAGGAAACTGTTAACGTGGCAATGATCGAGCAACTGGAGAACACCCGCTCGATTATCGAAGATCTCGACTATGCCGAGGCGGCCAGCCGGCTCAACCAGCAGAGTGTGACCTTGCAGGCCGCGCAGCAAGCTTTCATCAAGGTGCAGAACCTCAACCTGTTCAACTTCCTGTAACCGTTTTCCGGTGTTGCGCCGGATTCAGTCGTTGAAATCAAAGTTGCGAATACGGATGCGCTTGTTTGCGCCTGCGGGGTCGTGCAGGGCGAATGCGGCGATATGTGTCGCATCGTGCCGGATCAGCTGGAAATGCCAGTTGCCTTCGTGATTATCAATCGTATTGTCGAATCTCAAAGTGACCTCTTGTCCCTCCACACTGAAATGGAGTTCCCGGGTCGGGAAGCTGATGCCGATGCCACGTGCCTTTACATAAGCTTCGCGCAGGGTCCAGTGTTCATAGAAGTATTCCAGAAATTCCTGCCCTTCGCGCTGCATTAACTGCTCAAGTTCTGGCCCGGAAAACATGCGTTTTGCTACACCCAGTGGATTGTTGCGATCGCGGAGCTTCTCCGCGTCTATACCGCAATCATCATCGAGCGTGATAATGCAGGCAGCAAGTCCCGGGGTGTGGGTGAGGTTGAATCGCAGACGGGGCTGATTGTCGGAAATAATCTCCGGGCGCCCGTGCTTTCCCTGGCGGAAGCACCAGTCGGACGGCGCGACATCGGCATAGCGCGACAGCACGCTACGCAGCATCGCATGCGATACCAGGTAACGATGTCTGTCATCAGCGTGAATGAAGCGGCCAAGCCTTTCGTTTTCGTTTGCGTCAAGTATCGCCTGACAATGCTGAAGAATGGAGGTATCGCAAACGCATTCCGGTTTAATGAACCAGACATGCGCCTCGCTGTGCAACACGTCTGCGCTGCTGTCAGCTCGTGATGTTTTCAATGCAAGGCGCCGCCACAGCCTTTCAGACGCCGGTCGTTGATGCTGATGTTTACCGTAACCTCGTGTGTCTCGTTGGTGCTGGCGTCACGACAGCTTGAGCCGACAAGTTCGATGACGATCTGGTGCCCCGGGGTCTGTGCCGAATACAGGGTTTTCTGTTCGCTTTCGATGACCACTGGCTCGGGTGTGTTGAAGCGGTAAGTGGTGTCGTCTGCGCCTGTCACCAGCCGCATAACACCATCGAGAGTGATCTCCAGTGTCCAGTCAGGAGCGTTGCCGGTGGCGAGGAAATCTACGCCATTGAGTTTGGCATGTTCCCGCGCCGCGCGCCGGGTGTTGTTTTGACAATGTTCATAGTTGCCGTCCGGCAGTTCGAGGCTGGCCTGCCCGTTCTGGTGATTGAGGCGGATGTCTGAACCCTGGTAACTCGTTCCCGGGCCATCTTCTACCCGGGGGATTTGCACCGCGTGCCCGGGTAAAAACAACCATATGGCGTCTCCTTCCTCGCGTGCCACGAAAGCGAAGTTGCGCTCGCATTCCCATGCAAAGGTCTGCGCTGGTGCCCCTCCGGGTTCCTCCAGGGGTTCGAGTACCGGTTGCCGGGCGCAACTGGCAAGTAAAAGCAAAATCAGCACGGCCATCGCTCTGGCCCGGTTATCCGTGGTGATGAGGGGGTGTGTTAATGACATGTTGTTCCCGGTTCAGTCTGGCGGCCCGGTTAGCCGGGGCTTTGCTCGAAGCTGGGCATTCTGCGCAATGTCGGAGCGGTTTTCAAAGCGATTCTGGTACATAAATTGCTTTTTACCAGACATATACTTGCAACTCGAAGGGAAACCCATGCCCAAATCAGCCGTGAACCGGATGTCACGACTCGTCGATTTTCCACCTGCGATCCCGCGTTTTCCACAGGAATCCGTTCTGCGACCAGTTCGGGTCGGAGTGATCGGCTGTGGGTACTGGGGCCCGAAGCTGGTGCGCAATTTCGCCCGAGCTAGCGGCTGCGAAGTGGCCGGCGTGGCGGACCACAACCCTGCTCAGCTGGCCCGGGTGGGCGAGGATTATCCCAATATTCCTGGTACTACCGATTACCGCGCGCTGCTTGAAGATGCGGATATCGAAGCCATCGCGGTGGCGACGCCGGTGTCAACCCATTATCCGATTGCACGTGACGCGCTGCTGGCCGGCAAGCACGTACTGGTCGAAAAGCCGATTGCTACTTCGGTGCGGGAAGCGGAAATGCTGGTCGAGCTGGCGGAAAAAACCGGCCGCCGACTGATGGTGGACCATACATATCTGTTCACGGGTGCGGTGGAGAAAATGCGCGAACTCGTGCGCAGCGGCGAGCTGGGTGAGGTGATGTATTTCGACTCGACGCGGATAAATCTTGGATTGTTCCAGCATGATGTCAACGTGATCTGGGACCTGGCACCGCACGATCTGAGTATTCTGCTGCACGTGCTGGACAAGAAACCGGTAGCCGTCTCGGCGCTGGGTGCGGCACACGCAGGTACGGCGCAGGAGAACCTGGCCTATATCACCCTGACATTCGACGACAATACGCTGGCGCATTTTCACGTCAATTGGCTGGCGCCACGCAAGGTGCGGCAGATCATTATCGGTGGCGAGAAGAAGATGCTGGTATTTGACGACATGGAATCGAACGAAAAAATAAAGGTTTATGACAAGGGTATTACTGTCGAACAGGGAGACCGCGAGGCGGTTTACCAGTCGATGTTCCATTACCGCGTCGGTGATATGTGCTCACCGCGCCTTGATCCGACTGAAGCGTTGTTGAAGGAATGTCGCTACTTCGCACACTGCGTGCGAGAGGAAGAGCGGCCGTTCAACGATGGTGAGGCAGGGCTTGAGGTTGTACGCATACTGGAGGCGTCATCGTTATCGATGCGTCGCAATGGTCAGCTGGTGCCGGTGATCTGATGAAACGGATTCGCGTGATGGTTGGCGGAGCCGGGGGCGCAGCGGCAGTTGGCTTTTGCCGTTCCCTGCGCCGTGCTGATGAGCGCTATGAGCTGATTGGACTGGACTGTGACAAATATCATCTTCAACTGGCGGAAACCGATGCGCGTTATCTTGTTCCACCTGCCAGCGATCCCGACTATCTGCCGGTACTGAACTGGATTGCACGAAATCACGATGCCGATTTTCTGCACTGCCAGCCTGATCCCGAAGTCGAGTATATTTCGGCGCATCGTGATCTTCTGGATGTCGCGAGTAACCTGCCCGCAGACGAGACGGTGCAGATCTGCATGGATAAATACAGTTCATGGCAGTACTGGCAGCGCGATGGTATCCAGGTGCCACATACCATGATGATTTCCTCGCAGGATGATCTGCGTGCTGCGTTTCGTACTCTTGGTTCGAAATTATGGTTGCGCAATGTTCGTGGTGCGGCTGGCAAGGGTGCCTTGCCGACTGACGATTTCAACGAAGCCGTAGCCTGGCTGGATTTCTGCAAGGGCTGGGGTGCGTTTTCCGCGGCGGAGTGCCTCACCGATGAAACACTCACCTGGCAGTCGATCTGGGAGCACGGCGAGCTGGTGGTTGCACAGACGCGAGTGCGCAAATACTGGGAGTTTTCCAACCGCAGTCCGTCCGGTGTAACCGGGCTGACAGGCACAGGCGTTACCTTGTCGGACGCCCGAATTGATACGCTCGCACAACAATGCATCCGTTGTATTGATTCAGAGCCTAACGGTATTTTCAGCGTGGATTTCACTCGAGACCGGAACGGTACACCGAATCCAACCGAAATAAATATCGGGCGGTTTTTTACGACACATCACTTTTTTACTGAGGCGGGTATCAACTTTTCAGATATTTTTGTGAAGCGTTCGCTGGGCCTTGAAGTGGCATTACCGGCGAAACGCATCAATCCGTTACCCGAAGGACTGGCCTGGGTTCGCGGGTTGGATAGTGAACCCGTCCTTACGACGGAACAAGCGGTTGCCGATAGTGATCGACAGCGTGACGAGTTGCGCAAGCGCGCAGGTGAATCGAAAGATGAGCGAAGCCTACGACATACTGGATGAGCAGGGGCAGCATTACTCGCATCCCGGTGCCTTCAACTACAGTGAATACCTTTACCGTTACCGCTACCGGGTTGTACGTGAGAACATGCAGGGCCCGGACGTGCTTGAGGTGGGTGTTGGTTATGGTGATTTCTCCAGCTGGCTGAGCGAGGAGCAGTTTCAGACAGTCTCGATTGATGGATCGCAAACAAATCTGGAAAGGGCTCGCGGCAAGGCGAAGTCGGAACGCATTACCTTCCGTCATACGCTGTTTGAGGAGTTCGAATCAGATCGCCGCTTCGATGACATTCTTATCACTAACAGCCTGGAACATGTGGATGAACCGATCAGCGTTCTCGAGCACATCAGTGGATTTCTGAAACCAGGTGGACGAATTCATATCACCGTACCGAATGCTGATTCTGTACATCGTCAGCTCGGTGTGGAAATGGGTATGCTCCAGTATGAATGGAGCCTGAACGATCACGACCGCCAGGTCGGCCACCAACGGGTATATACAAGTGAACTGTTGAATGAACATGTGAAACGCGCAGGGCTGGTAGTGGGGGCATCTGATGGCATCATCTTCAAGTTGTTATCCAATGGGCAGATGGAGGCGTTGATCCGCGAACAGGGCGAGGCACTTGCGGAAGGTTTG
>Ga0316193_10004353_pt1 | contig 10397 bp, 10 predicted proteins | sample MerIslsedime2_MG_FD_207735 | JGI IMG/M metagenome (GOLD analysis project Ga0316193, IMG submission 207735) | Coastal sediment microbial communities from Maine, United States - Merrow Island sediment 2 | ecosystem: Environmental > Aquatic > Marine > Coastal > Sediment | place: USA: Maine...
GGGTATAGACGATTTGTGCATTGCTGGGCACGATGGACTCGACCGTGCGCAATAGTTCTATTTTGTCCTTATCACGCAGTATTTTTTCGAGGTTCTGATTTTTGTCGAAATGATCTTCGAGTGCACTTTTACCAGAACCGGAAACGAAGATTATCTGCTCTATCCCGGAAGCAAGTGCTTCTTCAACGGCGTACTGGATGATTGGCTTGTCAACTACCGGCAACATTTCTTTAGGCATCGCTTTCGTTGCAGGCAAAAACCTTGTACCAAGACCTGCTACTGGGAATACCGCTTTTCTGATTTTCATAGAATACCCCTCAATAAAGCTAAGCAAATCCATAGGGTATGATTCCGCCTTACCGCATTAAATCGAAACCAATAGTAGTGCCAATTGACGTTTACCCTAAAAACTGAACCAGGTGTTGTTTAGGGATTCGGCTTCATTTAACCTCAAACAAGGAGGGAGAAGATGAAGCGGAAACGATACACCGAAGATCAGATGATCAAGCATATTCCTGAGACGACCAGCCTAGCATTCTTTTAGACAGCCGCTTAATCTCAGTTAATGGCTGCTTGGTCTCGTTCCTGCGTACTTCTCCATCAGTGAGCCAAGTGACAGTACAGGCTTAATTTTCTGTTGCTTTTCACGCTTTTCCCGGGTTTTCCGATGAAGCTTATCGTCGCTCTGTCTCTGTTTTTTTTCCCTGCTCTTCTTACCGCCTTTGTCTCCCATGATCGTGCTCCTCCATGATCGTGCTCCTCTATTGATGATGGATTCAGAACAAGTCGAATCAATCGATCGTTGTTTTTGCTTTATCTCCAGAATCGTTATTCGTGTTTAAAAGGACACTTGTCCTCTTACCCAAGATAATGCCTGCCGCCAGTTCACTTGTACCTTCGTATTGTGGGGTCTTCTGTTTTTCTCAACAATTCGATTAAATAGAGCAGGACGATGGCTCCCACCATGGCCTTCACCATGGAACCGATCACACCATTTATGCTCATATCGTACAAACCAAACAGGTAACCACCGGTCACTCCGCCGAAAATGCCAACAACAACGTTGCCGAAAAGGCTCAAGCCACTCCCTTTCATCACAACACCCGCCAGCCAGCCTGCCAGCCCACCGCATGACAGAAAAATAAGTAAATTTTCGATGCCCATTGCTTTTCCCCTATAAACTCTTCCATTCCAACCTGCTATACTCCTGAAGCCTGTAAGCCCGGGCTGATTTTCCCGGGTATACAGGCGTGGTCAGGACCTTTCCCTTAACCGCACACACATCATTATAAACGGTGCTCTTCCAAACTGACCCGCAGCTGTTTCGCCCTAACCCGATATGCTGCGTCTTTCTACATGTATGCGCAGGTCTTGTGACTTCGACAGTTTGTGCGAGACTCGCCAGAAAGGATCGTGACTGTCGGCTTCGGCCATGTTTTTGCTTTATATTTTCTGACTCTGGCAAGAAAGCCGGCCGAAAGGCATGCAACGGGACGTTGTGCCGATATGCTTTCACCATTTAATAAGCAATGTTCATGCCAGACCCGGCAGGTATAAGGAGACGTCTTACGATCGGCTTGTTAACAGACAACAATCACTCGTGCTCCGTTGTCAGGAGGAGTCAGACCTGTGATACATTCACGGTCATATGTGCCCAAGTGGTCATATACAACCACTATCGAACGTTGAACCATCTGGTATCCTAAAGGGAATGATCGTTACGTGTGCTGGAGTTACCGCGGTACATTACAATGAGATATCACTTGGGTTCCGATGACCTCAGGCGCTCAGGACTGAAGATAGCGACTTGCTGGTCTCAGTCGGCAGTTCCTTTGGGCAAAAGGTCTATTCTGCCGGAGAAGTCCAACCGGTACCAATGGGGCGATGAAGAATTAACGAAGAGGTCTCTCCCAGAGCCCCGATAAGAAGGCTATAGGAAGATTTCAGGGTACCTTGCACTATGAGGATTTTGGTTCAGAATCAAAGCGCGTGTGGAAATTTTACCGCAGGCTTATAGCTAATATTTCAAGGATGAAATTTAAACCCGTAACGCAGAGTTGGGGCGAAAATACAATTTTTCAAGGCAGCCTTTATTCTTTTCGGATATTAAGCTTGCGCATGCGGGCCCGCAAAGTGCTGCGATTAAGCCCAAGAATTTCAGCCGCACTGTCTTTACCGCTTACCTTCCAGTGGGCCTGTTCAAGCACCCTGAGAATGTGCTCCCGTTCAACCGTCTCCAGCTTTTTTGCGCCTGACGCTGAATCTTTGAACGGTTTCCTGAGCTCATCAACCAGTCGAAGTTTGGGACCGGACGAATTGATCACCGCTCGTTCGAGGACATTTTCCAGCTCTCGAACATTGCCAGGCCAATGATATTTCTGCAGCGCTTCCATAACACTCGCAGGTATAACCTCAATTGTCTTGCCCAGCCGTTTGGTAATTTTCTCGATGAAAAATGTGACAAGAAGCGGAATGTCTTCCGGGCGATCTCTGAGCGGCGGCATCGTAATAGGAAAAATATTCAGTCGGTACCATAGATCCTCCCGAAATCGTCCCTGGCGAACTTCCTCTTCAAGATTTCGATTGGTCGCGGCAATGATCCGTACATCTCCATTTTTAGTCTCTGAACTGCCCAACCGTTCAAACCTGCCACTCTCGATAACTTGCAGTAATTTAGGTTGCAGTTCCAAAGGTAATTCTCCAATTTCATCGAGAAACAGCGTGGTACCGTTGGCGACCTCAAACCGCCCGATTCTTTTGGCTTGAGCCCCCGTAAAGGCACCTCTCTCATGGCCGAACAGTTCACTTTCAATCAGCGTGGTGGGCAACGCCGCACAGTTCATTTTAACCAGGGTCCGGTGTTTTCTCCTGCTCAGGCCATGTATCGCCCTGGCAACCAGCTCCTTGCCAGTGCCCGTCTCGCCGAGCACCAGGACGCTGGTGTCTGTTAGGGCAATCTGCTCGATCTTATAAAAAACGTATTTAATCGCATTACTTTTCCCAACAATATTATCATGATTGAACTCCAGTTTAATTTCTTCCTGGAGGTAGGCTCGCTCGGCCTCAAGCTGATCCTTTAGTCGTTTAATCTGCCCTAGAGCGGTTTCTGCCACCTGTTTATTTGCTTCCGCGATCTCCCGTGCTTGGATGAGTTCGGCTGTTCGTTCACTAACGATGTCCTCAAGATGTCGTTTGTAATACTCACGCTCGGTCACATCTTCAATAGCCAGGAGAATGAATCTAGTCTGACTTTTTCTCCGATATATGCGTCTGGCGTTCAAATGCATAATTTTCAGACCAATTTTCTCGAATGTATGTTCCACCTCAAAATCGTTGAACACCGTATTTTGGGGCAGGATTGTCTCAAGCAATTCTCTGAGTCTGGGAATGTTCCATTGCCGATTGCCGAGTTCGTAGATCACTGCCCCTTCAGTCTCTTCAGGCTTGACCTCAAAGCTCAGGTAAAATGCTCTGTTGGCCTTCAACACTTTGAAATCGGCATCCAGCAATAGCAGCGGCTCGCGGAGCGAACCAAGCACATCATCAAAATGATCCAGGAAGAATTTTTGCATAATAGACACCTCACCAGGTTTTAAACCTGAGTAAACTTCGTAATCAGGTTCATGATCCGGCTCGCCCCAAATTACTATCTGCCATTATAGCAATCCAAATAGTTACATGACTCTAAAAGATTATTGATTTAGTCATGAACTTTCTAAAAGTCGTTAAAATTGGTCGTGCCGCCAACGACTTTCGGGTATCTCACCTCTTGCTAGCTGGCTTTGCGCATTGTTTCATCTCTGTTACCAGGACGCATCGTCTTGTCTTATTTATCTTCTTTTTACCAAAAACATACTGGAGCTTTTGGGGCACATCAAGATGTAAATGCCTGTCGACGACTTTCTCTAATTGTGGTAACTGATGATTTAAAAGAACTGACTGATTTTGAAATGTTACCATACTAGAGAGAATCCCTGATCATGTCATCGAAAGATTATTACGCACTGCTTGGCGTCAAAGAAAATGCGACGGACGGTGAAATTAAAAAGGCTTATCGACGCCTTGCCAAAAAATATCATCCTGATGTTAATACGGAGGCTGAGGCGGAAGATAAATTCAAACAGATTCAGGACGCTTATGCTGTTTTGAGCGATCACGAAAAGAGGAAATTATACGATACGTATGGAGCCTCATGGGATCAAGTCCGACAAGGAGGATTCGAACAGCAGAGTTATCAGAAACAAGGCCAACAGCAGTATCATGGTAATTCCGATGATCGTGGTTTTGGTGGATACGAAGATATCTTCAGCGAATATTTTCGCCAGCAGCAAGGGCGGCAGCAGTCCGTCCGCCGGAATGCACCTGGTCAGGATCTGCATGCCCAGGTGACAATCACGGTAATGGAGGCGCTGAGCGGTACAGAAAGGCAGCTGCATTTCAGCTATCATACGATTGATGAGTACGGGCAGTTTGTTGAAAAGACGAAAAAACTCAAGGTTAAAATTCCCAAAGGGGTGGGGAATGGTCAGCAAATTCGTTTAAAAGGTCAGGGAGAGGCAGGTGTTGGTAAAGGAGCGAATGGCAATCTCTATCTTGAGGTAAATGTTACCTCTACCTCACGTTATCAGGTCATTGACAATGATATTTACAGCCACATTCCGATGACTCCGTGGGAGGCCGCACTGGGGGCGGAGATTATGATTCCCACGCCGCATGGTAAGATCAAGCTCAAAGTGCCCGCTAATAGCCAAACCGGGAAGAAAATGCGTCTCAAAGGTAAAGGACTATCAGGGGGTGAATTCTATGTTGTTCTTGATGTCATATTGCCACCAGCTGTATCAGATGAGCAAAAGAGTTTTTATCAAAAAATGGCTGAGGAAATGGCGTTTGATCCACGAAAAGACTTATTGGGGGCTGAATGATGCAAGAGACCCACTATAACCTACTTTCTGATGAAGACTACGTGAGTGTCCTGGAACTTTCCCACCTGTTATGCGTGCCGGAAACGCTGATTATTGAGTGGATCGAGCACGAGATCGTCTACGCCAAAGTCGAGCAAGATAGCTATTATATCGCCAGTGGTGAGATAGCCAAAGCCAAGTGTGCGGTTCGCCTAACACGCGATCTAGGAGTTAATGCTTCAGGAATTGCTATTATCCTGCAGATGCGCCAAAAGATAAAGCAGCTGGAGGTAATGGTGAACAGGCAACTTTAGCTTTTACTGTGAATTAGTTCAGATTTGATCTGACGACGCACAAAAAAGAACCTTTATCCAGACCCCTATTTTTGTGTAAAAACAGATTGTTAATGACCTTAGCATAGCATTTATACGGTCGTCATTTTGTTACTTGGAGTCAGGAACAACCTTTTTTCACATCTAAGAAAAAGACCTAGATTGCCAATAGCTTTCTAGAATTCATAGCGTGGATACTCTCAATATCCATTGATCTTCCCAATCTATATCTTGACAAAAGATATTGTCCAATATAGTTTCTGCCCATATATTTTTGCGCAAAACTATACGCAGAAAAACACAATCCCATAATTAAACCATGAGAGTCCAAGGTGGTACTGGGCCACAAATTGAATATGGAAAAAATAGAGGTTAAAGACCTGTACAAAATATTCGGTGCAGCTCCTGAGAAGGGTGTCGAGTTACTGAAACAGGGAAAGACCAAGGAAGAGATACACGATCAGACCAGCCTGACAGTTGGGGTGCAGAATGCCAGTTTTGAGGTGCACAAAGGCGAGGTGTTTGTTGTCATGGGGCTTTCGGGATCGGGTAAATCAACACTTGTTCGAATGCTCAACAGGCTTATTGAACCGACCGCCGGCCAGGTGATGGTTGATGGTGAAGATATCCTGAAAATGAGTAAAAACGAGCTGGTTAAGTTCCGCAGAAGTAAAACCAGCATGGTCTTTCAGTCTTTTGCACTTATGCCCCACCTCACAGTCCTAGAGAATGCGTCCTTTGGACTTGTCATTGACGGCGTCGAAAAGGCAAGACGCGAAGAAAGGGCTCTGGATGCCTTGAAGCAAGTTGGGTTGGAAGGTTGGGAGAACTCCTATCCCCGAGAGTTAAGCGGGGGCATGCAGCAACGTGTTGGCCTGGCCAGAGGTCTGGCAGTTGATCCCGACATTCTGCTCATGGATGAAGCATTTTCTGCGCTTGATCCTCTAATCAGGACTGAGATGCAGGACGAACTCCTCAAATTACAGGATCGCCATGAACGGACAATCATTTTCATCTCCCATGATCTTGATGAGGCCCTCAGGATCGGCGACAGAATCGCAATAATGGAGGGAGGCAGGGTCGTTCAGGTGGGCAGCCCCGAGGAAATCTTGCAAAATCCGGCTGACGATTATGTACGTGCCTTTTTCAGAGGTGTAGACCCGACAGGTGTTATCTCCGCCGCTGATATTGCCAGAGACACACAGCCAACTGTTATCTGGCACACCCCTGAAGGAAGCCCGCGGGCAACACTAGAAATGCTCAGCAACAAAGACCGCGAATTTGCCTACGTACTGGACTCGGAACACCGGTTTTACGGAGTGGTATCAACCGATTCCCTGAGAGACATAATTGAGTCAGGGGCGAGCAAAGCAAAAATAGAGCAGGCCTTTCTCAAGGAAGCCAAAGCAGTTCCCGAATCAGACTACCTTCAGGACATTCTCCCGGAGGTAGCTTCCCATGCTTGGCCAGTCCCGGTTGTTGATGAGAACAACACCTATAAAGGAGTTATCTCAAAGAACCGTTTTCTCCGCACACTTTACCGAACTGAAGATACCAGTGGTTTGGAAAAATAGTTTAACAGAATAGTGCCACCATGCAAATGGGTGGCCATAAACTCTAGGATATAGCCAGGAATTAAAACGATGCTGAGTTTTGAGGAACAAGTAATACCATTAGATGAATGGATAAACCATTTCATCGACTGGCTGGTTGAGGGGTATCGCTGGTTTTTTCAGGCAATCAAATGGCCGGTAGATGTTACACTTTCTGGGATGGAGAACGGTCTGCTGGCAGTCCCCCCCCTGATTTTTATCGTTGTTCTGGGAATTATTGCCTGGCGTGCATCAGGAGTTAAGCTTGCCGGGTTCACAATAGCGACCCTGGTATTTATCGGACTGCTTGGACTCTGGGAAGAGACCATGATTACTCTGGCCATGGTATTCTCCTCTGTGGTCTTTTGTGTCATTGTGGGTATTCCACTTGGTATATGTGCAGGCCGGAGCGACCGTTTTAATGCTGTGTTGAGGCCAATGCTGGACGGCATGCAGACAACCCCTGCCTTTGTCTACCTTGTCCCAATTGTCATGCTGTTCTCTATTGGAAATGTTGCCGGTGTACTGGCAACTATTGTTTTTGCCCTGCCGCCTATAATACGCCTCACTGCTTTGGGCATCAGGCAAGTCCACCCTGAACTCGTCGAGGCGGCCCTGGCATTCGGCGCTACAGGTTGGCAGGTTCTGGTAAAAGTGCAGATTCCACTGGCACTCCCAACCATTATGGCAGGGCTGAACCAGACCATTATGATGGCGCTTTCAATGGTCGTTATCGCTGCCCTCATTGGCGCAGGAGGCCTTGGAGCCCCTGTTATTCTAGGTTTAAACACTCTTGATATAGGGCTCGCCACTATTGGCGGCCTGGGGATCGTGTTGATCGCTATCATTTTGGATAGAATTACCCAGTCACTGGGTAAATAGAAAAATTCAAGGAGGATACTCATGTTAAGGAATTTGGTTATTGGTGCTGCAATTGCAGCAGTGACTTTTGCCGGTACAACGGCAGTACAGGCAAGTAATGATATGCCCGGCAAAGGTGTAACTGTCCAGCCTGCGCGCGCTACCTGGAATACCGGTTTTTTTCAGGAAGCTCTGGTGCGCAAGGGCTTGGAAACTCTTGGTTTCGATGTTAAGAAACCAAAAGATCTGCAGAATCCTATCTTTTACAAAAGTCTGACCTTAGGTGATGTTGACTACTGGGCCAATGGCTGGTTTCCACTACATGTCAGCCAGCTTCCCAAGGATTTTGATGAAAAAGCCGCAGCAACGGGAAACATCATCAAAGCAGGGGGACTGCAGGGATATCTGGTATCGAAAAAGCATGTTGAGGAATACAACATCAAATCGCTTGATGACTTCAAACGAGATGAAGTGAAAAAGGCATTTGACAAGAACAGGGACGGCAAAGCTGACTTGACTGCCTGTCCTCCCGGCTGGGGCTGCGAAACTGTAATTTCTCATCATATGGAAGTGTATGAGCTTGATGACCATATCAATGCAAACAAGGCCTCCTATGAAGCAGGCATGGCATCAACACTGGCGGCTTACAAAAACGATGAGCCTATCTTCTTTTACACGTGGGCTCCCAACTGGACTATCCATAAATTGAAACCTGGCTCTGACGTAATGTGGATCAATGTGCCAGAAATCAAACCGAATGAATCACAAAAACCGGATGTCGAACTTATGACTGTCAGCGGAATTGAAGGTGCGGTCAGTGACCCGGTAGAGCTCGGCTTTGTGGTAAACGACATTCGTATAGTTGCCAACAATATATTTTTAGAGAAAAACCCGGCGGCAAAAGCATTTTTTGAGGCGGTAAAAGTTTCTCTCTCCGATGTAAACAAGCAAAACACTCTCATGAATGATGGTGAGAAGAGTCAAAAAGATATTGAGCGACACGTTGCTGAATGGATAGCTAGTAATCAGGATACGTGGAACAGTTGGCTCGATGCAGCAAGAAAGGCTGCAATGTAACCCTGAGCAACTGAAAAGACAAACCTTACAAGACCAAATGCTGCAGGCCGGGAAAGATGCTTCAATCATTCCTGGCTTGCATGCAGCAGCATTTAATTGGGGTGAGAATAGTCGAATAATCGATTAAATAGGGGTAGAGAATCTGTATAAAAGTTATGATTGGGAACAACGATGGAAGAAAGGGAACAACAGATACAGATAATTACTCGGGAGCTTCGAATGGTTTATAAATCCATTCAGGCCCATTCAAAAATTGTAGAAAAAAAATGTGGGCTCAGCAGTGCCCAGTTAGGAATGCTCCATGAAATAGATACAACACCGGGCATGAAAGTCTCCCAGCTTGCTTCAGCCCTGACTATCCACGCCTCTACCTGTTCTAACATGCTTGATAAGCTTGAAGCAAAGGGCCTCATCCGCAGGGACCGCCAAAAGGCAGATCAACGCTCTGTCCATCTTCACATAACCGCTGCCGGTAAACAGGTTCTTGAAGATGCACCCAAACCAGTCCAGGGAAAGCTGACCAACGCATTAAACAATCTCAGCCATGACCAGCTCTCAGTACTGTCCATCAGTCTTGGCAATTTAATAAGTGCACTCAACGTACCGGATGACGAAACGGGATTGACTCCCATTGCGGAGTAATAAAATTCGATCGTTTCAAGCTCCCTTGCTACCGGTAGAGAATATCCATGATTTGCCTCTAGCAATCGGCCCCTTATCATATGGTTTAAGTCTGATATTTGCCAGGAAGACAGATTCTGCCCCAGAGGTGAGTGGTGATTAGTATCAGATCTAATCTGAACAAGAATTATTGATGGTTTGTTATATCTATAAGGAAACTCTTGATTACCTTGTACTGTTCTGTTTCTTCGCACTCAATGGGCCTTTTTTTACATAACCTACTTCTGGACCGGTGCCTCGGGGGAAGGTCATCATGACAGTTGACTGTTTGGTTATTTAGATGATTTAAGGGTGAAATAAGGATAGCAGGATTGTATTTATGGAACTTGGAAAACAGATCATTAAAAGCGCCATCGAAAATGGGGCAACTCTCGCCGGTATCGCAAGTATGGAAGCTCTGAAATCGTCCTCCTCGCACCTGATATACACCAAAATGGGGGATTATACAGGAATTGGCACCATCAGAGGTGAGACACTTTCGGAGAATCAATTATTTAACTGGCCGGAGTCAGCAAGATCTGTACTGGTAATTGGCCTGTCTCACCCTGAGGACCGGCCGGAGCTCGACTGGTGGGACGGCAGGGGAACCCCAGGGAACCGGCTGTTGATTGATATCTTAGACCTAACCCAGCAGCAAATAGAAAAGGACCTGAACGTGGGTACCCGTAAACTTCATTACTATGTTGAAAAGGGAGGACTTTTTCTCAAGGATGCGGCAGTACTAGCAGGGCTTGGGTGTATCGGCAATAACAATATGCTGGTGACCCCAGAATACGGTCCAAGAATCCGGCTCAGGGCACTATTTCTTGATGCCGAACTCAACCCAACCGGGCCTGTTGCCTTTGATCCCTGCACAGACTGCAAAGTCTACTGCAGAAGAGTTTGTCCGGAACATGCCATGGATGCGAGAGCACCCGTATTTGAATCAATCGATGATATTGCGGATCTGCCTG
>Ga0316193_10004354_pt1 | contig 10397 bp, 5 predicted proteins | sample MerIslsedime2_MG_FD_207735 | JGI IMG/M metagenome (GOLD analysis project Ga0316193, IMG submission 207735) | Coastal sediment microbial communities from Maine, United States - Merrow Island sediment 2 | ecosystem: Environmental > Aquatic > Marine > Coastal > Sediment | place: USA: Maine...
TCACCGATTGCCTCACCATGTGCAAGAACGTCGGTCTGTGCATGGATGTGCTCGATTTCGAGAGTGCGGCCGAACTCCTCCGCACCGCCACCGGGGTCACATTCACCCACGGGTACCTCGAACAGAAGCTCGGTGAAGCTATCGACCGGGATCGTCAGCTCAACCTGCGATTCGGCGTGACGCGGGATGACGACACCCTGCCGGAACGCTTCCGGAAGGAATCGCTGCCGGCCGGACCCACCAAGGGTTCGACGGTCGACATCGACCGCATGGTCGGAGAGTACTACGAGCTGCACCAGTGGGATGATTAGTCGCATACCGCGACACGGAGGAGGCAGTGCAGGCGAGACGCCTGCACCACAAGAATCGGAGTCTCTTTTGTGGTGCGGCCGTCTCGGCTGCACATCCAGATGAACGGTATCGATGCCGGCGAGCCGGGCTCCGGACCGGCCGCGACCGCCCGCGAGACCTTTGCCTCCACCTTTGGGGTGCTGACGACCATGATCGGCGTCGCCGTCGGACTGGGTGCGGTGTGGCGCTTCCCCTACATGGTTGGCAAGTTCGGGGGCGCGGCCTTTGTGCTGGTCTATCTGCTGGTTGTGGGGCTGGTCGGGATTCCCGCCCTGATGGCCGAGTGGACTCTCGGTCGTGAGACCCGGCGCGGCACCCTCGGCGCGTTTCAACGAGGGGGCCTCCCGGGTGGGAAGATCGTCGGTGGCTTTCTTTTCTTCGTCGTGTTCTGTGCGATGGGCTATTACTCGAACGTCTTGGGTTGGGTGGGTCTGCACGCGGTGGGCCAACTCGCATCCGGCCTCGGAATCTCCATGGATGCCGCGGCGATCCTTCCTCCTGAGATGGGTTTCGATGTCACGGCGCTGGTTCTCCAACTCGCGATGACCGGTCTGGTGGTGGCGGGCTGTGGCCTGGTGATCATCCGCGGTCTCCGCAAGGGAATCGAAAGGGTCAGCCGTTTTATCGTACCGGGGCTCTTTGCCGTTCTGCTCATTCTGATCGTCCGCTCCCTGACCCTCGAGGGATCATCGGCCGGGGTTGCGTGGTATATCGGAGGCTTCCGGTTCGAGGAGCTGACGCCTTCGGTCATCGCCGCCGCGATGGGTATGGCGTTTTTCTCGATGTCTCTCGGTGGCACCTTTATGGTGATCTACGGGTCCTATCTGGATGAAACTGCGTCGATTCCGAAAAATGCGATCTTCACCGGTGTCGGCGCCTCGGCGGCCGGTCTGCTCGCCGGTTTTGCCATCTTCCCGGCGGTCTTCGCCTTTGGTCTCGAGCCCGCATCGGGCCCAGGCCTGATCTTCTCCACTCTTCCCCAGACCTTCGCCGCCATGCCGGCCGGTTGGTTCTTCGGCTTCCTGTTTTTTGCCGGGCTCTTTGGCGCAGCCTTTCTGTCGGATGTCGCCGCCCTCGAGGTGCTCGTCGGCGGCCTCGTCGACAACACCCGGATCCAGCGAAAGAGGGCGGCGTTGCTGGCGTGCTTGATCGTCTTCGTCCTCGCCGTGCCGCCGATGGTCAACCTCGGGGTCTTCGTTCCTTGGGATCTGCTCTTCGGTTCGGGGATGCAGGTCCTAGGAAGCCTGCTCGCGGTGATCACGGTGGGCTGGTGTTTCACGACCGCAAAGGCCCTCGACGAGCTGTCACGGGGGCGGGTGCGGAAGGTGTCGCCGCTGCTGATCTGGTGGATCCGCGTCGTCGTACCGATCTCGATTCTCGCCGTCGGGATCAACTGGCTATGGGACGCCGTCCTCAACTGAGCGCTCCTTCGACAAGCGCCGTAGGCGCGACATATTCATAGCCTGGGGCGTGAGCCCAACTCGAAAGGAAACAGTCCGTATTCCGTTGAGCCGCGAAGCGGCGACATAACTTAGCCTGGGGCGTGAGCCCCAGGAAGAGAATGCGAAAAAACGAGGAGCCCTGAAAGGGCGACACATATCGGCTGCGGCGTGAGCCGCAGTCATTGGCTGCTGTTCGGGTGTCGCCGCTTCGCGGCTTTCTTCTTTTTTCTCACCAGATTCCTGGGGCTCACGCCCCAGGCTAGATTATGTCGCGCTTTCAGCGCTTAACGGTCTGCGGCCTGTTTTTTCTGAGTCGGGCTCACGCCCCAGGCTATCTATATGCCGCCGCTTTGCGGCTGACACCGCCAAATTATGCGGCGGTTGTTTCAGCAGGAAGGACCGTCGCGAACGCTCAGGATGACACCTTTCTTTCGTCGGCAGTAGACTGTGCGCATGCTTATGAAAATGAAAATTCGTTCCATTCTCGCGATGTTCATCGTTGCTCTGCTGGCCGGTTGTGCGCAGGGCCCCTCCGATCCCACCGAGGAAGCGTTTCGCGCCATCGATCAGTTCGTGCTTCACAGCATGGAAACGCACGGCACGCCGGGTCTGGCGCTTGCCGTCACGAAGGGGGACGGACTCCTCTACGAGGGGGTCTACGGCTATGCCGATCTCAAACGCCGGACACCGGTGACCCCGGAGACCCTTTTCCAAATCGGCTCGATCACGAAGTCCTTCACCGCTCTCGGGTTGATGAACCTGTGGGACAAGGGTGTCTTCGATCCGAAGAAGCCGGTGGTCGACTATCTGCCGTGGTTTTCCGTCCAGTCCGATTTCGAACCGATAGCGGCCCACCACCTGCTGACTCACACGGCGGGCATCCCGGCCAACCGCGACGACATCTTTGGGTCTCCCTACCAGGCCTGGGCGCTGCGTGAGCAGGCGACCGCTTGGCCCCCCGGTGAGCGCTTCCTCTACTCCAACGTCGGCTACCAGACGTTGCACGTTCTGTTGGAGGAGCTTTCGGGGGAGGACTACACCGGCTACATCGAGGATCTGATCCTCGAGCCGCTCGATATGCAGCACACCAACGCAGCGATCACCTTGGAGTCCCGAGCCTCACAGGCGGTCGGGTATAACCAGCCTTACGACGACCGCCCCTCGCACCGTTCGCGGCCCCTGGTGGAGGCGCCGTTTCACGAGTACGCGATCGGCGACGGCTGTATCCAGTCGACCGCCGCCGACATGGCCGCCTACGTACGCATGCTCCTCAACCGTGGACAGGGCCCGCATTCGCGCATCGTGTCGGAGGAGGCCTTCAACATCTTCGCCACGGCCCACATCCATCCGTCACCGGAGAACGGCGAGGAGGGTTACGGTTACGGGATCGACACGGGCGTTGAGGACGGCCATGAGTATCTGAGACACAGCGGCGGGATGGTCGGGCTCTATGCCTACATCGCGGCCGATTTGACCGAGGACGTGGGTGTCGTCGTGCTGGTCAACGGACCGGCCTATATGGTCCCGATTGTCGACTATGCCCTTCAGGCAATTGCGGCCGCCAACCGTGGTGAGGATCCGCCTCCGCTCCCGGATTTCGAGGATGATCCGACGCTGGTCGAAAACGGGCCCGACTACGCTGGGACCTTCAGATCCGAGTCGGGCAGGACGATCGTGTTCGAGGCCAGTGGTTCGGGCCTTCTGCTCCGCGATGGCACCGAGGAGATCGTGCTGGAAAATATCGGCGAGGATTTGTTTTACACGCCGCACCCGGCATTCGATCGCTACGCCTTCACCTTCGGGCGAGACGACGATGAATCGGTTGTCGAGGTCTCGCACGGTGTCTCCTGGTTCACCAACGGCCGCTACACGGGCCCGCGAGACTTCGAAATTCCCGAAGCATGGTCGGCCTTTACCGGCCGCTATCGGAGCTTCAGCCCGTGGTTCTCCTATTTCGAGATCATTACGAGAGAGGGCCAATTGATGGCCGTCACGGGCGAGGGTGGGGAGTCGTCCAGCGGGGAAACGGTGCTGCTTCCGATCGACGATGGTGTCTTTCGGATCGGCGAGGAGGTCACGCCGGAGGTGCTGCGTTTCGAGGACGTCGTCGCCGGGCGGGCCCTGCGCGCCGTGTGGTCGGGGCAACCGTTTTTTCGGGTTCCATAGCCGCGTCCTCGGCCCTGACGAGCTTTAACCAGCCCCACAACATGTGCAGGCGAGACGCCTGCACCACAAAACTGGGATTGCCGATTGTGGTGCACGAGTCTCGCGTGCGCATCAGATTCGTCCGACTGGCGCGAAAGACCGTCAGTCCTGCAGCAACCGGCGGCGCAGTAGGCCGACTCCCAGCACACCGACCAACACCACGAAAGTCGCCAACATGGAGGGGCTCAGGGTCGGAATGGCCGCGCCCTGTGGGGCCGCCCCCGGTGTGAAGTTGAAGGCCATGTGGGTCGTTGGGTCGGGGTTGACGCCCCAGCGGATGGTTGGCGGCGTTGCCGCGCCGGCCGCCATGGCCGGCAGGCTGCGGCCCTGGGCATCCGGGTCGGCGGTGAGCCACACCCAGTCGCCCGTACCGCCCGCCGAAGAGCTGTCGTTGTAGACCGCAAGCCAGTACTTTCCACGAGTCAGTGTCTGTGAGGCCGCAAGCGTGTACTGGTACTCGTTGTAAAAGCCGTGCCACAAAATACCGGTTGCGGTCCTGGCGGGAGTGCCCGCCAGGGTCGCCACCACCGCGCCGGGCACGCTCGGGCTTCGTGGCGCCAGACCCCTGCCACTGTCGCCGTGTACGGCGACGGTGAACTGGTCGCTGAACGTGTTGTTGTCGGTGTAGACCCCGAAGAACGTCACGTTGGCGATGCTGAAGCTGTTGTTGACCTTGAAGTTGCCCGCCACCGTCTGCATGCCGCTCGAGCAGGCGTTGCAGTCGGCATCGGCTGGGAAGAGCCCGGGCAAGGCGGTCACCGGTTGGTCGAGCCCCTCGTCGCCGCCGGCCACAACCTCCACCGTGATCGGGGCGAAGTTGTCATCCGGAGCGGAATCCACCTGGTCCATAAAGAGGGAGGCCCCGAACTCGAGATCAAACGGTGTGCCGGCGTCGATCGTCGCGGTGAAGCTGCACTGTATCGATGCGCCGTTAGCCAGGTTGCCGATCGACCACATGAGCTGGTTACCACTCGGGGGCCCGCCACAATCACCGCTCGTCCAGGTCAGACCTGCGGGCATGAAGACCGTTGTCTCGGTGCCGGAGGCGTCCTGGGCGCCATTGTTCGAGGCCGTCAGGGTGACGGTCACCGATGAGCCAGGTGTCGACCCGCTCGCCGGGTTGACCGAGGTGGTGAGCGCGAGATCGGTCACCGAGGTTGCGTTGCGCAGCCCGACCAGGACCGCGCTGGTCTCGATGGTGACCGTGCCCGGCACCGTGGTGTCGAGCTGGGCGAAGAAGAGGCTGTCGGCGCCGCGAGACACGGCGAGGGGCACCAGGACGTTGTCGATATAGACGTTGCCGGTCGCCGGGAAGGGGGCGTCAAGAACCGTCGCAGTCCCGTTGGAAATAATGTTCGGTTCGCTCAGGACCTGCCCGCCGGTGGTCAGCTGGAGCGAGGAATCAAGGGTGATCGCTTTGGTCAGCGGGACGTAGGTCCCACTGTTGACCGCGAGCATCTGGAGAAACGACGCCCCCTGGGCCTGGACCGGCGCCGTGCCGACAAGGTTCCAGTCGAGGATCAACGGTCCGCCGCCGGAAGCGGCCACAACATCATCGATGGTGACGGTCCCCTCACAGAAGCTGGCGCCGTTGTGCGTCCCGGGGAAGTACGTCGGATCGGGTGGCGCCGTCGGCACGGTTCCGGCGACAAAGCTCAAGCTGCCGCGAAAGTTGGCGTCCGACCCGAATACCGGCGAGATGTAGGCGCTGACCATGTCGTCCACGGTGCCCACCAGCCCGTCGGGGCCCGGGAAGTGGTTGTGGGCGCCGTCCACTCCCGCGAGGAGAGTATAGGTTTGGGCCGCCTTGTCGGCCGTCGACTTCGTAGGTGGGACCCTGTACTCCATCGGTTTGTGTCCCAGCATCTTTCCGGGGCCGGCGCATCCGGAGCTACCAACAGCCGCGACGACAACAATGAGAATCCACAAACCTGCACGACAGCGATCACTTGTGCCCACCGGTTTCCTCCCGTTCTCGATCGGGTTTTTGAGACGACCCCAAGTATAGGGAGCGCCAATGCTCCGGGCAAGTCGGGCCGAGCGAGCGAAAGTCTAGCCCGCTTATCTCACCAGGTTTTGTGACGAGGGCGGCGAAGCGCAAGTATCCGCTGGGTTTGTCGTGAATCGGGCGACGATGTCGTAGTCGCGCTACGTCGAGGAGCACGATTTGCGACAAGCACGGCGGGACGCCGCGATTCGCCGTCCGCAGTAGACACCTGGTGAGATATCCGGGCTAGCCTTCAGATCATGGAACTGAGTCGGACCAGGCGGTGGTGTCACCGCTTTCGAAGCCGTCCAAAAAGATGCCCCCATCGGGCAAAACAGTTTCCAGAGTGGCGCGGAGCATGTAGTTCCCGACGGTGGTGGACTCGAGGCCGGCGATCCCCGAACTGGAAATGTAGCTCTGACCCGCGTCGGAGGACGAGTCGAAATCCATGTTGAAGTCCTCGCCCACCCAAGCCGGGTCGCCGCGGTTGACCAGCCAGAAGTCGCCGGTGAGGATCACCGGCGCGACCAGGGTCACCTCGTACCAACCCTGGCCGTCACCGGTGTAGATGGTGCCCTGGCCGAGGACCGTGCTGTCGTCGGGCATGCCGCCGGGACCGGCGGGATAGATGAAGACCTCGTTGGGCCACGGACCTCCCCAATCCATCTGATTGGCTGCGCAGAAGCTGGTGATCTGGGTATTGCCGGGCGTGCGGCCGAAGTCGGCAAGCACGAACTTCACCGCAAACATCTTGTCGGGATCTCCGGCACCCTCACCATAGAACCAGTCGGTGTCCTCCGCGGTGCCGTCATCGTAGAACGCGTTCCCGCAGTCGGAAACCAGTTTCGACTCCACCGTAGAAGATGTCGGCGGATCAGAGCCTCTGGATGGTGTCGAGCCATCGATGACCAGTGCGACGACCATCAACAGAGTAACTGCAGTGAACATTCGCGGTATTGTAGACATTTTCCACTCCTATCCGCCCTCGTTCGACCTCAGATTCGTCTATTCTGAGACTACCCTATCAAATAAAGATGTGGCCTTGACACGGAAGTGTCAACTCTCTGCTGCGGTCCAAGCTCGGGGCCGACGGTGAGCTGATGATCGAAGCTCACTCAGATGTGGAGACCAACATTCCAGCCACGATCTCCTTGAGCAGCTTGGCGGCGACCATCGCCGTCACGCCGTGCCGGTCGCGGTCGGGGTTGAGCTCGACGATGTCGGCGCCGGTCGGCGGCTTCGGCAGGGCGTGAATGATCTCCAGGACATCCCGGGTGGAAAGGCCGCCCGGTTCGTAATGTGAGATGCCCGGGGCGAAGGCCGGGTCGAGAACATCGAGATCGATCGACAGGTAGAGGGGCGGCTCGAGGCTCGCCAGCACCGCGGTCCGGTCATCGGTCACGCCGTACATCTCGACCCCAAAGCGTTCGGCCTGTTGTCGTTGGTGGTCATTCGCCGTGCGGATGCCGATCGACACCATGCGCGCTGCCAGCCCCTCTTCCATGATGCGGGCAAAAGGGCACCCGTGGGACATGCGGCTGCCGTCGAGCTCGTCGTAGAGGTCAGGATGGGCGTCGAGGTGGAGGATGGTCATCCCGGAGTGTCGCCCGGCATGTGCGCGCACAAGCGGATAGCTGATGGAGTGGTCGCCTCCCAACGCGATGACCCCGGTGTCGCCGGCCAACAGTTCTCTGACGCGGTCCTCGATGTGGGCGAATGAAGGTTGCTCATCGGCCGAGCCGATGTCCCCCTCATCCCGCCAGCCTTCGCCCGCCCCGAGATCAACACCGTTTTCAGCCCACAGATTGGATGATTCGCTGCGCAACGCCTCGCGAATGCAGGCTGGGGCCGCTGCCGATCCGGTCAGAAAGGATGAGTTGAGATCCAGGGGCACTCCGACGACCGCAACCACTTCGGGTTTATTCATATGGGGTATTGTAACGGCGCTGGTCGGGCGGAATTTAGATGAGCCCGCGCACATTACACGCGGATGTCGGGACGGCATGCAGATGATCGGCCGAAAGTTGCTCCACTACGAGATCCTCCGCAAGCTCGGCGAGGGGGGAATGGGTGAGGTGTGGCTCGCTCGCGACTCCAAGCTCGATCGCGAGGTGGCGATCAAGATCCTGCCGCCGGAAATGGTATCTGACCAGGAGAGGCTCGAGCGTTTCCAACGCGAGGCCAGGGCAGTGGCATCCCTCAACCACCCCAACATCGTCACCATTCACGCGGTGGAAGAGGCCGATGGTGTGCCGTTCTTCGCGATGGAGTTTGTCGAGGGTGGGACGCTGTCGAGCTTGATCCCCGACGAGGGGCTCCCACCGGCCGTTTTCCTCAACCTGGCGATTCCGATCGCCGATGCCGTGAGCGCCGCCCACGAACGCGGGGTCACCCACCGGGATCTCAAACCGGGCAACATCATGGTCGATGACCGCGGCCGCCTCAAGGTCCTCGATTTCGGTCTCGCCAAGCTGCAGGGCGGAGCGGCGACCAAGAAAAACTCGGACTCCCACCTGGACACCGAGTTCATCACCGGCGAGGGCAAGATCCTCGGCACGACGCCTTACATGTCGCCCGAGCAGTTGACGGGCCGCGCCGTCGATCAGCGGTCGGACATTTTCTCTCTGGGCACCATTTTCTACACAATGGCCACGGGCAAGCACCCGTTTTCTGCCGACAGCTCGGCCGAGGTCATCTCGTCGATCCTCAACCACCACCCACCGGTGGTCAGCGAGGTCAAAGGCGATCTGCCGTCCCCCCTCGGAGGCCTGGTCCGGCGGTGCCTGGAGAAGGACCCGGATCGGCGGTACCAGACATCCCACGAACTCCTCGATGAACTGGTAGGTCTGCGAAGGGCAGTTGACCGCGGAGACTCGCAGACTGATCCGGCGACTGAGAAATTGACGGTCGTCCGCCACTCTCCACGGTTGTTCTTTCGGCTCGGATTGGCTGCCGTGGCGGTCATCGCGTTGGCGATGACGGCCTTCCTGATTGGGCGCGTCGGCACCACTTCGGAACCGGAGCTGAGGTCCCTGGCCGTGCTCCCGTTCGCCAACATGACCGGCGATGCCGAGCTCGATCATCTCGCCGAGGCGCTCAGCGCCGGTCTCATCAGCCGCCTGCGCGAGGTCGAGGGTTTGAAGGTCGTCGGTCGATCCGAAGCGTGGAGCACCCGGGACGCCAGCCCGGCCGAGCTGCGAGATTCGCTCGGTGTCGGCGCTGTTGTCGATGGGGAGATCCTCAAGCAGGGAAGCTCGTTGCGACACCTGGTCAACCTGACCGATGCCGCCACCGGCTTCGTCCTCTGGTCCCATACCTACTCGACGTCCGGCGACAACATCTACCATCTCCAGCAGGCGATCGCCGGGGATCTCGCCGTCTTCCTCAGCATCGAGCTGACCGTCGAGGATCGGCGGCGGCTCGCCGGTGACGCGAGCGGTGCCCACCTGGCCTTCGACTACTACGTCAAGGGACAACGGTTCCTCGACGAAGTGGATGATCCCCGCGGACCGGACGCGGCCGCCGACAACTTCCGGCAAGCTCTCCGCATCAATCGAGAATTCGCCCTCGCCCGGGTCGGTCTGAGCGAGGCGCTGTGGCAGATCTATATCCGGGATCTGGACCGCGGGGCGCTCGAAGAGGCCGAGGAGCACGCGTTGACCGCTCGCGACCTCGACCCCGAACTGGCCGCCGCCCATGTAGCACTGGCTCGAATCTACCGCACCACCGGGCGTCACGACGCGGCCATCGAAGAGATTGAGGGCGCACTCGCCGACCACCCGCGTCCGGACGAGGCCTACCGTGAGCTCGGCAGGAGCTATGCGAGAGTCGGTGACCTGGAAGAAGCGGAGCGGGCGCTACGTGCCGCGACCTCCCTGCGACCGGATGACTGGACCAACTGGAATGAGCTCGGCAACTTCCTGGCCAAAAGCGGTAGCTATGACGAGAGCCGGGAGGCCTTCGAGCGGGCGGCGGAGCTCGCACCCCCGGATGTTTCGATGCCGCGCGAAAAGCTCGCAACCTTCAGCCTTCAGGTGGGGGATTTCGACACTGCGATCGACATCTACGAGAGACTGCCCGGGCCGATTCGAAACCCCCGTCTCGCCGCCAATCTGGGGACCGCATACTACTTCTCCGATCGTCCCGACAAGTGGACAAAGGTCGAGGAGTACTATCTGGCTGCAGTTCGGCTCAACCCCCGAGACGCCATGTACCAGGCCAATCTTGGCGATCTCTACCGGCGCCTGGGACGAGGAGAAGAGGCTCAGGGGAGGTACCTGAGGGCGTGCGGGCTCCTCGAGGAGCGGGTGGTCGACGACCCGAACGACCCGCGGTTGCTGTCGGAGCTCGCCGATTACTCCGCCAAGGCCAACGACTGCGAGCGAGCGTTGAACATCGCTTCACGGCTCCAG
>Ga0316193_10004355_pt1 | contig 10397 bp, 9 predicted proteins | sample MerIslsedime2_MG_FD_207735 | JGI IMG/M metagenome (GOLD analysis project Ga0316193, IMG submission 207735) | Coastal sediment microbial communities from Maine, United States - Merrow Island sediment 2 | ecosystem: Environmental > Aquatic > Marine > Coastal > Sediment | place: USA: Maine...
TACAGAATCCATTAACCGCAACTGTAGGTCTGCTTTTAAGGAGCCAGGGAATAGCTCAGAGTGGTTTGACAAGTGTGCAAACCACTACTTATCAAAATGCCTGCTCTTTCAATACTTGGGGCCTTTATGAAGTTGGATCACGAGTACCGGAAGAAATTGGTGAGTGTGCCTATATACGAGATTCTCAACATGTTGCTCCTTAAAATTAAATTAATTGTTTTTGATTGGCGCTCTGTAAGGGGCGCTTATTTTAATTATTTTTTTGAAGCTATAGACATTTTACATCAAAAGTTGCAAACCATCATAGGCCAAAAAAACATTGTTTGGCAATTTTTTTTGAACTTCTTCATGAAACCCCAATTTATGGCTAATATGTGTTAAATATGCCTTTTTTGGTTGTAATTCATCAATTAATGCCAAGGCATCTTCTAAATTTAAATGTGTAGGGTGTGATTCTATTCGTAAGGCATTTAGTACCAATACATCAAGCTGTTGCAACTTCTTTTTTTCATCATCTTCAATAGTTTTCAAGTCAGTTAAATATGCAAAATTGTCAATTCTGTAACCATAAATTGGAATTTTACCATGCATAAACTCAATAGGGATAACTTCTTTAGAGCCAAGATTAAATGGTTTATTGTATACTATTTCTATGGAAGCATTTGGAGCACCAGGATATCTATTTACCCTTGTGAAAATATAATAAAACCGTTGTTGTAAATTATCTGTGATCCGTTCTGGCATAAATAAGGGTACATCTCCCATTTTATAACCGAAAGGCCTAATATCATCCAACCCCGCAGTATGATCTGCATGTTCATGCGTAAATAAAACACCATTAATTGAATCAACATTTTCTCGTAATAACTGTTGCCTAAAATCAGGTCCGCAGTCGATTATATATCTATAAGAACCCCATTCCAACATAACAGAACTTCGCAATCTTTTGTCTTTTTCATCTTTAGATAAACAAACTGGGTGAGTACTCCCAATAACAGGAATTCCTTGTGAAGTTCCGGTTCCTAAAAATGTGATATTCATTGATTTTCTTTTACCACAAATTTAAGATTATATTAGTTTCTGGCTGGTTTTTATTTTATAAGATTTTATTTTTAAAATAATAATTGTATCAATTGCCATATTAGATTAAAAAGAATTACTATTATTACTTATATATGTCTGATTATTATTATTTTAAACTATTTTTATACAAATTAAAAATAATAAGGAAATTCAGATTAAAAATGATAAAAATCACTTTATATACTTATTAAGTTTTTTACTTTTACGTCGAATTAAACAATAAATTTTCTACTATGCAAATAGGTATATTAAAAGAAACTCAAAAAGGTGATAAACGGGTAGCGATAACACCCAATATTGCCAAACAACTTGTTGAAAAAGGATTTGATGTAAAAGTTGAAGAAGATGCGGGGGATAAATCAAATTATAAGAATTCTGAATATAGCAAGGCTGGTGCGCCCATCCGTACTAAAGCTGACATTTTAAAAAATTCTGATGTTCTCATAAAAATAAACCCTTTTGATAATGATGAGATAAAGAAATTAAAAAAAGGTCAGATCATTATGGCACAACTTTTTCATAAATCTCATCCAAATGATATGAAGTTAATATCCAAACAGGGTGCTACTGCGTTTTCCTTGGATGCTATGCCAAGAATATCAAGAGCTCAAGATATGGATGTCTTAAGTTCACAAAGTAACTTGGCGGGTTACAAAGCCGTTATTTTAGGTGCTTATGAAATGACCAAAATATTCCCGTTAATGATGACCGCCGCCGGTACAATTACACCCTCAAGAGTTTTGATTTATGGAGTTGGTGTCGCTGGTTTACAAGCCATAGCGACGGCTAAACGCTTAGGTGCAATTGTTGAAGCTACAGATATACGTTTAGAAACTAAAGAACAAACGGAATCATTGGGCGCCAAATTTATAACTGTTGACAATGAAGGTGAAGAATCTGAAGGTGGATATGCGAAGGCAGCCTCAGAAGATTATGCGAGACGTCAGAAAGAAGCGGTTGATGAATCTCTTTTTAAGGCAGATCTTGTAATTACAACGGCCATGGTTCCTGGAAGAAGATCTCCTGTACTAATTACGAAGGAGCAAGTTCAACAAATGAAAAACGGAGCAGTAATTATTGATCTAGCAGCAGCTCAGGGTGGAAACTGTGAGTTGAGCAAAATGAATAAAAAAGTGGTCAAAAATGGGGTAAAAATTATTGGAACAACCATCTCCCCAGAAAGCGTATCAACGAATGCAAGTGATCTATACGCCAAAAATATGTATAATTTTATAGTCCATTTAACTGAGGATACAAAGTTTAAATGGGATCTAGAAGAACAAATTACTGACGAAACATTAATTGTGTATAACGGAGAAATAAGACAAAACGGAAAAATTGAATAGATATGAATGAATTTATAGAATTTATTAAGAGCAATCTCGAATTAATGTACATCCTAATTTTAGCGATCTTCATTGGTGTTGAGGTTATTAAGAACATTCCGGCAGTATTGCATACGCCGCTAATGTCAGGAGCTAATGCTTTGAGTGGTGTTGTAATTGTTGGAGCAATTTTAGTGATGCTTCATGCAGAACCAAGTAACTATATTGCGCTATCTCTAGGATTTATAGCGGTTGTTTTAGGAATTATTAATGTAGTAGGTGGTTTTGCAGTTACGAACCGAATGTTACAAATGTTTAAAAAGAAGAAAAAATGAATATCACGTTAAGTATAATATATCTGATCGCCACTATAACTTTTGTTATCGGTTTAAAATTATTAGGTCATCCTGAAACAGCTAAAAAAGGGAATTTAATTGCAGCTTCAGGTATGGGGTTAGCAATCATAGGTACTATCTTTTTACATAATTTAGAAGTATCGAATTTGGTTTATGGGCTGATTGGAGCAGCAATTTTAATAGGTTCAATTATTGGATGGGTCATTTCTGTTAAGGTAGCAATGACAAAAATGCCGGAACTTGTATCATTATTCAATGGTTTTGGTGGAGCAAGTGCAGCCTTGATCGGAATTGTAGAATTTGGTTCTAATTTAGGAAATACAACGCAAATGATAACGATTATAGCAGCTATCGTTATCGGAAGTATTACTTTCTCTGGAAGTATGATCGCATGGGCAAAATTAAATGGTACCATGTGGAAGGATATCAGGCTTCCAAAATACAATTTGATTAATAATGTGTTCTTTATCGGAATTTTAGTTTTTAGTGCATATATAGTAACAAGTAATACAGATAGTAATTTTATTGTTTACCTCTTATTACTGGCTGGGTTAGTTTATGGCGTATTATTTGTGATCCCTATTGGGGGTGCAGATATGCCGGTTGTAATTTCATTGTTAAACTCTTTGACGGGTATTGCTGCTGCAATCACAGGGATCCTCTACGGAAATATGGTAATGTTAGTTGGAGGTATTTTGGTAGGATCTGCCGGTTTAATTTTAACCTTTGCTATGTGCGTAGCCATGAATAGGTCTCTTGCCAGTGTTATTTTTGGAGCTTTTGGAGGCGCTGAAGCGGCCGCTGCCGTTGGAACCGGTAAAACTGGAGGAACCGTTAAAAAAACAACTGCCAGTGATGCAGCTGTAATGATGAATTATTCAGACAAAGTCATTATAGTACCAGGTTATGGGTTGGCAGTAGCACAAGCGCAACATGTAATTCATGAATTAGAAGAACTTCTAACCAAAAAAGGTGTTGAAGTATCTTATGCAATTCACCCTGTTGCCGGTCGTATGCCGGGACATATGAATGTGTTACTTGCTGAAAGCAATGTAGATTATGATAAATTAGTTGATATGGATGACATTAATCCACAATTTAAAAATACGGACGTTGTATTTGTTGTTGGTGCCAATGATGTCGTAAATCCTGCAGCTCATAATGATCCTAGCAGTCCTATTTATGGCATGCCAATTTTGGATGTTGAAAATGCTAAGAGTATTATTATTAATAAACGTACTATGAATCCAGGCTATGCAGGTATTGAAAACGAATTATTTTTTAATCAAAAAACATCCATGTTATTCGGTGATGCCAAAGCAGCCATTCAAGAACTACTTACAGAATTAAAAGGCATGTAGTGTATTTTTTGTTTAAATTCAAAAATGGTCATTTCTTTTAAGTTATGGCCATTTTTATTTCTAATATTTGAAGATTTCATACAAGCATAATTCGAATTCGAAAAAGATTATCATTAAGATCATTGGTGTTGCGAACAAAATATTTTCCCCTAATTCGTTAATCCTTGCCTATTTATAATCGTTACTACGTCATTTCATTTGATTTTTTTTTACAAAAATTACTTTAAATAATGTAATGTTAGTACATTAGCAAAAAATTAAAAGCGCTAAGAAAATGTCGGTTATCCTGAAAGGTGATAAAGAAATTGAAAATATTCCATCCATAAAGAGAAAAGCTTTAAGGATTAATTTAAATGACAATATTTATGGCACATTTGCCGAAATAGGTGCAGGTCAAGAAACTGTTCGTAATTTTTTTAGGGCTGGTGGCGCTTCTAATACGATTGCAAAATCAATGTCAGCTTATGACAAAGACTTTTCTGATGCTATTTACGGTATTGAACCCGATAAGCGTTATGTAACGCAACCCCGCTTAAAAAGAATGCTTACGTTCGAGATGGAACTCATTGAAGATCGTATAAGCAGAAATAAGCATCCTGAAAAATTATTTTTTTCCTATGCAAATACCGTTGCTACAATTAATTTTGCTAAAAATTTTAAAGGTCACGGTTGGGTTGGTGTACGTTTTCAATTGGACCCACTTGAAGATTATAATGAAATTATCATGCACATCCGTTTTAAGCAAACGGATGCACGTTTACAACAAGAAACTTTGGGTGTATTAGGGGTAAATCTAATTTATGGAGGCTTTTATATGTATGACAGGCCAAAAGAATTAGTGAGATCCCTTTATGACAACCTTGATAAAGATCAGGTAGAAATTGATATGGTTAATTTCTCTGGCCCCAGATTTATGTATGTCGATAACAGGTTGATTAGTTTGCAATTGGTTAGAAACGGGATGACGGATGCTGTAATGTTTGGGCCAGATGGAAACAATTTATTACCAGCGCATGAATTGTACAAAAAAAATATTTTAGCTCTGCGTGGAAGTTTTAGACCCGTTACAAAGGTCAATATGGACATGTATGAAAAGGCAATTAAATTATTTTTAAGAGAAAAAACCGTTAAAAAAGAAAAGACCAAAGTTATCTTTGAAATTACCTTGGCCAATTTACGCGCAGAAGGAGAAATAAATGAACGGGACTTTATAGATAGAGCGGAGTTATTATGCTCACTTGGTCAGAACGTAATGATTACTAATTTCCAGGAGTATTATAAATTAGTTGAATATTTTTCAGAATTCACCAAAGAAAGGATGGCCTTGGCAATGGGTGTTTATAATTTGATACAAATTTTTGATGAAAGATATTATAGAGATCTGAGCGGGGGTATTTTAGAAGCATTTGGTAAATTATTCTTTAAAGATTTGAAAGTATATTTATACCCTCTTAAAAACCATGAAACTGGTGAATTTATTACTAGTGAAAATTTAAAAGTTCATCCCCGAATGAAAGAATTGTATAAATTCTTCAAATACAATGGTAAAATGCTTGATATTAAAGATTACAACCCTGAAATAATGGATATTTTATCGAGAACTGTATTTAAAATGATCTCTAAGGGTGAAGAAGGATGGGAAGAAATGCTACCTCCGGGAATTTCAGATACTATTAAAGAACAACGACTATTTGGATATTCAAGCAGGCGTTTTGCTAAGAAGAGTTAATCCTTCAATAATTGAGCTGAATGTTCTTTGGTTTTAACCTTGGTAATTATTTCTTCAATAATACCCTTTTCATCTATAATAAAAGTTGTTCGGTGAATTCCATCATATTCCTTACCCATGAATTTTTTTGGCCCCCAAACTTTATAAGCATTAATTACCGTTTTATCAACATCCGCTAATAATGGAAACGGTAGATCATACTTATCGATAAAATTTTGTTGTCTCTTAGCTGAATCTGCACTTACACCCAACAGGTCATAATTATTATTAATAAATCTGGTATAATTATCACGTAGGTTACATGCTTCAACAGTGCATCCCGGGGTACTGGCCTTCGGGTAAAAGAACAACACTACCTTTTTACCTTTGTAATCAATTAGTTTAATAATATTTCCTTCATTATCTTTGGCGGCAAATTCCGGAGCCTTATCTCCTACTTTTAAAGTTGTCATTGATCTAATTTTTATGACAACAAATCTATTTAAAAATGACTAAAAAAGAAAGCGTTGAGTTTATTATTAAGACATTAGACAAATTATATCCAGATCCGCCTATCCCTTTAGTGCACAAAGATCCTTATACTTTATTAATTTCTGTATTATTGTCGGCACAAAGTACAGATGCAAGAGTGAATATCACTACACCAATTTTATTTGATAAAGCTGATAACCCTTATGACATGGTTAAACTTACAGTTGATGAAATTAGGGAAATAATAAAACCGGTTGGACTGTCTCCCATGAAATCCAAAGGTATTTATGGGCTGTCAAAAATATTAATTGACAAATATGATGGTAAAGTCCCACAGAGCTTTACAGCGTTGGAAAGTTTCCCTGCTGTTGGCCATAAAACCGCTTCAGTAGTTATGAGTCAGGCTTTTAATGTTCCCGCGTTTCCTGTTGACACCCATATACATAGATTAATATATCGATGGAATTTAAGTAATGGTAAAAATGTTATTCAGACGGAAAAAGACGCAAAACGATTGTTCCCTAAAGAAATCTGGAATAAATTACATTTACAAATTATTTATTATGGACGTGAATACTCACCGGCAAGAGGATGGAATTTAGAAAAGGACATAATAACAAAAAAAATAGGTAGGAAAAGCGTAATTAAAGAATATGCTAAAAATAAGAAAGGCTTGTAAAAATTTACAAGCCTTTTTTAACTAATTCAAATGAAACATAATTGGTCGATTCTTTTTGTTTCTAACCACCCCAATTGACTTGGAGTAATTCAATAAAAATGAAACCGTTTCTTCTTTTGGACATACCTGTCCATTCAGTAATTCTTCAGTGTAAAGTTTTTTCATAAATCTTTATTATTAGTTGGGGTTTAATAAAGAAACGGAAAAAACTTTGTTTTATTGTTAATTTGTAAGAATTATATTGTTTTTATCTATAACCTTTCTCAAATTGATCAGTGCATAACGCATTCTACCCAATGCAGTGTTAATACTCACACCTGTACTTTCAGATATTTCTTTAAAACTCATATCTCTGTAAATACGCATAATTAACACTTCCTTTTGATCTTCAGGTAGTTCATCAACTATTCTTCTAACATCAAAATGAATTTGATCTTTGATAATTTGTTTCTCAGCATTCAAAGATGAGTCACTTAATACCGAAAATATATCGAATTCTTCCGTATTTTTAAATGAAGGCATCCTGTTACCTTTTCTAAAGTGGTCAATTACTAAATTATGAGCAATTCGCATTACCCAAGGTAAAAACTTACCTTCTTCATTGTAATTACCCAATTTTAAAGTGTTGATCACTTTAATAAAAGTGTCTTGAAAAATGTCTTCAGAAACATCTCTGTCAAGTACTTTAGAATAAATAAAGCTGTAAATTCTTTGTTTGTGTCGACCTACTAGAATTTCTAATGATCTTTCACTTCCGTTAATGTAGTTTGAAACTAAAACGCTGTCGTCTAATTTTTGTTTTTGCATAATTCCCTTTTTTTAATGAAGCTATGAGACTTCTTTAATTAATGATAAAAAGTAGAACTATACTATAAGCGTCTTTTATTTAAGTTAGGGGAAACTAGTTCCGTTATTAATTCATCAATCGGTTAAATTGACTGTGACAAATATAAACACAAATATTTTAATAAAACAAATATTTTCTAATAAAATTTTGATTTAATCTTAATTTTTAATCCAAAAATAAGTCACTATCTTTGCAACTATTTCATATTTTAAAGGCCTTCCGTGAAGATAGACGATTTAAATCCAAGGGATTATATAATTATAAAAAAAGCAGCAATTCACAACCTAAAAAACGTTGATATTGCCATTCCGAGAAACAAATTGGTCGTAATTACAGGTCTGTCCGGATCTGGAAAATCAAGCTTAGCATTTGATACATTATATGCTGAAGGGCAACGCCGATATGTTGAAAGTTTATCCTCTTATGCACGGCAATTTTTAGGTAAATTAAACAAACCGAAGGTAGAATATATAAAGGGTATTGCACCGGCAATTGCTATTGAACAAAAAGTAAATAGTACAAATCCACGATCTACAGTGGGGACTTCAACTGAAATTTATGATTATTTAAAGCTTCTATATGCTCGAATTGGCAAAACATACTCGCCCATATCCAATAAAGAAGTAAAAAAAGATACTGTTACCGACGTAATTACACATATAAAAAGTTTTAGTGAAAATTCAAAATTATTATTACTTGCACCCATTCATATTGATAATGGCAGGAAAATTAATACTGTTTTAAAAATTTTAGAACAACAAGGATATTCAAGAATTAAAGTTAATAATAAAGTACTAAGGATCAATGACTTTGATAATTCTTCTGAAAATGAAATTTTCTTGGTAATAGACAGAGTTATTGTAAGTGATGATGAGGATTTTTACAATAGGCTGGCGGACGCGATTGAAACTGCTTTTTTTGAAGGTAAAGGAGAATGTATTGTAGAAAATATATCTGATAATAATCAAGCACATTTTAGTAATAAATTTGAAATAGACGGACTCACCTTTTTAGAACCAAATACACATTTGTTCAGTTTTAACAATCCGTATGGCGCATGTCCAACTTGTGAAGGCTATGGAAATGTAATAGGCATTGATGAAGATTTAGTTATCCCTAATACATCGCTATCAATTTATGATGATGCAATTTTACCTTGGCGGACAGAATCATTTCTCGATTATAAGGAAGCATTGACTGATAATGCCTACAAATTTGATTTTCCGATTCATAAGCCCTATTATGAATTATCAGAAGAACAAAAAAAAATATTATGGGAAGGTAATTCCTACTTTCAAGGCTTAAATACCTATTTCAAATACTTAGAAGGGAAAAGTTATAAAATTCAATATAGGGTTATGCTTTCACGTTACAGGGGAAAAACAAAATGCATGACATGTAATGGTAAAAGATTAAGAAAAGAAGCCGAATATGTGAAAATAAATGACACTATTATTACTCATTTAGTAAATCTTCCAATTAATGAAGTATTAGATTTTTTTACGAATTTGAAACTTTCTATTCACGATACAAAAATTGCCAAACGTTTATTAAAAGAAATCAAAAATAGATTACAATTTTTAAGTGATGTTGGATTAAATTACTTAACGCTTAATAGAACATCAAACTCCTTATCAGGAGGTGAAAGCCAACGAATAAATCTTGCAACTTCCATAGGGAGCAGTTTGGTAGGCTCTATGTATATACTTGATGAACCCAGTATAGGGTTACATTCTAAAGACACGGAACGATTAATTAAAGTGCTGAAAGAATTAAGGGATCTAGGCAATACCGTGATCGTGGTTGAACATGATGAAGACATTATGAAAGCTGCTGATTATATTATTGATATAGGTCCTGAAGCCGGTACTTTTGGTGGGGAATTAGTAGCCCATGGAACTTACAAAGAGATACTAAAAGCAGATACTTTAACTTCACAATACCTTAATGGGAAGCGAAAGATTGACATTCCAATTAAAAGAAAAACATCCAATAATTACATTGAAGTAATTGGAGCTCGCGAACACAATCTCAAAAATGTGGATGTTAAATTTCCGCTCAATGCCTTAACTGTTGTTACTGGAGTTTCCGGTAGTGGTAAAAGTACCTTAGTAAGAAATATATTATATCCTGCTCTACAAAAACAACTATATAAATATGGGGAAAAACCCGGGCAGTTCACCAGTCTATCAGGTAATTATTCAACCATAAAAAACGTTGAATTTATTGATCAAAATCCTATTGGTCGTTCAAGCCGGTCTAATCCTGTTACCTATATTAAAGCATATGATGATATCAGGGCTCTTTTTACTGATCAGAAACTCTCAAAAATAAGAGGTTATAAGGCCAAACATTTTTCATTTAATGTTGATGGTGGCAGATGTGAAACCTGCAAAGGCGAAGGTGAAGTCACTATTGGTATGCAATTTATGGCAGATGTGCACTTACTTTGTGAAACTTGCAATGGTAAACGATTTAAAAAAGAAATTTTAGAAGTCAAGTTTGAAGACAAGTCAATTTCAAATATATTGGAATCGACTATTGAT
>Ga0316193_10004356_pt1 | contig 10396 bp, 9 predicted proteins | sample MerIslsedime2_MG_FD_207735 | JGI IMG/M metagenome (GOLD analysis project Ga0316193, IMG submission 207735) | Coastal sediment microbial communities from Maine, United States - Merrow Island sediment 2 | ecosystem: Environmental > Aquatic > Marine > Coastal > Sediment | place: USA: Maine...
GGCTCTAAATTCGAAACGCATGTGGGGCGGGGCAGGCTCGGTCGCTAATGAAGCGCTGGCCGATAACTGTGGTATCGAAGAATGGCAATGGCGATGTGAGATCCAGGAGTTTCGAGAGTTGATGATATCGTTGGGTGAGTATTTAATGTCAAGAGAAAACTCGTATCCCGATATCTCTTCATGGTTGCTGGCGTTTAATAACTGGAATCAATCGGATGTGTGATATCTCTCCGGATTAGCTTTCTGAAATGACCAAACTGTTAGAATAGTAGATCGTATAATCCTAAGCCTGTAACTCGATGATCAAAGCTTTTCTCCTGACCCGTCAGTCATTCGATACTCAAACCGGCATGCAGCTGGTGTTCTGGTTTCACAGTGAAGCAGGGCCGCTTAAAGTCATCGTTAACGGGCAGCAGCTCGTCTTCTTTATCCGACAGCAAGACATGGAACTCGCAAATGAGTTGCTGAAAAGCTTTGCTGGCGTAGAGATAAAACCACTGGAATTAAAGAGCTTTGGCAATGAAGCTATAGCCGGTATCTATTTCAGATCGCAGCAGCAGTTCTACCGGGGTAGAGAGCTACTTCAGCAAAACGCTATCCGCTGTTTTGAAGCCGATGTGCGCGCAGCAGAGCGATTTTTAACCGAACGCTTTCTCACCGGACCGGTTTCGATCCATGTCGATGAACCGGCAGATGTACTGGTTAACCCACGTATCATGCCTGCTGACTACAAGCCGCATCTCAAACTGATGTCGTTTGATATCGAGACAGACTTTTCCAGCGGTGACCTGTTTTCAATCGCTTTTGTCACGGAAGAGCACAGGCGGGTATTGATGATAGGCGAGACAGATGAAGTGGTTGATGAAGACAGGACTATCGAATATCTCGTCGATGAGACGGCACTGATAAAACGTTTCCTGGAATGGGTGCAGCTTACTGATCCCGATGTGTTCATCGGCTGGAACGTGATCAATTTTGATTTCCGCTTCTTACAAAAAAAGTGTGATCAGCTAAAGATTCCATTTACCATGGGCCGAGATAATTCCACTATCGTATGGCGCAGGTCACATGACGACTCGGGACGTTATTTCCTGGTGATACCCGGTCGCGTGGTACTCGATGGTATCGATACTTTAAAAAGTGCAACCTATTCGTTTGCAAGCTTTTCACTGGAATCGGTGGGCAATGAATTGCTCGGTCGGGGAAAACTGATTCATGATGCAATGCACGATGAGAAAAGTAGCAGGGAAGACATCCATGATCCTCTATTCAAAGCTAAGGAGATAAAGCGACAGTTTAGAGAAGACAAGCAATCACTGGCTGCGTACAACCTGGAAGACTGCCAGCTGGTCTGGGATATCTTTGAAAAGACTGACCTGGTGAATTTTTTGATTGAACGGGCGCGTCTCACCGGCCTTGAGATGGATCGTGTCGGTGGTTCGGTGGCTGCTTTTGATAATCTGTATCTGCCACGCCTGCACCGCAAAGGTTATATTGCGCCTAATATAGGTGACTATGAAAGCCGTCTGAGTGCCCCGGGTGGTTACGTGATGAACTCACAGCCGGGTATGCACGACAGCGTGCTGGTACTCGATTATAAAAGTCTGTACCCGAGTATTATCCGAACCTTTAATGTCGATCCTTATGCGCGCATCGCGGCATTGCAGGAGCCTGAGAGTGATACCATACCGGGATTTGATGGCGCCCGATTTTCCAAAACGGAATATATCCTGCCGGATATTATTCAGGAATTATGGCAGGCAAGGGATAGAGCCAAGCGTGATGATAATAAGGCCCTGTCACAGGCGATAAAAATCATCATGAACTCGTTCTACGGTGTTCTGGGCACCCCCGGCTGCCGCATTCACGATTCACGACTGACCAGTTCCATAACCAAACGCAGCCATGAGTTGATCCAGCATACGGTCAATCTGATCGAAGATGAAGGTTACTCGGTTATCTATGGCGATACCGACTCGGTTTTTGTCTCGTTGAACCGGTCGGTGGATAATGCCAGTGCAGACAGCGTCGGCAATCACCTGGTTAAGATGATCAATGACTACTGGAAGCACTATCTTGCTAATGCCTTCGGAATCGACTCGTGTCTTGAGATGGAATATGAAACACATTTCAGTAAATTTTTTATGCCGACGATCCGTGGCTCAGTAAAAGGCAGTAAAAAACGCTATGCCGGTCTTGTTGTAGACAGTCAAGGTGGACAGCGACTCATCTATAAAGGGCTTGAAACGGTCAGGACCGACTGGACCGAGATGGCGAGAGAGTTCCAGCAGGCGCTGTATCAACGTATTTTCAATGATCAGCCGTATGAAGCGTATATACGCTCGACGGTCAACGCACTGAAATCAGGAAAGTTTGATGATCAGCTGGTCTACAGGAAAAGGCTCAGACAAAAACTCAGTGACTATCAGAAAAACATTCCGCCGCATGCCCAGGCCGCGATCAAAGCCGAGAAGTTGTTTGCCGAGAATAATGCACCGTCGCGTTATAAGAGAGCCGGCTGGATAAAGTATGTCATTACTGTCAACGGACCTGAAACTTTAGAATGTCATACCTCCGCATTAAATTACGAGCATTACATAGAAAAACAGTTAACACCTATCGCTGATACCATCCTGGCCGCATTAGGAAGTTCGATGGAAACGATTTTTCAGGATCAGTATGAGCTGTTTTGATGAATATGGATCGTAAGACTTAAAGTAACTAAAGTGGCTAGTCACTGATTGAGTTAGTTGAAGCAGGTAAACCTTGTTTTTCTAATTATTACTAGTCTGAAAAACATGAAATATCTATCTGTCATATGTTGGCATTAGTTTTGAACTATTACCGCATGTGCTTAAATAGTATTTCTTCAATTCGTTTAAATACATAATATGATATTCATCGGAATCGATGGTTGTAGAGATGGCTGGTTCTGCGTCACTCTGGATGAAGATAATTGGTCTTATCGTATTATCCCGGATGCGCCATCACTTGTACGATACATCAGGCATGCGAGTAGCGTGATGATCGATATCCCTATTGGTTTACTTGATAGCGGCACGGATGAACGGCAATGTGATAAGCAGGGCAGGAAGCTACTGAGACCGAAACGTTCCTCCAGTGTATTTCCGGCACCTGCGAGACAGACGCTCCAGGCCGGCAGCTATGAAGAAGCACAGCTGATCAATCGCAATTCAAATGGCAGAGGACTGAGCCAGCAGAGCTGGAACATCGTGCCCAGGATACGAGAGATCGATGATCTGATGTTATCGCAGACCTCCCTTCGAGGTGTGATGCGTGAGTGCCATCCCGAGATCTGTTTCTGGGCGCTCAATGGAAAACGGGCGATGCAATACAACAAGAAGAAAGAACAGGGGAAACAGGAGCGCTTATCCATACTGCAGCAGTATTTCAAGCCATGTCATGAACTGTTTGAGCAGGCATCTTCACAGTACCTTCGACGTCAGCTTGCATACGATGACATCATCGATGCGATGGCCTGTGCAGTAACATCCAGGGGTGGTTATGATAACTATTCTACAGTGCCGGTAACGCCCGAGCAGGATGCATATGGTCTGGCCATGGAAATGGTTTACTGGCTGCCGCAATGTACTGATAACAGGTCAGACAGCAATATTCTCTAATATTAGCTCCAGCTAAAGTAATGCTGTTGAGTACACCAGGCTTCACTAAACTGACAACAAGGTGTAGCTGCAGGTGTAAATATCTTTTAATTTTGTATTGCTTCTAAAAAACTAATCCTTATAATTTGTAGACCTTCACCGTACTCGGCTGGCAAGGCTGGATTATTAAGCCCGCCGTGATTTCGGCAAATGGAGGACAATGATGTCTTTTTTTAGCTGTTGGTTGAGGGTTCATATACACACCTGTCTGGTGTTTAGGCTATGCCTTTTCGTCGCCACCTGTGCTTTGTATTTACGGAATACTGAAGAAGTAAGGAGGTTTGGTGAAGTGCTATAAAGATATAGCTGTAACAAACGCGCATGGTTTTCATGTCACAGGATTCGTGTATCCAGTGATAATTTGTGGAACATTGTGTACTTCCCCGACACTTCAAGCAGAAACCCCTCCTGAAATTGCACGATACACGCTGCAAAGAGAAAAAACATCAGAATTTTTATCGTCGGCCCTACAATCGGGAAAGCGGCCTGAAATAGAAATAAATGAGCACAGTGGCGTTTACCAGATAAAAGTGGTCGCGCTTATTGCTGCGCCTGCCAGTTATGTACGTTATGTGCTTACAGACTATACGCATATATATCGATTGAACCCATCTATTATTGAAAGTGAGGTACTTGAGCAGCATGATGATGGTTCAGTTAACGTAAGAACCAAAGTTATCGGCTGTGCAGCATATTTCTGCGAAGAACTCGACAGGGTTGAAAAAGTACGCATGTTGCCTAGCGGTGATCTGCATGCAGAAATTATTCCCGAGTTGAGTCAATTCAAATCAGGCCAGACGCACTGGCAGATCAAGCCAAAGGGTGATTATTGTGAAGTCACCTATCTTTCCGATATGGAACCGGATATCTATATTCCGCCTGTTGTAGGCAAGTTTCTGATCAAGAAGTCCATCAGGGAAGAGATGCACACAAGCTTTACAAACCTGGAAAATATCTCCAGTGTTTTAGCTGAGAGGCAATGGCTGAATAATGATCAGATGATAACCGAAGACAGCTCAAACTCTACTTGTGATACATGTTCGAGCACTACCATTACAGCTAACGAGTAATATCATATGTCTTCAAGAATTTACCCGTGTGCGATGCTTCCATTATTTTTGATTAGTGGTTGCGCGAGCCAGCGGGTGGTTAGTTTTCAAAACGATATCGATCCTATATTGAACGATAAGTGCCTGCAATGTCACATACCTCCAGACGGAGTCGGATATGTTCGCACAGGACTGGACATGGAAACCTACGATACCCTGATGAAAGGGACCATGTTTGGCACAGTCATTATTCCGGGAGATAGTAAGCGTAGTGTGATTAACAAGCTAACAGAAGGGCGTGCTGGTGAGTCGATGAGAATGCCTCACGGTGATGCAATAAAGCTGACGAAAGAGGAAGTTGAATTATTGAACTTGTGGGTCAACCAGGGGGCCTTGAATAACTGATATTTATTTACGGTATTCACAGATAAATAATTCTTATAAAGACTTTAGAATTACGTAATTAATGTTTATGAATACAGTAGTTGGGTTAATAATAAAGGATAGTAGCCAATGAAAAACATACTCATGACTATAAAGGATTGCGATGCAATATCAATCGCATCGCCGATAGTGGAAAAAACGCTTGAACTGGCAAGCTATCGTTCAAGCAGGGTGCATATTATTCATGTCGCCCCACCTCCACGAGATCCTCCCTATAATATTGATAGTAAGATGCTGCGCCGTGAGATCGCTACCGAACTTCGTCACGAACATAATTGCCTGCAGGATCTTTCGAGATGTATGAAGGATATGAATATTAATGCCACAGCTCTGTTAGTGCGAGGTTCAATAATAAATAAGGTATTAGAAGAGTCTGAACGACTAGCTGTTGATCTGATCATTATCGGTCGCCACAGACATGGGCCATTGTACAGCGCTTTGATGGACGGTACTGATAAGGGATTATTGGCTAGATGTCCATGCCCGATTATGTTTGTTCCCGTCTGAATGTCCGCGGTGTGGCCGCGAATAGACACCTTTGACAGTATTATGAAATATATACTTACAGGTACATGATGGCCTATGTTCTTTACTCATGTCTGTGGATTTTTATGTATATAAATAATTTTATAAATGAAGGCGAAACCTGTGAATAAGTTTATCGTTCTATTTCCCATGGCGATTGTTCTGAGTGGTAGCGTATGCTCTGCGGGTAGTCTGTATGGAGCTGGCGACAATCATGGCTCAGGTTGGAGAAGTGACAGTTCCGGCAACATGCGCGACCCCGGGAATAACTACGGATCTGCCTGGAGAACGGATAGATCGGGTAATCTGCAAGGCAGTGGTAAATATTATGGCTCAGGCTGGAAGACTGACCGTTGGGGTGATCTGCAAGGTACCGGTAATAACTACGGAAGGGGATACCAAAGAGGCAGTTCAGGTAAGCTGCAAGGTACTGGTGATAATTATGGCTCAGGCTGGAAGACTGACCGTTGGGGTGATCTGCAAGGTACCGGCAATAACTACGGAAGGGGATACCGGAGAGACAGTTCAGGTAACCTGCAAGGTACTGGAGATAATTATGGATCAGGATGGAGACAGGACGGTTCAGGAAGCTGGCAGGGTACTGGTGACAACTATGGTAAGGGGTGGCAACGAAGGTGATTGATTATTCAAAATGATTTATGCTCGAAAAATAAGACGGTTCTCAGGGTTTTTTACTCAATCTACGGCAGTGAAGACGAGTGAGGTCTATCAATTAAAACGGTAAGGCTATCTATCGATCAAAGATCGTATGCGTCGAAAGAAACCAGATAGCGCATATCGATGAGCTGGGTAAAGAGGTCCCAGCTGAGCCGCCATATTCTTAAAGCCCGATCAGGATTAGTTTGTAGTCAGTATGTTTGACTGACATTCTGATCGCTGCCAAAATTCATCTTCCATTCCAGGTTGCTGCTTGAATCGGCATAACTTAAAGCGTTTTTCTTCGTGATCTTGCCTGTTTTGTAAAGATTAAATAGAGACTGGTCAAATGTCTGCATACCATCGGTTTCACCTTTAGCCATGATCTCCTTGATCTCGTTAAAATTGCCTTCACGTATCAACTCTGATATGTGCGGTGTATTCCTCATCACTTCGACCACGCAGACCAGTTTCCCATGTTTGTCTGGAAGCAGGCGTTGTGATATCACTGCTTTCAGGTTTAATGACAGGTCCATCAGCAGATGTTCCCGCATGTCTGAGGGGAACATATTCATAATACGATCCATCGCCTGGTTTGAGTTCACCGCATGCAGGGTGGTAAGGCAGAGATGCCCGGTATCTGCATAGTTGATTGCCGCCTGCATGGTCTCCCGGTCACGTGCCTCACCGATCATGATCACTTCTGGTGCTTCACGCATCGCCTCACGTAATGCATTGTCGTATGACCTGGTGTCGATCCCGACTTCACGTTGAGAAATAATAGACTTGTCATGTTTGAAGACGAACTCGATAGGGTCTTCGATGGTGAGGATATGCCCGGTTTCGCGACGGTTACGGTAATTTATCATCGACGCCAGGGTCGTTGATTTGCCGGAGCCGGTCGAACCGACCACCAGCACCAGCCCGGTTTTTTCCATGATGAATTTCTTTAAGATCTTGGGTAATCCAAGTTCTTCCAGATCCGGTATGGATTCTTTTATATAGCGGATAACCATCGAGACTTCGGTGCGCTGTACGAAAATATTTACACGGAATCGCCCTATACTGGGTAATCCAAAACTCAGGTTTAATTCCTGCTCTGCTTCGAACTCGTTTATCTGTTCTTCGGTTAGCAGGCCATAGGCCAGGGTCTTGATCTGGCCAGATTTAAACGGGTTCTTAGATACGGGTATGGTTTTACCATTAGACTTCATATTTGGCGGTGCACCGGTCACAAAATACATATCAGCCGCCTGGTTATCGGCCATGACCTTCATATATCGTTCCAGTGGATTGCTCGCTTGTTCTTTGCTCATAGATCTGTTTTTTTTATTGATGTGTCACTAGAACATAGCAGATAGAGAGGAAAACAATAGTAGAATCGGTGGGTAGTGCATTAAAATTATTAGCAGCCGGGAATCTGATCGAACATAGCCTTAACGCACAGGCTGTTTTTTGAGAATACCTGGCCATAATCTAATCAATCGAGGTAACCATGACGACACTCGGGCATGTGGTGTTCTACGTACGTGATCTGCAGACTTCAGTGAAGTTTTATACTGATATCGTCGGTCTACAGTTAAAAGGTTCTATATTTAATAACCGTGCGGCGTTACTCAGTGGCGGCAGCACTCATCACGAGCTGCTTCTCATACAGGTCGGTAGCGCTGATGGACCGCTGCAGGGTAAACGTATCGGTCTCTACCATGTCGGCTGGAAAGTAGGCGACAGCCTTGCTGCACTGAAAACCTTGTATGAAAGACTACTGGCAATGGATTATCCTGTCGATGGATTATCTGACCATACCATCAGTCAGAGTATCTACCTGAGAGACCCGGATGGTAACGAGGTCGAACTCTATGTCGATGCCCCGGATTATGACTGGAAGAGCAATGATGACTGGATGGAAGCACCGGTGAAACCGCTGGTTCTTGAATAATAATCGACGAATAAGACTCGTAACAGAGCTTCATGTGCCCACCCGGCAACCGTTTTCCTGCGTTGATCGGAGTGCATACTAATGATATGAAGCTAATAGCGCTAAGGTCGAGTTAATCGAAGAAAGTCGCACCACCTATGCGTAGCCGCGATGTGGTCAAAAAACTTTGTAAACAGATGTGATTTATTGCTTGCATCACTAATTCTGCTAGACTTTTACTATATTTGAATAAGTCTTATTATTGTATATAAACACGTTCAGATATTGATGTCGTGCTGTTAGCGTAGCGGCACAAATAAAAAGAATCGGACTCAAGCTGATGAATTGTTTGATGATTCTTGAAATTCCTCAAATATAAATATCTAAAAATTACAACATTGTCAGATGACTACGTGCAGAATCTAGCGTGGTTGTTGGTATTTAACCGGTCTTATAAAGACTGATCTACGAGGAATACTGAGTATGTCTAGCTACAAAAAATTATCATTATTGTTATCAACAACACTGCTTGTTGCCATTTTTGGACAGGCGCAGGCTAACACCCCTGATGTTAGTAATGTCACCGTCGAAAAAGTGGTGGTCGATGAAAACGCCGATTACCCCGGGCGAAAAAAGTATGCCCATGTGCCTTATATAACTATCGAACAGTTAAACAAGGAATATGATGACATCGTCATCGTAGATGCCCGCTCACCCTATGAGTTTGAAACGCTGCGGATACTCTCTGCAGTCAATATACCACTCAGTCTGAATAACAGTGACTACACTGCAAAATTACAGGAATTGCGCGAAAAGAATCCCGGTAAGAAAATCGTGTTTTACTGTAACGGCCATACCTGCATGAAATCTTATAAAGCAGTTCATCGAGCTAAAGTAATCGCGAAGATAGACAATGTGATGGCATTTGATGCAGGTATCTTCGACTGGGCAAATGCGCATCCAGATAAAGCAGTATTGCTCGATAAGACACCGGTTGATCTGGCTGATCTTATCTCGAAAGAAAAATATAAAAAGCATGTATTACCGGCTGTAGACTTTATCAATAACTCAGCCAAAAACACTATCATCCTCGATGTGCGTTCACGCCACCAGCGTGAAGGTTTGTCGCTGTTTTCAGGTTATGAGATGACGGTTCCTATGGGCGATAAAAGAAAACTGAATAAATATATTCAACTGGCGAAGAATGAGAACAAGAAACTCTTTATCTACGATGCAGTTGGTAAACAGGTACGCTGGTTACAATATTATCTCGAACAGCAAAACGCCGGTGAATATTATTTTATGGAAGGCGGCGCTGCAGCTTTTTATAAGATACCTAACGAAAAGCTTCTCGATAAAGACTAACCTGCGTGGCAGCAGGCATCAGATAAACAGGGTAAGTACGCCGGTATAACCATAGAGCTTGTTATGATGGATCTCGCCATTGGCAAAGAAGCCGGTCAGCGGGAAGTCACCCAGTGTGTCATGTATCATCTTAATCTCTTCTGAATTATTCCCGAACTGTTCGCGACCACGTCCGAGACAGGATACATAGAGGCCACCTCGGGGTTTGTTAGTCAGTCGTGCTGCGATGTTATCCAGCATATGCTGCATATCATCGACGGCGGTCTGTTCATTACGCTTACAAAAGATTATCTCGTTACCCTCGCTCAGGTAATCGTTGATCGCGAAGATGTCGTGATTGGTATCAACACCGACGAGGTTGCGCACGGTGTAATCGCTCTTGTCACTGCCGCTTATACACAGACCGATAAATACTTCAGCAGCTTCCTCTTCGAGCTGCTTATAACTGTTGATGCCCATATCCTGCATCAGTACCTGCAGCGCCGGCTTTTTATCGAGCAGGAATGCGGCGTTTTCCTGTGCTTTATCGATGCGGTGTTTTTCTCCGACCGGGCTACAGCCCTGACTGAGGTTGCTTATGACGCCGACGTTCTCTGAAAATAATACGCCGGAGATACCGCCGCTTAGTACCTCGTCAGCGACCTGGAAGTGATCGCCACGTGCAGAGGTGAGGCCGCCGACAACAAAGCCATTCTCGAGCTGATGTTGTAATGCTTCTATCATGTCCTGCGTGTCAGGATTTAACGGGTCACCAT
>Ga0316193_10004358_pt1 | contig 10391 bp, 8 predicted proteins | sample MerIslsedime2_MG_FD_207735 | JGI IMG/M metagenome (GOLD analysis project Ga0316193, IMG submission 207735) | Coastal sediment microbial communities from Maine, United States - Merrow Island sediment 2 | ecosystem: Environmental > Aquatic > Marine > Coastal > Sediment | place: USA: Maine...
CAAACAGTTGAGTAACTTCTCAACCTATGACCATGTGAGGGAATTATATCCTCGGATTCCAGACAGACAAATGGTAGTGAGATCAATTATATCCAAGAAGGGGTTGCTAGCACAACGATATCTGGATAATATTGCTTCCGATCTGGCCGACATGTTAGGTTTTGATAACCACGCTGAGTCGGTAATGGAGTTCATAGAATACATTGCATCCGATGATCATAATATTAGTGAAATAATGTCTGAGAATTGGAGTTATTAATATGAGAGTCCAAAAGAAACAGTGGCTCTTCTTCGAAGAAGATAGCGATATCAATCGGTTAAAGGCTCTCTCCGCTGAAGAAGTGGAGTTCTGGCTACAGCTACTTCCAAAGATTCTGAAGGTTGGTGTGGAACTGGAATTCAATCTAACATCTAAGAGCGGCATGTGTAGAGGAGACAATCCTGATTGCGATTGTATTAATGCTGCTAATAAATGTGCACAAGAGTGTATACGCGCACCAGAATGTCTTAAGGATAAGGTCGAGGGTGAGTGTATTAACCGCGCATCTCCCATATGCACAGGAGAGTGTGACGATTGTTCACTTTTTCTACTTAATTGTCCGGGCATCCACTGTATCGGTTTTCAGTCCAAGTGTATAGATTGTGAGGATTTTGCAGTAAATTGTGAAGTCTGCGATATGAAATATGACCCGTCTAAAGACCCAGCAACAGCACGGCAGCAGATTAAGCAGGAGCTGGCGCCGACAAACAGTTGGGGTCTTCCAGGCAAGCATTGCGTAGCTGAAGTAACTACTGATGGTTCGCTGAGAGGTGACAAAGGCGTAGAGGTGACAACAGTAGGTAGAAGGCTCGAATACAAATCGTTTTATGATATGATAAAATTAATTTGTGATAATGTAATGCCGCGCGGAGCCTTCGTTGACGAAAGAACAAGTATCCACATGCACTTTCTTGCAGGCTATTATCGAAGTATGAACAAGCAAGCCAAGGATGCTGGCAAGAGAGTTGCAGACACAACTGAGTTGGAGAGGCCGATGCCTGAAGTTATTCTAGCCAACGTTCATCAGTTGTTTCGAAGGTACCAAAATGCACTGACTTGGATGTCGATGGGTCTGGACCAACCAGATACAATGACGCGGTGGGAGAAATACAGAGCCAGCATCTTACCGTATAGTCCCTACTTTATATCTATGGACAGAATACGAAACGATATCATGTCTCGATTCAAAGATTACGGCTTCATTAACTACGATAATTGTAGATTTATAAACAATGGAGATGTACAAAGATTCCACATCGAACTGAGATTTATGGACAATGTGCCTTCTCCGAGTATTATTGCAGCTCAAGCTTGCTTGGGCTATGCCATAATCATGAAAGCGGTAGAGCTAAGTAGATTTGGTCTATTAGAAGTGGGCGACGATGAGTGGTTAGAGCTGTCTCAGGAAATGAAGGAATCCATTTTGAACAACTGCCCGAAAGAGTTTCGCGATAATAGATATAGCGATACTTCTAGGGTTAGAAAATACGAGCGATACTTCAAAGAGCAGGGCATGGAACTGCTATATTTAGTCAAACACACTCTGCAAGAGTTCGGCCCCCAAGTCTATGATCAGCTTGTCAGCTTAGTAGACATTCCAGCTTCCTTTAGAAGAATCGAGGGCCATAGCTGGGAACAAATCGAACAAGACTTCTTCGTTCCTTTGAGAGAAGAGGAAGAAATCAATCATGCTATTAGGAAAGTAGTTGAGCTGAGACAGGTTTTGGAATGTGCTGATCTGCGTGAGTGGGGAACAGCGGTTTGGCGGGAGTTCCGAGGTGACTTTCCAAAGGAGACGAATAAGAACTCTATGATGCGCTACGTGAAGCAACAGATTGCAGCCGGTAAGTTGCAGTGGTCAGAACCATTAGGAACAGTGATTTAGGAGCAGAATAATGTGTGGAATTCTTGGTTTAGTAGTAGATAATGCAGTCGGTTTCGGCAACAGCACCAGAAACCAGTCAGAGACGCTGTCGCTGGTGCTAGATAAATTAATGGTCGAATCAACAACTAGAGGTAGTCATTCTGCCGGTGTTGCCGCTGTTACTAAAGATTTTAAGGTAGGTATGCTGAAGAAACCAATGCCTGGCCGTGTATTTGTCAATGATGATACATACAAAGAATGGAAGAAAGATTTCATCAACGATAATACACGGATTGTGATTGGTCATACAAGAGCACAGACAAAAGGCACATACGAAAACAACTTCAACAACCATCCAATTCACAACGGTCTCACAATTGGAGTTCACAACGGAATGATTAATAACGACGAATACTTGTGGACTAGTGCAGGCAATCCGCTACGGCGGAGAGGTCAGGTGGACAGCGAAGTCATCTTCCATTTGATAGATCAGTTCGCTCAAGAAGGAGATTACAATATAACTGATGCTATCTATGAAGCTTCGACACGATTAGTTGGATCATACGCTTGTGCAATGTTCCATATGAAGAAGCCGAAGTATTTGTGGCTTTTTCAGAAAGGAAATGCAGTATACGTCTATAACACAGAATCTACGGGTTTTAAAATCTTTGCTTCAGATGAAAGATTCATCAGAGATGCCCTCGGTGTTATAGGAATGGGCCTAATTCACGATAGGCTCATGAAGATAAAATACGGTTTTGGATTGAGGATCGATGCCAACTCTGGCAAGATAAAACAGATTGCGCTCAACACGAGAGTGCACGTAGGATCATTCTAAGAAGGAGCGAACTAATGTGCGGAATTGTTGCGGGACTGAGAGGTAAGACAGATAGTGGAATCAGCCCGGAAGACCAGAATCATATCATGAGGATAATGACCGTTGAGCTTTTATTGCTTACTGAATCAAGGGGTAGCGATGCTACAGGTCTTGCTATCTTGTTCGAAGACGGTAATCTTCGTGGTATGAAACATGGAGAAAAGGCAACAAAAGTAGTTTCCGACTTTAACAGAAAAGACAAGACAAACTTCATGGCTTTGATGGATATATGGAAATCATATCCTAAAGCTGCTAATATCGTCTTAGGTCACTGTCGGAAAAGAACCGTCGGCCTAGCTAGCGACAATAATAACAATCACCCATTTAAAATTGGAGATATTCTTGGTGTTCACAACGGCACTATAGAAAATCACAGTAAAATTGAAAAGATGCTGGCTGACGAGGAAGGTTATAAAGGTGAACGGGCAGGCAGTGTGGATTCTGAGATGATCTTCCACTTACTTTCTCACATTAGTAAGAAGGACAAGGGCATTTTGACTCTTGACCAGGCGGAGTGGACTGTTAAACGTCTTCAAGGTAAGTATGCTATTGCGGCTGCTAACGTAAACAATCCTTATCAGTTGACAATTTTTCGTGATGGTAGGCCTGTAGAGGTTGGTATTTCGCGCCCGACGGGTTTGATCTTCGTGGCCAGCGATAAGGCATTCCTAGAAGCAGCGCTTTTCCGCTACAACAGAATCAGACACATTTATGGTTTGGATCATCTGCCAGAGCTAGATCTTAAGATTGGTATGATGCCAGACGACCACGCGTGGGTATTCAATATGGAGAAAGATATTGAAGCTGATACCGACGTAAACGATCTAATTGATGCACGGAAGATGCCCTTTCTTGCTGGACGCGAAAAGGATTGGCAGGAGACTACACCAACCCGGACTCCAACTCAGTGGAACCGGAACTGGAGCCCTGGTACGCCTCACCAAGTCAACCGCAAGAATCCAACAACCAGTCATATTGCGGGTGACAAAGATAAGAAGAAAGAAGAACCTGAGGTCACAACTACTGGCAGAAACTGCTCTTCTGTTGGAAACTATAATGATGAGTGGGCTGCTGGTAAGAAATGGTGTGACATAAAGAGAAAGTATGTAGATAGCGACGACGTGAAGCCAAAAAGACAGACTATGCAATCCGGTAAACCGGCAGAAGTATCGGAAGACATACCGAAAGATCTGGCGGAAGATGTTGTCGAAGACAAAACAACAGCGGATGGAATAGATTTTAAAGACTACACAACGTATATCGCTCCATCGAAATCGGGAAAAGAACAAAGCGCAAGTGTAAAGAAAAGAAGCCAAAAGACGGGTGGCGTAAAAGAAGTCGAAGCCAAAAAGATAGTAGATGGCGAAAAGGAAAGCACTCTAAACGAGCTCGCTGAGAGATACGCAAATCATGCTGGATGGTTCTCTACTGTTGGAGCCGCTTGTAAGGCTGCTGACATCCCAGATGAAGCTTCACTATCGAAGTTTGACTGGAAAATTATTGCAAGTCGAATCAGAAAGGGAGCCATAAGGAATGGTTTCGTAGCTGGGTTTAAAACGGCGGCTGATCAAGACAAAATGACTACGGAATACACAGTTGCTCAACTTCAACATGCTGTGGCTCGTGAAAATAACAAGAAGAAGCGAGCAGAGAAACGTATTGTTAAGTTGAAGGCGCTTGCGCTATATTTTATCCAAAGTGCCCCCGAGTACCAGAAGATTAGTGCTTCTATTCTAAGTGACCTGAACAAGGAACTAGGTCCACACTACAATGTGGAGCTTGAAGACTTACTTGAGCTTTTCACTGACTATGAACTAACACATCCAGGTTTCCAGGTGGCAATGAAAACTATAGCCGAAAAGAAGAGAGCTGAAGAAGAAATGCAGAAAGGGAAAGCAATCGAGGTATAGATATGTTAAATCAAGAAGTAGTTATCCTTGCCTCAGAGCGCATGGACAGCAACCAAAAAGAGGGGCGAAACGAAAATCAGCTTGTCCGAATCCCTAAAAAAGCTCGACAGGTAATGGACCCGAAAGATAACACTGTTGAACTCTATGATGCGAAAAGAAAAGCTTTGACTCGATTCGTAAACAGTAGAGTTCTGAAGATTCACCAAGCATACGCTTCTGACATCAAGAAAGCTAATGAGTTAATAAAGTCCGGAATATTAAAACAAGGTGACAAGAACAAACTATGCTTTGTATCCACAGATACCTTCAAGAGAGTTACTGGAAAACGAACAAAATTAGAGTCTGCCAGAGTTTGGATGGCTGATTCAATTGTGGACACACTGGTTGGTGCGGACCCTGAATTCGTCCTGTTAGATAAAAATGGCTATGTAGTCCATGCAAGAGATGTAATGGGCGTCAGAGACACTCAAACGTCGCCTCTGGGCGTCGATAGCTATGGATTGCAGGCCGAGCTACGTCCGGAACCAGAAGTCAACCCAGAAGCTCTTATACGGAGTATGAAGGATATTCTAAGGAATGATCAGCGGGCACCTACTATAGCGAAATATAATTGGTTAGCTTGTTCGTGGAATAGATTTGGTATTGGCGGCCACTTGCATTTTGGTACGCCAAAAATGCTAGAACAAAAGAAAGATGCCAAGTTCGGTTTCTTTGTGGTAGCTACTAGACTACTGGACGAACTTGTAGCGCTACCCCTATGTAAAATAGAGGCGGAAGGAGGTGTAGACCGAAGACAAAATACTCGATTTGGAAGACACGGTGATTTTAGAAAGGATACAGGTAGGTTGGAATGGCGAGTTCCTGGCGGAGATTGGATAGCTCATCCTGATTTAGCTGAAGCAGTGGTCGGGACATCGAAAGCAGTCTGTGAAGAAGTTCATCGTCTGATTGACGCAAGCGGATTTGAGAACGATTTTATCATTCCGAAAAAGTACCGCAGTGGAGATTGGTCTGCTTACAAAGGAGCTGCGGTAAATCAAGACTATGCGGGAAGGATTCACTTCTGGAGAGGTTCTTGGGAATACAGAACCAAAAGTCAAAACAACTGGGCATCGTGGCCTATTTGCGAAAGCTTTGGTGTGGAGAAATCAAGCACTGAAATTGCAAGCGAGCTACATAATGGTAAGCCGACATTGGCTACTACGAAAAACGCATATAGAGTTCTACGCAATATGTCCACTTACCGTGACTACAAGAAACAGATCGAGAAGTTCATCGAAGTCTGCTCTAAACAGAAGAAAACATTAGCTAATATCAATAGAGATATGAAAGCGACTTGGTTGAACGGCGCAAAAATGTTTAAATAACCCTTGACAACGAGGAGAAGGAGTATTATCTTATGTCAATCTACGTTCACTACAGTGAAGCAACTGACGTAACAGGACCAGTATTGGTCGAGCGACTGGGCGTCCGTGGCGGCACGAATGCACCATCATTCACTGGCAGAAACGCTTGCACCATCTATATTGGATGGGGTTGCAAGACAAGAGAAACGTTGAATATTCCCAACAGAGTCACCGTCCTAAATCACGCCGATATGGTGAAGAGGAACAGGAATAAGTTGGAGGCTCTTGGTATCTTACAGGCGGCCAATGTTCCCATAGCCAACTTTTTACCTTGTGATAGGAGACGGCGGGGCGAGCAAGTAAGAAATATCGATGCTCTACATGCACTCGGTTACCCTTTGGTAGGCCGGACAAAATACCATCAAGGTGGTAAAGGCTTCTGGCCCATCCTTGACAGAAAGATGCTGGAGCAGGCTTGTGCCGATGGTTGTGGATATGTACAGAACCGTATCCAGATAGCTGACGAATACAGACTACATGTGTTCAACACCAACGTAATCTATGCAGCAAAGAAGACTCCGCAACAAAATCCTCAAGAATCTTGGACTGTTGCAATGCGGGAAAAGATTGCTGCAAGAGCACGAGCTGACGGCGTCCGTATGAACAACGCTATGCTTGACGTAGCGCTGGCGGTTCTTTCAGTTGAGCACACGCGGCCCGATATGTTGATAAGATCGAATACCCGTGGTTGGAAGTTCAGCAGACTTCAATTACGTAATGTCAATGCTGCTCTAAGTGACCCAGCTATAGCAGCTGTTAGGGCGCTTGGTCTTACGTTTGGTGCAGTTGATATGGCAACTAACGCCGGTAATGACCCCTTTGTTATCGAAGTGAATTCAGCACCTGGCCTCGAACGGTCTACCTTAGATGCATGGGTAGCCGCATTTCAGGCTCGTATAAATAATCGTGCTGAGGTCGCAGCGGCGGCACCGCAAGCTGCTCCAAGAGCTGATCGTGGAGATAACCAGAATTGGCTCGGTCAAATGGCTGAGGAAGCTTCGGAAGAAGAAGCTGCGGCAATCAGGAGACTGATGGGTCGCTTGGGATAAGGAGAATGTTATGGCGAATTGGAAGAATATTCCAATCGTCCCTCGCATAACACAAACTGAGTTGGCGGCGCAAGTCGCCAACTTAGTTAATACCTACAATGACCTTCAATATAGAGTTACCGTTGGAAGAGTCATGAATGGTCCTGTAGCTTACCTCGTTGAATTGGATGGAGATGTAGTTGCAGGCTGCGTAGGTTTGAAGAAGCTACGTAGAAAAGACTGGTACGAAATAGGTCACTTATGTGTCCATCCGGCCTATAGAGGTAAGCGACTTGCGAGAGTGCTTGTAGAAGCAGCCTATAACCGCATTCCGTCAGGTAAAGCCTGGTGTACAGTAGTTGAACATAATATACCAAGCATCAAGACGTTCTTAAACTGCGGTTTTGAGATTCTTCAAAAGTACAGGAACCACAGCCGTAAATATTGGGTAGTAGTGATGGCGAGGGAGAGGAAAAGTGCAAAAAAGTCAATTCATAGTAGTAACTCTTAGACCGCTTATCTTGTCACCTATAGGAGAAGATCGGCTAGTAACAGGTATTCTTAGCGGACTACCGGTGAAAAAAGACCGTGAATATATATCGCTTTGGAATAAAGACACACAGAAACACCATATTACTGGCATACAGGGCACTATGATAACGAAGATGCACTGGCTGCTAGGAGAGGGCGATGACGCGGAAGAAGGTATTGTATTTTTTAAGCCGCGAGAAGATAACCAAGGTAAGATAGATGTACTGGAGAGTAGGCACACTATGAGAAAAGCAGTCAATCTAGTCGGAGTTCTGTTCAAAAAGTTAATTACAAGCGCCGACGTAGAACCAGACAATGATCAGCTAATAGGAAAGCCAGAAGAGCTCCACCAAGGCTATCCAGACCACCCGTTTGCTCAAACTATTACAGACGCGGCTAAGGAAACCGAGGAGCAGATACGCAGACGTATTGAAAAGGCGCCTAGAACAGTAAAGAAAGATAACCTTACCGGTGCAGTTGGCCCACCGGCAGCCCAAGGACGGCATTCTTCACTTTTACCAGCTACTACGACACCAGTAAGAACAAATTATCAAAGGAGAACATATACCTACTCAAACGAACCGGCGCTGCTGACACGCAGACCTAATCAGCATGTGAAAAAAAGAGTGGCTGAAATTCGGAAACTTCTCAGGGAAAAGGCCGATAAAGTGCCGGAAGCAGTAGCTGTGACTAAAACGAATGAGAACAAAGACAATGGCGGGAAGAACTCCGTTGGGGCAGTTGCGAGAAGAGTTGGTGGGGCTGCTGGAAGTCTGTGTACTGGATGTGGTAATTTCTACGAGTGTGCTCGTCAAGTTGAATACCACAGTTGTCCCGCGTTTGTTGACGATAGGAAAAGCAAACTACACTTGTCTAGATATCCTGACGGCATGTAAAAAGTGCTAAAGTAATTGACTTTTCTGTGTTATAATTAAAGCAGAGGAAAATTTAATTGAGGTGGATGTATGGCTAAAAGAGAATTAAAGTACAAAATCATCGGAAACGATGACATCAGAGCACAGCTCCGAATTGCTATTACCTCTGCTAGAGCCAGAAACGTAGCACCGCCACACATACTGTTCGCTGGAGCAGCTGGCTGTGGTAAAACTACAACTGCAAGGATGATGGCTGAAGCTTTGGGAACTAAGTTCCTGCAAGGCCACCCTGACAGTTTGAAAAGTTACAAAGATTTAAAGCCTTTGATTGGACAGTTTAGTCTCGTCGGTTATACCGAGATTGGTGAAAGAGTCGGGCCAATAAGTCCGACTATTTTGTTTTTGGACGAGATTCACAATTTACCACTAAAAGGCCAAGAGATGTTGGGTATTGCGATGGAAAACTTCATTATGCCAATGCCAACACAGAACCAGGAATTTGTAAGGTGGATTCCACAGTTCACTCTAATTGGTGCTACTACCGACGAAGGTAAACTAGCTAAGCCATTTCGTGATAGATTCAAACTGAGATTTATATTCACGGTTTATAGCCTTGAAGAATCGATAGAAATTATTACCTATCATGCTAGCAAGCTCGATAGAATTGAGCACATCTCAGATGAAGCTATTACAGAGATAGCAATGAGAAGCAGAGGCGTGCCAAGAATTATGGTGGGTCTTCTGGAGAGATGTAGAGACACAGCAGTGGCTCTAAAGAGAACTAAAATCGAGAAGTGGACGGCTCTACAGACGTTCAAAATGATGGAAGTAAACAAAGAAGGGTTAGGTAGATCGGATATTGGCCTTTTGAAAGCATTATTTGCTATTAATAAACCAGTCGGCCAACAAAATCTGTCAGTTATTTTGAACGAAAGTCCGGACAACATTTTAAACTCATTGGAACCTTTTCTAATCCAACAAGGTCTAATGATGAGAGGGCCGCGAGGAAGAGAGTTAACAGACAAAGGCATAAAATATCTATCAGAAAAAGGCTACATAGATAAGATGGAAGCCATGAAAGTTCTGATTGAAAGGAGCTAATAGTATGCCATTCAGGGAGGGCGAGCAATTTCTAGCCCACTTTCTAGCAGACAGTGAAAAGGAGGCTGCAAGACTTTATAAGAACTACAAAAGACTTATCAGCCACCTCGCTTACCAGTTCTCCAAACGGAGCGGCGTTGACGCTCAAGACCTATTTGAGGAAGGATTAATTGGTCTGGCGAGAGCAAAGCGGGACTTCGAACCTGAAAGACAAGTTTGTATCAACAAAGGATGCAATCTGGTGGCCAAGAAGTGTAAATGTGAGAAACCCAAACTTGTAAAAAGGAGCGGAAGATTTCACAACTTCGCGGTTGCTCTGATAAGAAACGCACTGAGAGAGGCTGTCTATGCCTACGAAACACCTGTGCCGGTGCCAGCCTATCTGAAAGAATCGAATTACTACTATACAAAAATGTGTCAAGCCCTCGACGAGGCGTGTACAGACTACGACATAAGGACTACTATTGTCGAAAATGAAGATGCCTGGCCCGCAGATTTTGGTATAGAAAAACCTCATAGTATTATCATAGAGAGGTTTAAAACAAAGCTGAAGAACAGAGCTCGGTCAAGTGAGATTACTTATAATGAACTGCTGGCTAAAGCTATTTCTATTCCGCGCCGAAAGTTCACTGATATTCATCGACCTGAATTCTCTGAAGCAACTGAAGAGTTCGACGATGAGAGACTTGATAAAGCTGCCTCTCTGGCGAGAATAGAAGAAGTTTTAGACCCAGAATCATATGATATTCTTACCAGATT
>Ga0316193_10004359_pt1 | contig 10390 bp, 2 predicted proteins | sample MerIslsedime2_MG_FD_207735 | JGI IMG/M metagenome (GOLD analysis project Ga0316193, IMG submission 207735) | Coastal sediment microbial communities from Maine, United States - Merrow Island sediment 2 | ecosystem: Environmental > Aquatic > Marine > Coastal > Sediment | place: USA: Maine...
TATGGTTTCCATCACCTGTTTGACTCTGTCAGACTGAACGATAATCTCGATCTTTATTTTTGGGATAAAATCCACTACATATTCAGCACCCCGGTAAATTTCCTTATGGCCTTTCTGACGGCCGTATCCCTTGACTTCTGAAATCGTCATCCCTTGAATTCCTATTTCATTGAGGGCCTCTTTGACATCATCCAGTTTGAACGGCTTAATGATCGCCTCTACCTTTTTCATAATGTTTCCTCCTTATGTCGCTAAACCCGGCAAAATTTCTTTAATGAATGTTTTAATCTTCTCTACCTGATCCGGTGAATCAACTTTTTGTCCATCAAAATCCCTGACATAAAAAACGTCAACAACCTGATCCACTTTTGTTGCAATCTTGGCCACCCAAATATCTAGCCCACACCTGAAAAGTGCATCGGTAATCTTGTAAAGAAGTCCCGGAAAATCATAAGTAAATACTTCAATAATAGTAAAAAAACTCGAGCTGTCATTGTCCACGTTGATTTGATGGGGCCTTCCTTTTACATGACGTCTGGCAGGTCTGTAGACCGTTTTTTTTTCTTCCAACGCCGTCCTTAGATCAAGATCGCCGGACAGCGCAGATTTGAGATGGGCTTCAGCCTGTTGCCACCTTTGTTTTTCAAAAATCTGATCCAACGGCGGGTTGACTTCAAAAATATCAAGGGCAATATTATTCCGCCATGTGAAGATCTGCGCATCGAGGATATCCAGTCCGTTCAACGTAAATGTCCCCGCAATCTTTGAAAACAGACCGGGACGATCCTGTGCGCAAATGGTGACCGTTCGGGTATTGGAATCCGGAGTTTTTGTAACACTCCAGATAAAGTCCGCTGTTCCCATATTTTTGTAAAGTTCGATATGTTCCATCATACCATCAGACGGCATATAAAGAAGGTATCGAGGAGACATGAAATTGAAAAGTGTCTCCATATCATTCTCGGCATAGTGCTTTATGGCGGACCCGAAGACTTCGGCTTTTTTCTTCTCAACAGCTTCAACAGCCTCTCTGGATGCAAGTTCCCCCTTTTCAAGGACATTTGAAACTTTAAAGAAAAGATCTCTTAACAATGTAGCGGTCCAGTCACTCCAGGCTTTTGGACCGGTGGCCATTGAATCGGCCACAGTCAACAAATAAAGCATTTTTAGACGATCGACATCTTTTATCTTTCTGGCACACGAGATGGCTGTCTCTTCATCATTGAGATCTCTTCTAGTGGCGGTCTTAATCAATAATAGATGCTCTTTTATCAAAAAAGAGACCGTTTCAATATCCTCAATGGGGTAGCCTTTCTTAAGCAGTATCGACGCTGAAATCTCGGCACCGCTGATGGAATGACTCACACCGGTTTTACCTTTACCGATGTCGTGCAACAGCGTCGCCCACAACAAAAGATTACGTTTTTTAAGCCTTTTATAAATATCACTGCATAAGGGATATTCTGAAATTCCTTCGGATGTGCCGAATCTTTGTATATTCTGAACGGTTCTCAGCAAATGTCGATCCACCGGATAAAGATGGTACTCATCATATTGGATTCTATCTGAGATTTCTTTAAATTCAGGAATAAATCGGATCAAAAAACCGGTGTTTAGTATTTCGTCGAGTACATTAAATGTCGATGACGGTTTAGCTAAAATCCGTTCAAATGATTCAAGATTAAACATCGAAGAAGAAAATTCTTCGTCAATAAGAAAGGAAAATTCCCTGACCAGCCTTTTGGCCTCTGCACTTAATGGAATATTCAGAGTCGCGCTTTTTTCAAATATCTTTATCAAAAGGTTCGGATCGCGCAGGATGTCTTCGGAAGAAACAAAGTTGATCATCCCATTTTCCGTAATTTCGAGCCCCTTAATGAGGGTATGTTTTAGCGCCTTTATCGAGCGTTTAACATCCTTAAACAACCCCAGCTCGTATAGAAACATCAGGTGCTGCTGCTTTAAAAATTCCATTTGGCTATGAAGCTTGCTCAAAAATCGTTCCACCGGCTGCTGTCCGTTTTTTTTGCCAAACTTCAGGGCATCAGCCATTTTGATCTGGTATTCAAAATAGAGCTGATCACATCTCCTGTCGGACAGATGATGCAGACAGTTTCTCACGTTACCTATGAACTCAAGCGCCTGCCTCATGGCCTTAAATTCATCATGGGACAAAAAACCATAATACTCGAGATCTCTGAATTCTTTGAGATTCGATTTCAGTCTGGCGATCCAGAGCATGGTGTGATAGTCTCTCAATCCACCCGGGCCTTCTTTGAGATTGGGTTCGAGCAGATACGACGAATCTCCGAAACATTCATGCCTGCTTTGGCTGATGTCGACCAGTTTCCTTATGACTTTAGTCGAATGCTTCTTTTTAAACCGTTTGCGAAGGTGCTCCATCAAAGATGAATACAACAGAGACATGCCGCATATGAAACGTGCGTCCAGAAGGGAGGTCAAAACCTCGATGTCATCAATAGCTAATTTGACACATTCTTTAAGAGATCGTGTGGCATGACCCACTTCAAGACCGATGTCCCACAACGGGTACACAATTTCCTGGATAAGAACCTCGGCCTTGTCGGGAACATATTTCTTAAAAAGAAACAAAAGATCCACATCCGAATGAATGAACTGCTCTTTTCGTCCATAACCCCCAAGGGCAATGATCGCATAGGGGTTCTTTTCCATCTCCATTTTGGGTCCCACACGAGAGCTTTCGAAACTTTCAAAAAAATAGTCGTCCAGCACTTGTGCATGTCGCTTTATAAAGTCCGGCGATTTTCTTTTTATAAATCCGGAAACCAGATGGTCGGTGTTTTCCCGCAGCCGCTCTGCAGCCGGCTCAAGCCTTCCCATTTTTTTTGAATTTGAAAGTGTCATTTTAACTCAAACGATTTCAAAGGAGCTTCAGGTATGATTAAATTTTTGGCTGGAAGCTGTCTGAGTGGATTAGGGATCGTTTTGAAAGAACCATAAGCGATTTAACTTTACGGATGAAACCCCCTGTTAAAACAGAAGCCTTTATTAATAGCCCGGGCGTATTCTTTCATTACGAACCCTTATTCACGAGTTCTTTCAGCAAAAATTTAATTATACCTGAAGCGGTAATGCTTTCAAAAGGCTAAAATGTTACGAGTTATTTATATTAGCAACAGGTGTGCCATAACACCAAATATTCATAAATATCTATTAATACAGAGAGTTACTCGCAAGGACAGGCATAAACATAAAAATGATTGCTTACAATTTTGTTAAAATTAAAGTCAATTAATTACAAAAATGTAACCCTCATTCAATTTCCATAATATCTTTCCAGGTTTGACTGACATTTTCTCGCATACCACGAAATTTAGTTTCAGGGGCTTTGGCAGGTTTTTCCTGAAGGCTGAACTGGTGAACAGCTGATCGGTAGGTTAGATAGGCAACTTTTAAGATGTGAGCGACCGGGTCGTTGATGATGCGGGTTTCTTTTAACGTTTCGAGGAGTCTGACAATATCGGTCCACTTTAATAATTCTTTGTATTCGCAAGACTTTAAAAGAACCAGATACTGCACCAAAAATTCGATATCAACGATGCCCCCTGTATCCTGCTTGAGGTCGAAAAGCCCTGGATCCGTACTTGAGAGTTCCTTTCGCATCCTTTCGCGCATGTCGACAACGTCTTGTTTTAATTTGGCCTTGATCCTGGGCCGTGCAAGAACCTCGCTCCGAATGTGTTCAAAGCGTTTGGCCATTTTGATATCACCACTGATGGGTCTTGCTTTGATAAGGGCCTGATGTTCCCAAGTCCAGGCTTTGTTTGTCTGATAATCTTTAAACCCTTCTATGTGGCTCACCAGAATGCCGGAACTGCCACTGGGTCGAAGGCGCATATCCGGCTCGTAGAGCTTTCCAACAGCAGTATGTGTGGTTAAAATATGTATAACTCTTTGCCCCAGACGGGCAAAAAATTGTTGATTATCAATAGGATGTTTCCCGTCATGGGTTTGTCCTTGGGTTCCGGCGTGGAGAAAAACCATATCCAGATCCGATCCATAACCGAATTCAATCCCACCCAGTTTTCCATAGGCAATGACAGAAAATCCCCTGCCGATTTCCATGCCGTCCATTTGACACGTGGGGACCCCGTGCTTTTCAACCAGATGGTTCCATGACAGTTCAACAACTTCATTTAAAACCGTCTCGGCAATTTCGGTAAGATGGTCACTGGTTCGCATCAATGTCAAGGCGCCGGTAACATCTGCTGCAGCCACCCGTAGTGTATTCACCTGTTTAAAAATACTCAATTCCTGAATCTGATACTCGAAATCCCGATTGGATGCCAAGTCAAGCCGCTTGCGGATTTCTTTTTGGAGTTCCGGCTTCTCTGGAGGACGATAGAGTGTGCGAGGATCAAGAAGTTCATCCAAAAGGACCGGATGGCGAGACAGAAATGAAACGATCCAGGGGCTGGCACTAACCAGGTTCACCATATGAACGATAGCCGTAGGATTTTCCAGCAGCAAAGCCAGGTAATTGGTGCGCTGCTCGATGGTTTTGATCAGATCGACGATTCGATTCAATACAACGATTGGGTGTTCAGAGCGGCCGATTTCTTTAAGCATGATCGGCATCAGCCTGTCGAGACGTTGACGGCCGTCGCTGCTGAGGGATCGTGTTGCCGGGTGGTTACGAAGGTGATCCAATAAACGCTCAACTTCATCGAAGTTCTCATATCCGGCCGCAAGAAGTATCTTCTGGCGCTTGCTTTCTTCTAAAAGATCTCCCCATATCGCCTCCAAACCGGTTTGAATTTCTCTGGTCCGATCATCGATAGGCTCTGAATCTTTGGCTTCAAGTAATTTATCGAAATGAGAGTGAACGATTTTCCTGTGTTTGTCTAACTGGTGATCGAACGCTTCCGGGGTATCAAACCCCATGGACGCTGCCAAGCGCGTTTTTGCAACAGAATCGGACGGGATGACATGGGTTTGTTGATCTGAAAATTCCTGCAAGCGGTGTTCTGTATTTCGTAAAAATATGTATGCCCTAGTGAGCTCATCACAGACTTTTTTGGAAATATAATTTTCATTGAAAAGGACTGTTAGAGTCTTTTGAATGCGCCGATCCTGAAGCGAAGGCGTGACGCCTCCTCGTATGAGTTGGAATATCTGCCCAAAAAACTCAACCTCACGTATTCCGCCGTATCCAAGTTTGATGTTATTTGTCATACCCCTACGCTTGACTTCAAGGGATATTTTTTGTTTCATCTTCCTTAAAGATTCAAATACACCAAAATCAAGATATCTTCTAAATACAAAGGGTTTAAGACTTTTTAAAAGTGTTTCACCGGCATCTTTCTCACCCGCTACAACCCGTGCCTTTATCCAGGCGTATCGCTCCCACTCCCGTCCTTGCTCCTGGTAATATTCTTCAATGGCACCAAAGCTCATCACCACGGGCCCGCTTTCACCATAGGGCCTGAGATCCATGTCGACCCGAAATACAACGCCGTCAGGGGTATTGGCACCGATGATTTTCATTAATTGACGACAAAGGCGAACAAAAAACTCTTCGTTGTTTATCGATTCCAAACCCCCTTGGGTTATTCCGGTTTCAGGGTAAGCAAAAATCAAGTCAACGTCCGAAGAAAAGTTTAACTCCTGCCCGCCAAGCTTTCCCATTCCAAAAACGACCAGCCGTTGATGAGATCCGTCGTGTGAGGTTGGAATCCCGTACTTTAAACATTGCCATTGATAAAGAAAAAGCACTGCCTGATCGATGCATGCATCGGCCAGGGCCGAAAGATCGTCCATGGTTTCCGAAAGATTTGCCAAGCCGGCCAAGTCCCGCCAGGCGATTCGGACCATGTGATACCGTCTAAACCTTCGAAGTTGCTTTGAAAGCTGTACATCGTCTTTAACATCAGTCAAATAGGATATCAGTTTTTCACGAAATTCGCCTGTTCCAAATGTTCTTTGAAGATCCCCGCTTTCATACAAATCTTTTAAGAACTTAGGATCGCGCGTACAGCTTTTGAATACAAAATCACTACAGGTGAAAACTCTTTGTAGAGCATTAATGAATTCAAAATCATCGGGCAAGAATACATCTGCATCTTTTGCTGCAGCAAGGAATGCTTCGTATTTTCGTGCCGTATCTTCTTTCAGCATTAAGGGCATAGTGGCCGTGAATTTCATATTTGGCAATAAAGGTATCGGTTATGGATTATTAATAAGGACTTTAAAGAAAACCAAAAAAGTATTGCAACAACTGATTTTGTATAAAAGAATATCAATAGATTTTCAATATAATTTCCTCGGACTCCTAACCGTTATTGTAAAACAAGGCGCTTAAAGGTGCCGATGGACTTTTAGAAATTCAATCCGTTGATTTTGATGGATATTTCAATCTTCCCTGAATATCCCTTGACATATTCCTAATTTAACAATAACATGAAGGGTTCATTAGTTTCATCCAAGCTAATGTCAGAAGACTTTCCCATAAGGAAAGCCTCTTGTTTTATGCTTGGCCTCAAAGGAATTATACCCTTTCTTCGAAGCCGTACCTTCCAAGATCCGAAAAATAACCCTTAAAGGTTAAAGGGAGTAATCATGGAACACCTTAAGGTGTTGTGGTTTGCATTAAAAAAATCAAGTAAACCTGAGCCACTACTATCTTTTGTTGAAATTAACCCATTTACATTTATAATCATTCACCTTTAAACAAGGCAGTTGCTATGTTCGTCGTATATGTTATACTTGTAGATCATAACAAGCTGATTATGCAATAATAGGAGAGACGACCAATGGCCCCAAAAATAAATTTAGACACCCTTATGGAAGTGCTTCCTTACCAGAGGAAAAGAGGAAAATGGAAGAGCCTTCAACTGGACTGGAAGAAAGAGTGGAAGCGGTTCGATGCCAAAAAGCTTTTTAAGTTTGACCTTGCTGACATTCCAGAAGACAAATTGAACGCTGCTCGAGAGCGTAAAGAATCCATCCTGGACGGCAATCACGCCGCGCTTTCCATCCTCACCCGTCTGGTGGACGGACTCTGCGGCTATCCCATAACACCATCTACTCCCATTGCCGAGGATTTTGCCAAGGCTGCCGCCAATGGACAAAAAAACCTGTTCGGCACCGAACTGATGTATTTTCAACCCAGTGATGAGCTTTCAGCCATTGCGGCGGTGGAGGCCATGGCATGTCAGGGGGGGAGATATGTGGACAACACCTCTTCACAGGGGCTGGTGTTAAAGACGAAAAACCTCTATTCAGTGGCGGGCAAACGACTTCCGGCAATCATGACGGTGATGGCCCGGGAGGTGAATAAGGGATCATTGAGCATTCACTGCGGCCACAACGATTTTTACGGTGTTCGCAATACCGGCTGGGTTCAGCTTGTTTCTGAAAACAATCAAGAACTCCATGATTTGCTGCCGATAGCCTTTAAAACCGCCGAGCTACGCCAGGTCATGCTGCCGTTCATGGTTATCGGAGACGGATTTATCAAATCCCATGCTCTTGAAAACATAAAACTTCTTTCAGACGACTTTCTGAAGTATTTTGTCGGGCCGCCGAACCGGCTTTATCAGCCCGATTTTGAACAGAAATACCTCACCGGAACTTTTACCGATACAGACCTGACCATGGAAGGTCAGGTGGCCCAAGATTTTGCCTACCGTTTTGTCAAGCGGGGTGTTATCGCTACCATGAACGTGATGAACCAGATTTTAGGTACCAACCACAAGGTTGTGGAATGCTACCGCACCGAAGATGCCGAAATGGTCGTTGTTGTTCTGGGGTCGGCGGCCGGTGTTCTCAAGGATGTGGTTGATTACTATCGGGATGTGCAAGGGTTGAAAATAGGTGTCGTGAGGCCGGTGTTGTTCAACCCGCCCTGTTATGAGGAAATCGCCTATGGTGTTCGCAATGCCAAGGTCATTACTGTACTGGAACGAACCGGCATGGTTCACAATCAACTCCTTCTGGCCGATTTGCAGGTGGCGCTGCAACTGTCTCAAAGAGCTTATCGCGAGGGCAAGGATGAGCACAAACTATACGCTCGGGACTATATGCCCACCCTTTTGCACGGGGTTTACGGTCTGGGCAGCAAAGATTTCAACAAGTACGATGCCGCTGCGGTCATTGAGAACATGCGGGCCTGTTTGGAAAGTAAAAGAGACGATTTTTTCCGGGACTTTTATTCCGGCATTGAAGGCCCCTACACCCTGAAACCTTCACAACTTCCGGATTATAAGGACCGAGAGCTTGGCCTGACCTTTATCGGTATCGGTGCCGAAGGCGTTAAAACCGCCCTGGAAACCGCAGCGGTGATTTATGCTGAAGAAAGCTGCAACGGCCGGAGATATATCGAATCCGGCGCTCGTTACGGCGCAGCCAGAAAGGGTGCTCCGGTATTTATGAATCTTCGAATCAGCGCCAGTCCGATTCGAAATGCCTCGGAACTCACCGAACACGATGTATTGGCTTTTTTCAATGAAAAATTTCTATCCGGTGAAATCTTAAGAGACTACGTCGGAGGACTGAACCAAAATGGACTCCTTGTGATCAACAGCTCCAGAACCGTAGATGAGATCCTCAAGACTTTTCCAGTTGAAATGCGTCAGCGTATTGCCGACAGAAACATCAAGGTAATTGCTGTGGACGCCACCCAGGCCGCTTTGAAGCATCTTAAGAAAAATTTGCCCGGCGCAGTGATGCTGGGGCTTATCAATAAAGAGACAGGAATTTTTACGCCCGAGGCTTTTGAAGAGAGATTTACTACCATCATAAAAGAAAAGCTGGGGGCCAAAAAAGGATTTGAAATTGTCGATTCCAATGTCGCCCTGCTAAAGGAAGGTGTCGAGAAGGCTTCAACCGACCCCATTGAAGGAATCTGTTCGTTTGCCGCAGTATCCGAAATTCAGTATCCATCGGCGGCGATTGAACCCGAAGATTTCGGCCAGGTTCCGGGTGCCGCCGGTCTTCCGGTTACCATGACCGAAAAGGACGAAATGGGGACCATTAAACCGGTGAATCTGATAGAGGATTTTCAGGAAACCTTTAGTCAAGAAATGGTTAAGCCGATTATGGAGGGGAAAAAGGTTCCTTGGAACCGGTTTATCCCCGTGGTACCATCCGGCACCAGTCAATATAAGGATGTAAGCTTCATCGCATCCCAGCTTCCGATCTGGGATGCGACCAAATGTATCGCCTGCGGCATGTGCGCGGCGTCGTGTCCGGATTCAGCACTTCATTCTACGATCACGGACAAGCCTGTTCCCAAGGAAGCGGCCACTTACTTCAAGGTTTTCAAAAAACCTCCCAAGGGGATTCCCTGGAAGCGTTTTGCTTTAAACATAAATGCAGTTGTTGATCGATGCAAAGGCTGCGGGGTCTGTGCTCAGGTCTGTCCGGTGGACGCCTTTAAAATGGTTGACAAGACACAGATAACTGAAACGGATTTTTTCCCCGAAGCGTACCATTATCTGGACAATACCTATGATGCGGCCCAGTATGTGGACCGGATGCCACTCAACCACCAGGTACTTTTTGTCTTATCAAAACTGTATCCGGGCAAGCACACCCTTTGTCCCGGCTGTGGTGAAGGAACCATCAACCTTTTGACCTTTTTTGCTCTGGAGAGTCTGCGGAACAGCCCCAAAGGGATCGAGACGTTTTACCAGGGACTCCAGGTTCTCTCGGATAAGAACCGGCGGGCCATCGAGCATATGATCGATCGTGGATTTACCATTTACAACATCAATGCCACTGGCTGCAATGAGGTCTCTGAACTGGTCAATCCTTTCAACGCACGAATTTACCAGGCAGGCCACTACGGTTTTGGCACCGCGTCGGCTGCGGCCCTGGGAGCCAAATTTGCCTTGGATCAGGCATATGCCAACGGCTTTAACGATGTGATGACCAAAATCATTGTGTTCGCCGGTGACGGCGCCATTTACGATATCGGTAACGGACCCTTCAATTATGCCCTGGGAGAGAACTATGATATCACATGGGTAATTTACAACAACGAGGGCTACATGAATACCGGTGCGCAGAAATCCGGTGCCACACGCTTTGGGTGTGACCGTTCGACCTCACCCATCGGAGAAAAATTTGCCGGCAAGACGAATCTGCATCGACGTATCGTCAGTCAGGCAACGGCCATATCCCATGTCTATTCGGCCAAACTTACCGTGGACAACCCCTTTTACGCCATTAAAATACTGAAAGAGGCTATCGCCTACTGCGGTCCATCGGTGGTGGAATTTTTCTCTTACTGCTCACAGGGTCAACAGAGCCATGACTGGGCGGGCCCATTGGTATCCAGGATGATGAACGAGGCCAGAAACTGGCAGATCCAGGTGAGAAGACCGTTTCAAAAACTCGATATCTC
>Ga0316193_10004362_pt1 | contig 10389 bp, 10 predicted proteins | sample MerIslsedime2_MG_FD_207735 | JGI IMG/M metagenome (GOLD analysis project Ga0316193, IMG submission 207735) | Coastal sediment microbial communities from Maine, United States - Merrow Island sediment 2 | ecosystem: Environmental > Aquatic > Marine > Coastal > Sediment | place: USA: Maine...
GATGAAGAGTACCGCCAGAATTCTGGGATCGCGACGAAGCTGGATGAGCTCCTTGACGAGCATGTTCCAGAGCATCTTCATCAGAGGCTCCTCACCATGCGGATTGTCGCGAGGAGTAGCACGATGCTTGCGTAGATGATCAGGGCTACGGCCTGGACACCCCAGATCTCAGGACCGACGCCCTTGAGCACGATCGAGCGCAGAGCGGCAATGTAGTAGCGGGCGGGGACGATATGGGACACGAGCTGCAGCGCCTTCGGCATCGATGAGATGGGGAAAATGAAGCCCGATAGCAGCAGGGTCGGCAGCATGGACGAGAGGAGGCCGAGTTGAAAGGCGAGCTGCTGGGTCTCGGCGAGGGTGGATATGAAGATCCCCCACCCGAGCCCGCCGGCGAGGAACAAGAGGGTAACCACCGCCAGCCACAACAACGATCCGCGGATGGGCACGTCAAAGAGAGCCCATGCCAGGAAGAGCGAGCCGGCCGCTGATACGGAGGCGACCAAGAGGTACGGTAGGGTCTTGCCGAGGAGCAGCTCGATCGCTCGAATCGGCGTCGCGCGGAGCGACTCCATTGTGCCCCGTTCCTTCTCGCGCACCACGGCCAGGGCGGTGGCGATGACAGAGGACACCATCAGGATGAAGGCCAGCAGACCTGGGACCAGGAAGATGGATGATTTGAGGTCGGGGTTGTACCAGACGAGGGGGTCGGCTTGATAGGCGGCCTGGACCTCGACGTCGTAGAGGCTGCCGGTCTGTGAAACGACGATCTGTCGGGCATAACCGAGAACGGTGTTGGCGGTCTGCGAATCGGAACCGTCGAGCACGAAGAGAATTGACGTGGGTCCCCGGGCCGAGGTCTTCGCCGCAAAATCGGCCGGGATGACCAGCGCGGCCTGGATGGTCTCTGCGACGAAGAGATCGTCGAGCGGTCGGCTGTCGTCGAGGACCGCCTTCTGGACGAAGTATCCGCTTTTGAGAAAGGCCTCCACAACTCGGCGCGAAGCCTGGGTGCGGCTCTGGTCGACCACTCCGAGCCGGATGTCGGTGACGTCGAAGCTGAGGGCGTAGCCATAGATCATCAGCAGGACCACCGGCATCCCGAGGAGGGCGAGCGCGGTGCGCCAGTCGCGTTTGAGCTGTAGGAGCTCCTTGACCGTGGTGGCGAGGACGCGTCGGATCACTGCTTCCGTCCCTCCTCGGCCTCGCGGATCGAACGGATGAATACGTCCTCGAGCGATGGTGGAACCGGCCGCGAATTCACCGGCGCGAAACCCTCTGTCTCGAGATGGTGATGGATTGCCTGTGCGATCTCAGGTGCGGTGACCACGGCGTGGAGGTGATTTCCGAACAGAGCCGCGTCAATCACCCCGGGGAGATCGTCGAGGTGCTCGAGCGCGAGTGCGGCGTCGCGGCATTCGATATCGAGCACCGACCCGGAAGCGAAGATCTTCTTGAGCTCGGGGATGGTGTCGAGGGCGAGGAGCTTGCCGGCGTGCATCAAAGCGACCCGGTGACACCGCTCGGCCTCGTCCATGTAGTGGGTGGTCACGAAGACCGTGACACCTTCCGCCGAAAGATCGTCGATGAGATCCCAGAACCGGCGTCTCGCTTCGGGGTCGACACCGCCGGTGGGCTCGTCGAGAAAGACCACGGGTGGCTGGTGGAGGAGAGCACATGAGAGGGCGAGCCGCTGCCGGAAACCTCCGGGGAGGTCGGCGACGAGCGTGTTCCTCCGCGACCCGAGGCCGGTCATTTCGATGGCCCACCTGCGACGTCCCAGGAACTGCTTGCCCCAGACCTGGTAGGTGCCGGCCCAGAAGCGGAGATTTTCGTCGACCGTGAGGTCGGCGTAGAGCGAAAATTTCTGCGACATGTAGCCGATGCGGTTCTTGATCTCGGCCGCCCGGGTGGCGATGTCGTAGCCGGCCACCGTGCCGCTACCGGCGGTTGGTTTCAGAAGTCCACAGAGCATGCGGATGACGGTCGTTTTCCCCGCGCCGTTGGAGCCGAGGAAACCGAAGATCTCTCCCGGCGCGACCTCGAAGGACACCTTGTCAACGGCGACGAACTCGCCGAAGTGACGGGTCAGCCCGGTCGCCGAGACCATGATCTCGGGAGCGCGCGCCGCAACGGCGGAATTTACCGTCACCGGCCCACCGCACGACGAAGGGTCGCGTCGGCCAGCCACGCCGCGGCCCGGGTCTTGACCTTAGCGACCTCGGCGGCTGTCAGGTCGGCTTGAGCGTCGAGCAGCTCGGACAGCATGGCGAGACCGGCGGCGTAGCGTTCGCCCGACGCCTCCTCCCAGGCCGCCGACGCGTCCGCTGAGGCATCGGCGGCAACCACGGCCTCGAGCGCCGACTCGAGCTCGAGGCGCGCGGCCACAACTTCGAGCAGAATCTGGCGTTCGAGCTCACTCCGGTCGTGCTGCAAGGCTCGTTGCTCGGCGTGAACCGTTGCCACCTGTTCCTTGGTACGGCTGCCGTCAAAGAGCTGCCAACTGGCCCCCACTCCAACCCGCCAGGAATCGTTGACGACATCCTCGAGCGGAAGGTAGCGCTGGTTGGGACGAGCAATGAGCCACTGACCGTTGGCAGCCACCATCGGTCTCCGGTTGGCGTTGATCGCCCGGGCCTGGGTGCCGAGTCCCTCGATCCGGGCATCGGTGATTTTGAGCTCGGGCCGACTCTCCAGGGCAGTGTGTTCGAGATCGGCCAGAACAGGCGGAGAGGAGGGAACTTGATCGGTCTTGGCGTCTTTGAGATTCAATTCGTTTCTGGCGTCGATACCAAGCAGAGAACGGAGACGCGCCAGCGACTGCTCTTCCTCGTTTCGGGTCCTGATGAGGTCGACCTCCGCCGCGGAAACCCGCGCCTCGGCGGCAAAGACGTCAGCGTTGACGGCCATCCCCGCCTCGCGCAGGGCCCGGGCATCGTCGAGCAAGCGCTGGGTGCGCTTGATCTGCGCTTCAGCGACATCGACCCCAGCCGCAGCGGCCACCGCCGACCAATAGAGCAGGCGCGCGTGGTTCGAAAGGTCAAGGGCGGTGAGCTTCTGTGACCAGGTGGTCGCCGACTCGTCAAGACGCGCCGCCTCGCGGTTGGCAGCGATCGCGCCGCCAGTGTAAATGGGCTGCGACACCGACAGATCGGCGCTGTAGATATTCTGGATATTGGGGAAGATGACGGTCGGGGGTTGTCCGGGGCCGTCAATCGGAGCAGCAAACTCCGGCACCGCGCTCTGGTGAGCGACCGCGGCGTTGACACTGAGGATCGGCAGGCGCGCTGCATCGGCCGCCTTGACGGTCGACTGGGTGGCCTCGACGCGATCTGCTGCTGCAGCCGTGAGGGTCGAGGCCTCGACAGCCATCCGTGCCGCATCATCGGCATCCATGGTCAAAGTCTCTGAGGCGACTGTCGCACTTCCGGCCGACGCGAGCACAGTTACCAGGATCAGGGTTAGGCGTCTGGGATTCATGATGCCTCCGTTGATAGAGGGGATGTCGTCGTTCGGGTGAGGTAAAGGAACGTGTCCTCGAGACCGGCGGGGATCTCCCGGGCCGATTCGACTCTGATCTCCCGCGTGTCGAGGACCTTCCGAATGGCTCCCACGGGGTCTTTTTCATCGACGAGATGGGCGTGCAGAGTGGTGCCGAAGACGCTTACGTCGACAATCGTGTCAAGGGCCGCGAGCGCTTCAGATGCGGCGGGACGAGGCGTCGCGGCGACCTCGACGACCGTGCCCGGCATCAGGTTCGGGATTTCCTTTGGTCTGGCGTCGGCGAGGATCGAGCCTTCATGCATCAAGAGAACACGGGTGCAACGCTCGGCCTCGTCGAGGTAGGGTGTCGCGACCAGCAGGGTCAGCCCTTCGCTCACCAGATCCGCGAGCAGACGCCAGAACTCGCGTCGGGTGACCGGGTCGACTCCGGTCGTGGGCTCGTCGAGCAGCAGGGCACGGGGTGAGTGAATGAGGGTGCAGGCCAGGGCGAGCTTCTGCTTCATGCCACCGGAGAGACGGTCGGCGAGGCGGTCGTTGAACGGCGCCAGCCCCACGAGCTCGAGCAGCTCGCGGCGCCGCTTCCGCCATTTGGGGACGCCGTACATGAGGGCGAAGAACTGGATGTTCTCGTCAACCGTGAGGTCGCCGTAGAGCGCAAACCGCTGTGCCAGATAACCGAGCTTTGCGTGGAGGGCTCTTCGCGCCCGCCAGCAGTCGTCGCCAAAAGCTGTTGCCGAGCCGGCGGCGGCCTTCTGCAGTCCGCCGAGGATGCGCAGAGTCGATGTTTTGCCGGCGCCGTCAGGGCCGATCAGACCCACCACCTCGCCCGGATGAACCTCGAGCGAAATGCCGTGCACGGCCTCGTGGTCTCCGTAACTGACCACGAGCTCTCGCGCATCGAGAAGTGGGGTTGCGTTCACTTTGGTCCTCAGCTGAAATGGGCGTCGGCCGGCATCCCGGGTTTGAAGACCCCGTCCGGGTTTGCCAGTTGGACCTTGACGCGAAAAACGAGCTTGGCGCGTTCGTCGGGGGTCTGGACGTTCTTGGGGGTGAACTCGGCCACCGGCGAAATAAACGAGACGGTGCCTTCGAAGTCCCGATCGCTCCCATCGACCCGCACTGTCACACTCTGACCGAGCTTCACTCGCGACAGGCTTGGCTCGTCGATCCACACCGTCAACCAGGGACGCGTGAGATCAGTCAGGATGGCGATGGTGGCCCCTGGCGGCAAAATCTCACCCGGTTCGGCGATTCGGGTCGTGACGACGCCGTCGCTCGGAGCCAGTACCGTGGCGTCAGTGATCTGTTGCTCCACCGCCGCGACCATCGCCTCGGCGGAGGTGCGTTGAGCCCGGGCTGCCTCGATCTCCTGCCGGCGCGGTCCGGCCACCAGCTTGTCGAGCTGGGCTCTGGCGGCGGCGACGGCACGCTCCGCAATTTCCTTTCTGGTCGCCGCGTCATCACGCGACTTCTCGGTCGCGGAGCCCCGATCTGCCAGGCCGGACAGGCGGTCGAGGTCACGACGGGCGGCGTCGAGCTCGGCCTGGGCCTGGGCCATCTGGTCTTCGGCACGGCGCAGGTCCTCGGCTCGGCTTCCTGCGAGGAGCAGTCGGAGCTGGGCGTCGGCGGCCTCGGCGTTGGCCCGCGCCTGGGCCAGCTGGTGCTCGGCATCCACCGTTTCGAATTGGGCCACCAGTACGCCGGCGGTTATCGTTTGGCCCTCCTCGAGTGGCGCCTCGAGCAGTCGCCCGCCGACCTTGGCCGCGAGGCGGATTTCGGTTGCCTCGATATGGCCGGAAGCGTTGATCGTGGCGGTGTCAACCGACTCGCCGCAGCCGATGGCGAGGACGGCGGCCGTGAAAACCAGAGTGAGGGCCAAAGAGATTTGTTTCATTTGGGTTCTCCACTTCGTGGTGCGGCGATGCCCTGGAGCAGCAGGTCGCCGAGAAAATTGGCAATATCTGTGTCGGAACCTGGAAAGTCGATGGCTGTTCCGAGATCGGTGACGCGTTCGCGCAGGGGACTGACGACGTTCAACAGGAGGATCGCGCCGATGAGGGTGAGGTGGGTCATGACAGGTTCGGTGCGACGAAACTCTCCGTTCCCGGTTCCCTCCACGAGGATGTCTCTGACCACCGTGAGCAGCCCCAGCATCCGTTGGAGAATCTCGGTAGGGAGGTTGGCGGCGCCGGATGCAAACTCCCTCAGAACGATCCGTGGGTGATCGGGATTCGCCGCGATAGCCCGCTCGACGATTGTGATGACCGCGCGCATGCGCTCGGAAGCCGACCCTTCATTCGGCAGACCTTCTTGGAGTGCCTTTTCAATGCGACCGAAGTTCCGGTTCAAAACCTCACTGTAGAGCGCTTGTTTGTCACCGACGTGGTAGTAGAGCATTGCCTTGTTGACGCCCGCGCGGCGTGCGATCTCGTCCACCCGAGCGCCGGCGAAACCCTCCTCCGCAAAAGCGCGCGACGCGGCGTCGAGGATCTTTTCGCGAGCGATGGTAGATTTTGGCGTCATTGACCATTTACCAACTAGTTGGTTTAACCAATCAGTTGATAATTTAAGTAGCTAGTGAAGATCTGTCAAGTGGGGCCCCCGAGGAACGCAACAACTGCCTCGTGTGGTCCGCGTACACTGTCTTGAAGGGTCTTGAGATCTGTGGGGTGCGGACTCGGAGATAGGTGGTTGCATGGATAGACCGAACGCGACGGCGGTATCACTGGTCCTGGGCGTGCTGGTGATTGCGGGCTGCGCCGCTTCGCCCGTCGAAGTGGTGGCCATTGCAAATGAAGGATTTCTCATTCGATCCGCCCGGCGAACGGTCCTGGTTGACGCCCTTTTCCGCGCTACCGCGCCTTACCCGGAGTTCTTTTCGCAGGGGCCGTCGGAGGATCTTGTTCGGCAGATGGTCATGGGCGAGGGAATATTCAGCGAGGTCGACCTCGCGCTGGTGACCCACGCGGACGGTGATCACTTTCATGCCGGGACGGCATTCGAGTTCCTCGAGAACCACCCCGAAACGCTACTCATCGGGACGGTCGACGTGTTGGTGGCACTCTCTGCTCTGGAGGGATTCGATGCGATCGCCGACAGGGTCGTTGCTCCGGTACGAGTCCACGGTTCCTGCGAGTGGATGGAACACCGCGGCCTGGAGATCAATGCATGCTTTGTCTGGCACAGCGGTGAGCGCGAGTTTGCCAACAACATTTATCTCGTGGAGATGGGCGGCTTCCGTTTTCTCCACGAGGGAGATGCGGACCGCTCGCCGGCCACATTTGCGGGCCTCGACCTCCCGGAGGAAGGGCTGGACCTTGCGTTCATGCACGATTGGTTCGTCCTCAACGCCGGGCGCAATGTCGTGACGGACATCCTGAGGCCCAGGGCTGTGGTCCTGATGCACCACCGGTGGGAGAGGGCGGCTGAGACCCGACAGCGGGTCGAACAGCTCCCGGCGGAGATGGCCTCGACGCTCCCGGCGGTCAGCGTCTTCGATGCTGAACTCGAAAGCACCTCCTTCGATGTGCGGCCGAACTGAAAGGCGGCTCGCGACAGACTCTTCCTCGGAGTTGTGGTGAGAGCAATCTCCATCCGTTAAACTGGGTACAAATGAAAAAACGAATTCGACAGGTGGCGGAGCTGGCGTCGCAAATTCCTTCCGGCGATGCGACGGATCGAGATCTTCTCGAGCGTTACCGTCAGCGCTACGGCGAACTCACACCTGAACAGCGACTCGAGCTCTTCCACTGGCTCTCCGACGAGTTCGAAGTCAACCTCAAGCAAATCGAAGAACCGCTGGCAAAGGTGCGCTCCGCCTCAGAGCTCGATCGTGTCGCGTGGAACGCGAACGTCCGCGAGCTGAGAAAGGCGATCGCTTCTCCGCGCCAGCGCCTGCTCGAGGGCCTGATCAACACCACGGGTGGGATGGAGTTCGTGCTCGAGCTACGGGCGGAGGTCCTCGACGCCCAACGCAACGGCGAGGCCGGTCTCGAGGCGCTCGAGGAGGACATCGCCCACCTCCTCAACCGTTGGTGCCAGCACGGACTCCTGTTCCTAGAGGAGATCGACTTCGCGTCCTCGTTCGAGACGATCAAGTTCCTCAAGGACCGGGAAATGGTCCATCCGATGGTCGGTCTCGAGGAGATGGGCCAGCGGCTGGGTGAAGACCGGATGTGTTTCGCCCTCTATCACGTCGTGATGCCGGACGAACCGGTGGTCTTCATCGAAGTGGCGCTGAGCCGGGGTCTTCTGCGGTCGATCCACGATGTCATCAAAGAGAGCGGAGGGGCACGCCGACCGATCAAATCTCCTGACACCGCCATCTTCTACTCGATCAACAATACCCAGAACGGTCTCGCCGGCCTCGGCCTCGGCAAGGTGCTGATCCTTCGTGTGACCGAGGCGTTGCGCGAACGCCACCCCTCGCTCAAGACCTTCTCCACCCTGAGCCCTATCCCGGGCTTCTGGCCACGCTACCTGCGGCCGATCCTCGAGGGAAAAGAGAAGCGATTCAAGATCAAGCGCGCGGACGTGATCACGAAGATCCCGGTCAAATCGCAACAGGCCATCCTCGATCGATATCGCGAGCTTGGTGGCCAGAAAGAAGACCTCGCAAGCGCACTGCTCGAGGTGCTGGTACGTCCCGCCTGGATCGAAGATTCGGTCTTTCCCCAGTGCCTGCACAAGCCGTTGATCGATCTCGCGTACACCTATATCGCGGAAGAGAAGGACTCCCGCGGCAGACCGCTCAACCCGGTCGCCGGATTTCACCTCGGCAACGGCGCCCGGGTCGCCCGCAGCAACATCAACTTCGCCGCCAACATCTCACTCCGGGGCCTTGAGGAGTCGTGCGGAGTAATGGTCAACTATGTCTACTCGCAGAAGGCGCTGGGACCGATCGGTCGAGCCGTCCGTTCACTCCTGCCGTGGGGTCGCCGCACGCCTCATACCCGTTAGCCCACATATCTCACCAACTTCCTGCTGCGGCCGGCGATGCACCGCACCCAGCGGTGTTTTCTCGCCTCGGGGTGCTCAACGTACGGTCAAGTACGCCTCCGCGCCCCTCAGGTCGAAAACCCCACTGGGCGCAGCACCTCACCGGTCTCGCAACGAAACCTGGTGAGATATGTGGGCTGGACTTGACAATTCGAGATTCGCGCTCCATCTTGTACCAGGTGGTTGGACCGATCGGTTGAACCGATAAGTAAAACTATTCAGTTTTAATTTCGTAGGGAACCATATGGCACGACCTCGGTTTGCAAACCTCGACCTGGACACGCGGTACCGGATCCTCGAAACGGCGGCGGAGGAGTTCGCCGCGCGTGGCTTCGAGGGAGTTTCGCTCAACCAGCTGATCGACCGCCTCGGGATGAGCAAGGGGTCCTTCTATTACTACTTCGACGACAAAGCGGATCTCTTCACGACGGTGGCCGACCTCGCCTGGGCCATCGTCCTGCCGGTCGAGCAACTCGATCTCGAGACTCTCAATGCCGAAAACTACTGGTCCTCACTCGAAGCACTGATGCAGGAAGCTCGCTCGCGGGTCCGGGCGAATCCATGGCTCGTGGGCTTTACGCGGCTGATGTACGATCCGCCGGAAGTGGCTGGGGTTCGTGAATCTTTGGCCGAGAAGTTCGACGAGGCCAGACAATGGCAGGCAGAGTTAATCCGTCGCGGGCAGTCGCTGAACACCGTCCGCGACGATCTCCCCGTCGAACTCCTCCAGGCACTTCTGGTCGGAGCCGACGAGGCCGGAGATCGCTGGTTTGTGACCAACTGGGATGGTCTCGAAGAAAAAGAGATCGAACGGCTCTTCAAGGAAGTCTTCGCTATATTCAGGCGGATGCTCGAACCCCCGCCGGCGTGAGAACACGGGAGCCATAGGGAGAGTAACCCCATGATTCGAAAAACAGCTCTGATCTCAACCTTTGCATCGATCGTATCTGTGGCTTTGCCGGCAGGGGCTCAGGACGCGGCCGACATTGTCCGCGCCAGCATCGACAACTGGCGCGGCAAATCCTCCTACGGTGAGATGACGATGACAATCCACCGCCCCTCATGGGAGCGAACCATGTCGATGCGGGCGTGGACCCAGGGATCCAAGAAATCGTTGGTACGGGTGACTGCACCCAAGAAGGACACCGGCAACGGCACCCTGATGGTCGACAACAACATGTGGTCCTACGCGCCCAAGGTCAACCGTGTCATCAAGGTGCCGTCGTCGATGATGGGCCAGAGCTGGATGGGCTCTGATTTTTCCAACAAGGACGTGTCGCGGGCCGATGACATCGTCGAACAGTACGACCACAGGCTCCTCGGCAAGGAGGAGCACGAAGGCCACACGGTCTTCGTCATCGAATCCGTTCCGCACGAAGAGGCAGCGGTGGTGTGGGGTAAGGAGGTTCTGCGCATCCGAGACGACGATGTCCTGGTGTCGCAGGAGTTCTACGACCAGGAGGGAGTCCTGGTGAAGACCCTTCGCTCCCTCGAGATCGGCGTCATGGGTGGTCGTCCCTTGGCGATTCGGCAGCGCATGGCGAAGGCAGACGCCGACGACGAGTGGACCGAGTTCCGCATCGACGGTGTCGAGTTCGACCTCGAGATTTCAGACAACGTCTTTACGCGCTCCAACCTCCAGAATCCGAGAGAGTGACCAATGAAGAACATAACCTTCAGACTCGCGTGGAGAAACCTCTGGAGACGCAAGCGCCGCACCTGGTTGACGGTGGGCGCCATGGTCTTCTCCAACATCCTCCTGGTCTTCATGATCTCGCTTCAGATCGGGATGTACGGGATGATGATCAACAACACCCTCCGGGCGCAGACCGGTCACCTCCAGGTGCAGGCTCCCGGCTATCTGGACGACCACAAGATGCGCCAAGT
>Ga0316193_10004364_pt1 | contig 10388 bp, 5 predicted proteins | sample MerIslsedime2_MG_FD_207735 | JGI IMG/M metagenome (GOLD analysis project Ga0316193, IMG submission 207735) | Coastal sediment microbial communities from Maine, United States - Merrow Island sediment 2 | ecosystem: Environmental > Aquatic > Marine > Coastal > Sediment | place: USA: Maine...
GACTCACCCGCTGAATCACTTCATTCTGTAGTTCTTTTCCGACCGCGGTGAAGTAGGCATTATAGCCGGTTATTCTGACCAGCAGATGGCGATAATCCGCCGGGTGTGTCTGGGCATCGCGCAGCATATCCGGATCGAGCATATTGATCTGTAACGCGCTGCCGCCGTTTTCACAGTAGCCCCTTAAAAAAGCCTTAAATTTATCTCTATGCTCGGGATCTTTTATAATCGAAGGATTAAAGGTGATCGTATGGCTGGCACCGTTGGGAAGACAATTGAAGTATTCCTCCCAGTCACCATTTCCATCCAGGGCCTTGCCGCCTAATACCTTGCCCACCGAATTCGCATTGGAAGTGGGCCCTTTGATGTCCGCCCCGTTGGATGGGCAAATCGCATTCGATAAGAACTGTCCTTTGGGCCTTCCATCAGCACTGGCCGCCATAACAAATCCGTCTCCGGCCCAATAGTTCCAGCTGAGCATACCGGGCCTGAACTGCCGGCCGGTGGAAGCAGTGCGGTGCTTCCAGGCTATGTCACACCATAAATCCATGACCTTTTTAGCCATCTCATCCGCTTGATCATCATCCCGGCCGTATTTAGGTGCTTTATTTTTCGCCAGGGCCTGCAGCACTTCATGCTCCCGCCAGTTATCTTTCAAGGCTTCGATGAGCTCAGCCATGGTAGATTTTTGATTATCAAATACCAGATATTTGATGGCCAGCAGTGAATCGACCGTGGTCGCAAAGGTGACGGTCTCAAGGGTTGTCAAATTGATCTGGGCCCCGCCGCGGTTAATATCAAGGCCTTTTTCCGCACAGCCCCGGACAAGGCAGGAAAGATAGGGCGTGGGAAAAAATTTAGCCCGGATGGATTCGGAAGCTTCATAGACTTGCGCACATTTGGCGATGATGTATTCGGTTTGTTTGACATAGGCATCGTAAAATTCGTCCCAGGTTTTGAACCGGCTGGCATCACCGGTGTCCGGACCGTCCTGTTTGATTGGTTCTTCCTTGCCGGTCATGGGATTGAAAAACGGCACCAGGTCTTTTCCGCCGGTGAGGGCCAGTTCCGCCGCTTTGAGTAAATTAAGATTATTATCGACGGTGCCGGAACGATCATTGCCCACCATGGTATTTTCAAGGCAGCCCACCGGAGCGTAATCGTGGACATTGCTTTCATTGATCAGGTCTGACAGTCCTGCCCGTTTGGCTTCGAGCATCATACCTGCCATCGAGCGCTCATCGAAATTCAACAAAAAGGGTGACCCCTGGCTCGAAGAGATCATGTCCACTAATTTATCCACCAGTTCGTCGGGAGAGTTGCGGTGCAGCCTCACATTGGGCTTGGGTTCCAGGATCGGGCTCATCTCGTCGATCACTTCGAGGACGGCATAGGTCAGATCATTGGTCAGGTCTTCCTTGTTGGCCCCCATGCCCGCAAGCGTGATCAACTGACCGAAACCCGATGTGATCCCCTGATTGCCGTTGCGGATCATTGCATCATAGACCGTATTGCAATGCACCCAGAAGCATTTCAGAATTTCTTTACCGAATTCCCGATCCATGCCATGGGACAGGGAATATTCCCAATACGGCAGCAGATATTGATCAATACGGCCAAAAGAAGTCCCGGGTCCGGGATAATTTTCGTCACTCATGATCAGCATATGATTTATCCACAATGCCTGCAAGGCTTCCCAGAAAGTTCTGGCCGGCTTCCAGGGTATCCATTCCAGATTTTGGGCCATCTGTAAAAGCTCTTGCCGCCGGGCTGGATCGCCCTCAGAGGCACCCAGGTCAATACAGACACCCTTGTATTTTACAGCCAGGTCGCGCGCCATTGTTGCCGACGTCATCATCGCTCTCAGCTGATCGCCGACAGGTCCTTTTTTATCACTGTCGCTCAGCGCTTCATATTTAGCTTCCAGGTCGACATAAATTCCCTTCCAGCCGATTTTAAGGGCCCGCTCATGATCGGGAATCAAATGACCGCTGGTAGCACCGGCATTGCCGTAACCATGGTCGTGAAACCATTTCATTTTCGCCCTGGCTCCGGTTTTACCGAGAACGGCTTCATCATATTCTTTCTGCTCCTTATGGTCCAAACACAGGGAAGTCTGGATATTAAAGCGCCCGCCGGAAATCAGGTCGCCGGGTAAAATTTCTTTCGGCATGTGCGCGACCATAACTTCCCTTACGAACCAGGCCCGCCGTTCGACAATGCTCCAGGACCAGAAGTCCGGGTGGAGATCAATTTTGCGGGCTGCCTGGCGATAGGATCCCCGCAGGGTCTGCAGCAATGCATAGGTTTCGGGCACGATGTAAAAATTCGTCTCGTTGAATTGGACGTCCCAGGATGTCCCGGTAGTCCAGGAGACAAACTCGTTGTTCCAGGCACGTTCGGCCCCCTGGAAATAATAATCCCGTAACCATTGAATCCGGGGAGATAACCATTTGGGCTCTTTAATAGGATTTTTAAAGGCAGGAAGGGCTGCAGTAGTCATGGTATTTCTCCGTGTTTGGATGATTAATTAATATCATAATTAGGCTGCAGGTGTCAGTGTTCAGGAATTCAATGATTTAGGAATTGAGGAATTCTCTTATAGGTGATTTTAATCGACAGGACATAAAAAATCCCTAAATTCCTAAATTCGCAATTCCTCAATTAAAAATTGCTGACACATGAACACTGACACCTGAAACCTATTAATCCTTTAAACCCGCAACCTTTGGTATTGTGAACCATGAATTATGAATTTGCTTTTAGGTGCTCGGCACCATGGGACAGCATTTGTTCCATAATCCTGGCTGCAGATTGCTTGTTTTTATCTTTAATGGCGTTTACCATTTTTTTGTGAAAATCAAACACAACCGGCACAACGGTCGGATGAGAAAAAAACTGGCCGGCGAGATTGGCATAACAGTGTTTGAAAGAATTGAGCAGCAGCGGGTAGATGTGGTTACCGGAGGCCAGCGCGATGAGATGGTGAAAATCAAAATCCAGTTCACAGATCGCTTCAACATTCTGATAATTGATCGTGTCTTCTTTTTGGAGCAGTGTGTAAAGGAAATCAAGCTGTTCCCGGTTGCGATGCATAGCTGCAAGGCGGGCCGTTTCAACTTCAAAAAGCAGGCGCATTTCCAGAAGACTGACCAGAAGCCCTGGTTCCAGGTTGCCCTGGTTGTAGTTCACCAGGGAAGTCAATATGGACAGCGAGCCTTCCTTGCGGTAATCATTGACTATGGTGCCGACCCTGGGGATCATGGAAACCAGGCCTTTGGCTGCCAGATCAACTAAACCTTCGTGGACAACAGGTCGACTGACGCCCAGCTGCAAGGCAAGTTCACGCTCGGAAGGAAGCTTTTGCCCGATGGGAAATTTTCCGGAAAGGATAAGATCCTCAAAGCGTCTGATGAATACGTCCTTGAGGCTTTCGGCACGGATGGGTTTGAGTAGTTCTTGCATGCGCCTCTCCTTCTTTGGCAGGTGGTATTACCAGTTGCCAATGTACAGAAGATGTTTATTGATGTCAAGTTTGATTTTCCATCCGGACGAGGGTTTTGATTGTGGGAGCGGAATAAAATGATCTAATCGGTAATCCTCAACAGGGTCGATCGCTCTGCCTTGACACACCTTTCAACATTTGCCATATTCCAGCAATTCAAAATTTATTTATATTGAAAAAGCAGGTCTTTATCCGCATTTTTCTTATGCGTAATGTTAATTGCTTCCAGGAAGGAAAGGAAATTCGGATGGTCAGAAAAATATTCGGACCGGTCATTATCGTTCTATTACTTTTATATTTACTGACCCTGGTACTGCATATATCCGCCAACCATGAACAATATCTGTGGGATTTTCAAACCCACCGTGAAGCCGGTAAATTCTTCGGCGCCGGAACCAATCCCTATGATGCAGAAAACTTACCGCCTAATGTTCGCACCCGTTTTTTATATACCTATCCTCCGGTAACGCTGTTTTTTTATCAGCTCTTTTCACTGTTAGATTATAAAACCGCTTTTCACATCTTTCTTGTTGTAAAATGCATATTGCTCATCGGGCTGGTCTATTTTTGGAAACGCGAGTTTCTCAAAGAAGATGCCGACCCTTTTTTTTATCTTTTCTGTCTTCTCGCCTTCAACAGCACTGTATTTCTCGACATGATTGCCGGCAATATCAACCTGGTCGAACAGGTCATGCTTTGGCTGGCATTTAGCTTTTATATAAAGCGCCGTTACCGGGCCTTTTGCGTATTTGTGTTGATAGCTGCCAGTTTCAAAATGACACCGGCCTTTTTCCTTGGATTGCTTTTGCTTTGCGATGATGAAAAGAAATACAAATATTTTATGGTGGCTGCCGGAACGTTTTTAGCGTTTCTGTTTATTCAGTATGTTATCGCCCCGGAATATTTTGCAGGATTTATTAAAAATGCCTTAACAGTGGTGGGCGAAAGCGGCAGGGTAGTACCTTCCACCTTAAAGTTCATTGGGGATTTGTCTCAGGTCTTGGCCCAACTAACCGGGATGGCCGTACCCAAAGGCATTCAGTTATTGGTTGTCGGCCTAATGGTATCCGCAATCGTATATCTGACATACCGGGCGTGGTCTGAGTTAAAACGCAACAAAATGGCCAACAGGGATATGATAGAGGTTTTTCTGGTTTGCCTGCTTTACGCCCTGATCCATCCACGCCTGAAAGATTATATGTATCTGCTGCTGATTGTTCCAAGCTATTACATCATAAAAAATACCCGTCATACCAAACTCGCTCCTTTTCTTTTCATTCTTTTCATTCTTTCTAATGAGCACATGTTGCTGCCGATCTTCTCTTCAGTGGTGTCACTTATCATGGCCTATTATCCGCTGATGATCGCCTACTGCGTGTGGGGCATATATTTATATGAAATATTTAACTATGGAAATGAGGCGGCAGAATCCAGGACGCCTCACAAAAAGAAAAGCAAATAAGGTGCCCCGTGTTTGAATTTTAGATTGTTTTGTAAATGATAGCCACATATCGCCGGGTTATGCTGCAGCGTCTTTGCGGTCGGCTTGAACGGCATGATATGATAGGCGATTTTATAACTATACTCTGACAAGTTCCATTAATGGCTCAAAAGAATATAATGCCGGTCTTCTACCCGCTGCTTCTTCCAATGTGGCGATCAGATTATTTTCCAAAAGCACCCTTGTAAATCTGGCCGCGCTTGCGGTGTGTATCCCACTATTTGTTGTAAATCTGTTATTTCTAAACACCGGGTTTGTGAACACAAAATCTAATGCGTTGACACTCCACTTAGATGACAACGCATCTGAAAATACTATTTTCATCTCGTCGTATAGGGTCCGTATGTTCTCTGCAATAGTAAGATTTCTAACAGCCTGCTGCTCAATCGCTTGCAGAAAAAAAATGCACCAGCTTTCCCAGTCCCCATTTTCAGACACATTTCTCATTGTGCCTATATAACGATCTTTATTATCTTCCAAGTATGCACTTATGTAAAAATGAGGGGTAGATATAGTTCCTGAAGACCATAGCATCAACGTAATTAGCATGCGGCCAATACGGCCATTACCATCTTTAAATGGATGCAATGCTTCAAATTCAATATGGGTAATACCTGTTTTAAGCATCGGTATTTCTTCGCTATGCTCGATATAATAAAATAGCTTGTCCAATCCTTCCTGTAGTTTTTCAGGACTAATTGGAATGAATAATATGTTTTTCTTCAACTTATCAGCTATATAGTTTTGTTCATTTTTAAACTTGCCCGGCGATTTAGAAGCGCCCCGTCCAAAAGAAAGCAACCGCTGATGGATCCCCTTAATCAGCGATTGGGACAATGGATAACCCTCTTCCATAGCCCTTTGCGTGGCTTTCAACGCCCGCTGGTAAAGGATAGTCTCAATAACCTCTGATCGTACGTTTGTATCGTTTCCCGCTTCAGCGTCATGATCTGCCTCATACTTAAGAATTTCATCCATGGTACTTATCGTACCTTCCATTCTCGAGGATATAACAGCTTCTTGATTGCGTAGAGGAGCCAACAGTATTTCGCTGTTGTGCATATTCTTTAACATTTGGTCGTAGCGAGCCACAGCATCAGTTGCTTTTACTAAAAATCCAACAAATCGCCCATAATCAATACTACCTGGTGGAAATTTATCGTAGTGATAGTTAATAGCATTTTCTAAATTGAGTTCCATAGCCTAATCCCAATTCTTGGTATTAATATTTTAATATATTTTAATATTAAATATTCTTTTTGTCAATATTTTTATTTTTTTGAGAAACAAAAGGACTAGATCTTAAAGGATTCAGGTCAAAAATGTTTGTGTCTCATATTTACCGAATTTTTAGAGACAAATGAACTAGACCTTAAAGAATTCAGGTCAAAAATGTTTGTGTCTCAAATTCGACATTTTTTGAGAGACAAAATGTGTGGACCGAAGCGTAAATCCTGCTCGTCGGGGAACCCAAAAAGATTATTGAAATTTTGTGACCTGTTCACCGGCTATTAAATATTAAAATGAGGAAATTCCTTTTTAGCCCCCAAACGCCGCTTCGGGTATCTCCACGGTTGCAGGGTCACAGGCTTCAATGGCATTCATTTTGCCCATTGTAATTGGTAGAATGGCGTTAATAAAATATCTGGCTGATTGAAGCTGGCCTTCATAAAAAGCCACGTTTTTGTTTTTAGTAGCCTTCGCTTGCCTGACCTTCAGGTCCAGCCCCCCTGCCAATTTCTCCAGTTTGGGGACTGCGATGGTTGCCCGCCACAAAAGCATCCAGGCCATGCAGACATCTCCCATTGCATCCAAAAAGGGTTTGGCGTATGCAAACGCCACTTTAGTGTCAGGCGACATTGCGGTTTTAGCCAGGTGCATGGCGACTTCTCCCAGGCGGTTGACGGCTTCATCAACCCTTTGCGCCAGTTTCGCCAAACCGCTTATTTTTTTGGCCTGCGCGGTGATATTCTGAATCTCCTGCATAAAATTCATGAATACGACCCCGCCCTTCATTCCCAGCTTGCGGCCCAGAAGATCCATGGCCTGAATCCCATTGGTACCTTCATAGATGGAGGCAATTTTGCAATCCCTTAAAAGCTGCTCCACCGGATAATCACGGGTATAACCGTAGCCGCCGTGCACCTGTATGGCTTCGGCACAGATTTCAAACCCGCGATCGGAACAGTAGGATTTAACTACCGGGGTCAGAAGGTCGAGCAAACCTTGATTATACTCTTTTGCCCCATCGTCATCCGAGCAGGTCTGCCGATCTAGCAACGAACTGATAAAGTAGATGAAACTGCGCATCCCCTCGACATATGACTTCATCCCCAGCAGCATTCGACGCACGTCGGGATGCCGGATAATGGGAACCTGGGGTGCGTCTGTGTCCATGATTGATTCAAGGTCTTTGCCCTGGAGACGTTCGCGGGCGTAATTCAATGCATACAGGTAGGCAGCGGAGCCGCTGATAAAGCCGATAAAACCGACCGCCAGACGGGCAACGTTCATCATGTAAAACATGGCCCGCATACCTTTGTTTTCTTCTCCCAACAAAAGCCCCCGGCACTTGCCCTGGCTGCCCAGGGCCATGGAACAGGTCGAGCTGCCGTGGATGCCCATCTTTTCTTCCAGCCCGGTGCAGACGATATCGTTGGGCTCTCCTAAACTGCCATCATCGTTGACCCAGATCTTGGGAATCAGAAACAGCGAAATCCCCCTGGTGCCCTGGGGCGCACCTTCAATACGGGCCAGCACCGGGTGAATGATGTTCTCCGTCAGGTCCTGGTCCCCGGCGGTGATAAAAATCTTGTTGCCCGTTATCGCGTAGGTTCCATCCGGATTTTTTACGGCCGAGGTTGTCAGCGCGCCCACGTCTGTTCCGGCCTGGGGCTCGGTCAACTGCATGGTGCCGCTCCATTCGCCGGTATACATTTTTTTGAGAAACAGTCTCTTCTGCTCTTCGGTGCCGTAGATTTCGACAAGCTCTCCGGCTGCGTGCCCCACTACTCCGTAGAGCGTAAAGGCATAATTGGCCCCCACTAAATACTCCGCGGCGGCCTGGGATATGCAGTAAGGAAGCCCCTGCCCGCCGAGTTCGGGTTCCGCGACCATGGCAGTCCATTCGCCTTCCTTAAACAGCCTGTAAGCCCGATGGAAACAGGCCGGAACTTTCACCTGCCCGTTCTCCAGTCTGACGCCCTCACGGTCGCCTTCGGCAAAGGTCGGCAAAATCTCTTTGACGGCCAGGTTCCGTGCCTCTTTGATGATCAAATCAAAGGTCTTTTTGTTAAATTCCGCGAACTTTTCGTGCTGGGTCAGCTCCTCAACATTGAATTGTTCGTAAAGCACAAAATCAATATCCCGTCGATCGGCTATTACCTGGGCCATTGTTTGCCTCCCCGGATTGTGGTTAAGGCACAAATTCCTAAAAAATGTTGCTAGTGAAGATTTATTTGCTATTGCCCCAAGCAGCGGAGGCAAACAGCTAATCGTTGAAAAGCTAACGTTTTTTCCACTTGGCCGCGCGCTTTTCCATCATGGCAGTGAGGCCTTCCTGGAAATCTTCGGTTCTTAACAAAATGCTGTTGTGGTTGGCCTCCATATCAAGCTGGGTCATGAGGTCAACGCCATCGCCGCGCTTGATGATTTTTTTAACCGCACCGCCGGCCAGCGGGGCGGTGGCGGCCATTTCCAGGGCCATTTTTTCAGCTTCAGCAGGCAGGTCTTTTTCCGGAAAAATGTAATTCACCAGGTCCCAATCAACCGCCTGTTGGGCTGTGTAATCTCTGGCCGTCAGAAAAATCTCCATGGCCCGCGATGGCCCCAGAAGCCTTGCAAGCCGTGAAGTTCCCCCCAGATCGGCAATAACGCCCAGTTTCAGCTCCGGCATGGCCCAGATGCAATCGTCACCCATGAGGCGAATATCGCAGGCTAACGCCAGTTCGATGCCGAGGCCCAGGGCCCTGCCGTGCATGGCGCAGATTATGGGAATCTCCACTGCCTCGAGACGATTAAAATACTGCTGGAACCTGTAGATCAGAGCGCGCAGTGGAGCGCCGCCGGCTCCCGCCTCCCCCAAACAGGCGCCCACCTCGGCTCCCAGGGAGTTAAAATCAACACCGGCGGAAAATATCTGGCCTTCTCCTTTGAGAATAATGGCCCTGATGTCCGGATCGCCGGTTTGGCACTCTGCCATCTCGCAGATACCCGTCAGCATCTCGACGGTGATGGCATTGCGCTTTGCGGGACGATTTAAAGAGATGGTATAGATGCTTCCTTTTTTTTCACCCTTCAAATTGTTTTCGGTCATAAATACCTCGCAAATAAAATAAAGGTTCAGGGTTCACGGTTAGGAACTGCGGACCTTGATTCCATCTTTATACCGTGAGCCGTGCGCCGAGAGCCTTTCGCCCTATTTCTATATTAAAACCTCAAGATCAGAAATCGGATACGCCATACACGAATGCACATAGCCAAATTGCCTGTCCGACTTTCGAACGGGCACACCCGGAAGTTGATAGACTTTACCGGAAAGAACTTTGACCCGGCACATGCTGCAGTCGCCGGAACGACACAACGAGGGCACGACCACATGGTTTTTTTCCAGGGCTGTCAGCAAGGTTTCAGTAGCGCGGGCTTGTATGGGTTCGCCGTTTTTAACCTTCACTGAAAAGCCATCATCTTGGCCGATCCCCTCCGGCCAACCCGGATAATCCCAGACGTTGGGAGGCGCACCGTACATTTCCTGCTTGATTTTACGTTTGGGCACACCCATGCCTTCGACCTGGGGCAGGCAAAAGTCGTAAAGGCCCTGGGGACCGCAAATAAAAAATGATTTGTCTGCGATGTCCGCCAGCACCTCCTTCATAAGGTCACGGGTTATGAACCCACAGGCCCCGGCAAAGGCGCCGGAAGGCTCTTCTACTACCGGTATGTAGTGAATATTATCGAATCGTTTGGCCAACCGGTCGACTTCGGAACCAAAGATAATATCACCTGTGGTTTTATTGCCGTAAAATAGGTAAACGGTTCGATCCAGCCCGCACTCAATGATCTCGCGGATCATGCTCATAAATGGTGTAACCCCGCTGCCGCCGGCAATGCACACCATGATCTTTTTATGAATTAGCGGATTAAAGTAGAAATTGCCTGCCGGTCCGGAACTGACCAATGTATCGCCCCTTTTGACTTCATCGAGCAAATAGTTTGAAACCAGCCCATTTTCAACCCGCCGCACGGTAATATCATAGAAGCCGGTTTGATTGGGTTGCGATGATATGCTGTATGGACGGCTGGTGCGAATGCCTCCGATTTCAAGAAAAAGGGCAATGTACTGCCCGGCCAGAAAAGGCGGGAGGTAGTTATCTTTTGAGACCA
>Ga0316193_10004365_pt1 | contig 10386 bp, 4 predicted proteins | sample MerIslsedime2_MG_FD_207735 | JGI IMG/M metagenome (GOLD analysis project Ga0316193, IMG submission 207735) | Coastal sediment microbial communities from Maine, United States - Merrow Island sediment 2 | ecosystem: Environmental > Aquatic > Marine > Coastal > Sediment | place: USA: Maine...
ATAAAGCTGCTCACGCGCACGGGTGAGCGCGACATATAGCAGATTTAATTCTTCACGTTTTTGCTCGTGAAGTTTTTCCTGCTGCAGTTGTTGAGTGATGCTGTCGGTATTATCTTTGCTCAACTGTAATTGAAAGTTGGCAGGTTGAGTTTTTTCTGCTGGCCATCTCACCAGGCTGGCATAGGCGTTTTTATTACTTGCGGTGCCGTTGCAGTCCGCCAGAAAAACGACCGGTGACTCCAGCCCTTTGCTGCCATGGATGGTCATCAGCCTGACTCGAGATTCATCGCTCTGCGATAATGGCTCTTCAGGCGGGTTGGCAGAATAACTTTGCAGGTGATGCAAGCGTTGCAGAAACCGTGTGATGCTTGGATAGCGACCGCTGTCTGTTTCCAGTGACAATTCAAGAAAACGCTGGCAGTTCGATGCAATATTTTGCCTGTTTTCTGGTCGGCTGGCCGCAACATAACGTTTTATGATGTTGCCTTCGGAGAAAATCCTGTCCAGGCAGTCATGCACAGGCAGGTGTTCGGCCAGTTGTTGCCAGCGAGGTAACAGGTTGGCAGCCCGCTGTAATGGTTTGCTGAGTTTATCATCGTGCTCGGCAGCCAATAACAATAGACGTTTATACCAATGTGCTTCACTCTTCTGCCTGGCTAATAAGATCAGGTCGTCGTCACTGGCATTAAAGATAGGGGACTTTAAGACCTGTGCCAGGGCGAGGTTGTTATACGGTGTGACCAGCGTATTGAGTAAACAGTTTAAATCCTGGATCTCCAGGTTATCCAGCAGCCCACCTTTTTTATTACCGATGAATGGAATGCCATACTGTTTCAGCGCGTTTTCGTATATGCCGATATGCGTACGGTTACGCATCAATATCATGATGTCGCCAAACTCTATCGGGCGGACGGAGCCATCATCTGTAATCAGTTCGGCCGTATCGATGAGATGTTGAATCTGCCTGGCAATAAAATCAGCCTCTTCGTGTCTCAGGGTCCTGACTGATATTTTCCTTGCCTGTATCAGTGGATTCCGAAAAAACATGACTTCGTTATCAGCTGCTTCGGTTTCGTCGGTCTCATCCTCGTCTTCTTCGAATAGATCACAGAGTACAACTTTGCCCGGTAATGTATCGAGATGGGTGCCATGCGTGGTGAAGCCTGTCATGATGGCCAGAATGTCAGCTTGTTCAAAAATCTGGTTGACACTGTGGATGATGGCATCGGATGAGCGTCGTGAGAAATCAAGCGGCGTGGCTTTAGCATCGAGCATGTCAGCTAACCACTGGCTGGCCTGCGCCTGCAATGCCGGGTTGGCCCGCCTGAAGCTGTATATCGACTGTTTTTCATCACCGACCAGGAAAACACTGCGTGGCCGTTGTTCCGGGTTGGCTGCTATCTCTTCCAGTATGGGTGAGAGCAGGTGCCATTGTGTGGGGTTGGTGTCCTGAAATTCATCGATCAGGATGTGATCGATGCGTTGATCTATCTTGTATTGCACCCAGTGCGCGTTGTCAGCATGTTGCAGCAACTGATAACACTTCCACTCGAGGTCGGTGAAATCCAGCAGTCGCATCTCTGTTTTGAGCTGCTGAAAAATTTCGACATAACGGTGGCCGGCAAAAAACCAGGCTTTATTGATGTTCAGCGTCTGCAGCCTTTTTAGCTGCTCGTTTACGTATTGAATTTTTGCTGAGATATCCTGATGCAGCTCGAGGAAACGTTCAGTGTTTTCGCTGCCCAGTTTCTTTTCCATCGCAGCGCTGTGTTTGCGTCCCTGGACCAGCGCTTCGCCATCCTTTTTGAGAAAGGCAGAACTGATCAGTGCAAAACAGCTGTTATTGTTGTCATGTTTTAGCGCTTCATCGATACTGTCTGCATGTTTTTCGCTGGTTTTGTTTTTGATCTCTCGTAACAGGTTGGCGAAGACCTGTAATTTCTGCTCGATGCTGTCATCTAGAAACTGATCAATCACGCTGCTGCTATTTACTGTCTGCTTATCCAGCTGCAGTGTCCGGGTGAGTTCGACGCAGGCATAATCAACAGGATTATTGGCGTTTGCGGTATATGCCCACCAGTCACTGCGATGTGCCAGAAAACTGCGTAGAGAGGTCAATGTGTTATCCGGCCCGTTGCAGAACTGCATGATGGTGTCCAGACTATTGTTCAAATCATCGTTCAAGTTGCCAGGCCTCGAGTGAGGGCCAGATCTCTGACGGGCTTCGTCGAATAACATCTGCCATGCCTGGCGTTCGAGTAGACTGCTGTCTTCGATCAGATCAAAACCGGGTGGTATGCCAGCTTCCAGCGGAAATCGAGACAGGATATCCTGACAGAAGGAATGAAATGTCTGGATACGTACCGGATACAAACTGTGCATCAGTTTTTCATAGAGACCAGCCGCGATATGTTTTGTCTGCTGGTGGTTATCACTGCCGATTAACCGTAATAACTGGTCCAGTTCCTCTTCAGTTGCAGTCGCCATGGCAAACAGGCGTTCATTGAGACGGATCTGCATTTCACCGGCTGCTTTGCGGGTAAACGTGAGTGCGATGATATTACCCGGTTCTGCACCGTCGATCAGCAATCGCACGATACGTGTGATCAACAGCCAGGTCTTACCGCTGCCTGCTGAAGCAGAAACTGTGGCGTTAAGCGCAGGATTGCAGGCATCGAGACTATTCATGTTGTGATTGGCTGAAGGCATGATGGCAGTTTATAGAGACATATATTTAATTCAACATAGTCTGGTGTTAAAGTAGCCGGGTTTTAATAAAACCCATATAACTTTAATAACAGGGTGCCACTCACAATGAGTCAAAACCAATGAGCAAGTATGATGCCTCGTCGATCGAGGTATTAACAGGTCTTGAGCCGGTCCAGAAAAGACCGGGTATGTATACTGATACCACGCGGCCAAATCACCTGGCCCAGGAAGTTATTGATAACAGCGTCGATGAAGCGATTGCCGGTCACGCCAGTAAGATCGATGTGGTGTTGTATAAAGACGGTTCCGTAAGCGTGACGGACGATGGCCGCGGTATGCCGGTCGATGTCCATCCTGAAGAAGGTATTCCCGGCGTTGAGGTCATTCTTACGCGGTTACACGCTGGCGGTAAATTTTCTAATAAAAATTATGAATTTTCAGGCGGCCTGCACGGTGTCGGCGTGTCGGTCGTCAATGCTTTGTCATCAAAAGTGGACGTCGAAGTGCGCCGTGATGGCGCCGTGTATGTCATGTCATTCAAGCATGGCGCAAAAACCAGCAAACTGAAAAAAACTGGCACCGTCGGTAAACGTAATACCGGTACCAGGATACATTTCTGGCCGGAGAAAAAATATTTTGATTCCGCTGCTATCTCTGTTTCTAAATTAAAACACGTGTTACGTGCCAAAGCGGTACTGTGTTCAGGTCTGGAAGTCTCATTTGTCGAAGAAAAAACGGGTGAAAAACAGAGCTGGCATTATGAAGGTGGTCTGGCCGATTACCTGGGTGAGAATCTCTTCGAAAGAGAGTGCATACCTGCAGAGCCTTTCATCGGCAGCATGGCGAGTAAAACAGAAGCGGTAGACTGGGCGCTGACCTGGCAGATAGATGCTGGTGAACTGACCACTGAGTCTTATGTGAACCTGATTCCAACAGCACAGGGTGGTACTCACGTTAACGGTTTGCGTACCGGTTTGACCGAAGCACTGCGCGAGTTTTGTGAGATCCGCAGTTTGTTACCTCGAGGCGTGAAGTTAAGTCCGGAAGATGTCTGGGATAAAGTCTGTTATGTGCTTTCAGTCAAACTTGCGGACCCGCAGTTTTCCGGGCAGACAAAGGAGCGCCTGTCGTCACGTGAATGCGCTGCTTTTGTCTCGGGTGTAGTAAAAGACGCATTCAGTATCTGGCTGAACCAGCATACCGAGGCCGGTGAGTCTATCGCCATGCTGGCGATAGAAAATGCACAAAAACGGTTGCGTGCCGGTAAAAAAGTCATCCGTAAAAAAGTCACCAGCGGACCGGCCTTGCCCGGCAAGCTATCCGACTGTTCTTCACAGGATACAACACGTTCTGAACTGTTTCTGGTGGAAGGAGATTCTGCTGGAGGCAGTGCTAAACAGGCGCGTGACAGAGAATTTCAGGCGATCATGCCGTTGCGCGGTAAAATTCTTAACACCTGGGAAGTTGAGCATGACCAGGTGCTGGCCTCACAGGAAGTGCACGACATTTCGATCGCTATCGGCGTTGAGCCGGGCTCTTCAGATTTAAAAGACCTGCGTTATGGCAAGATCTGTATCCTGGCGGATGCGGACTCAGACGGTTACCACATAGCAACCTTGTTATGTGCGCTGTTCCTACGGCACTTCAGGCCGCTGGTTGAAGCCGGTCATATCTATGTAGCGATGCCGCCGCTTTTTCGTATCGATGTTGCTAAAGAAGTTTTTTATGCGCTCGACGAACCAGAAAAGCAGGGCATATTAGATCGCATAGAAGCAGAGAAGATACGCGGCAAGGTGAGCGTGACGCGATTTAAAGGTCTGGGCGAAATGAACCCGTTGCAGCTTCGCGTCACCACCTTATCGCCGGATACACGACGGCTGGTGCAATTAACGCTGGGTGAAGGTGGCAAGAGCCATAGCATGCTGGACATGCTGCTGGCGAAAAAACGGGCAGGTGACCGTAAGGCCTGGCTGGAGAAGAAAGGCGCACTCGCCGAGGTGTAGTTGCGAAAAACTTTGCACTACATAAATATAAATATATAACCTGATAACAACTTATGACATCACAATCCGAATTAGAATTCGAAGGTATAGAAAAACTCCCACTCTCTGAATTCACCGAAAGAGCGTACCTGGACTATTCCATGTACGTCATCATGGATCGTGCCTTGCCCTATATCGGCGACGGTCTGAAACCAGTACAGCGCCGCATCGTTTATGCGATGTCTGAGTTAGGTTTAAGCGCTACCTCAAAACACAAAAAATCTGCGCGTACCGTTGGTGATGTATTAGGTAAATATCATCCGCATGGTGACAGTGCCTGTTATGAAGCCATGGTATTGATGGCACAGCCGTTTTCTTATCGTTATCCGCTGGTCGATGGCCAGGGAAACTGGGGTGCACCGGATGATCCAAAATCATTTGCAGCCATGCGATATACTGAATCACGCCTAGCGGCATATTCTGAGGTTTTATTAACAGAGCTGGGGCAGGGTACCGTTGACTGGCAGCCGAATTTTGATGGCACCATGGAAGAACCTAAAGCCTTGCCTGCAAGACTGCCTAATATATTGTTAAATGGCGGTACTGGTATCGCTGTTGGCATGGCGACAGATATCCCGCCGCATAACCTGAGGGAAGTTGCCAGCGCCTGTGTGCGCTTACTGGAGAGCCCAAAATCGACACTGCAAGATCTTTGTGAACATATCCAGGGACCGGACTTTCCGACTGAGGCTGAAATTATCACGCCCAGAAAAGATATCCTGGAAATCTATCAGACTGGCCGTGGTGGCATCAGGCAGCGTGCCTGTTATGAGATGGAAGATGGTGCGGTAATCATTACCGCGCTGCCATACCAGGTTTCTGGTAACAAGATCCTGGAACAGATCGCCGCCCAGATGATCGCGAAAAAATTACCTATGGTCGAAGATCTGCGTGATGAGTCTGATCACGAGAACCCGACACGGCTGGTGATTATGCCCCGTTCAAACCGGGTCAATATTGAAGAGTTGATGGCACACCTGTTTGCTACCACCGACCTGGAACGCAGCTACCGTGTCAACATGAACATGATCGGTATCGACGGTCGGCCACAGGTAAAAGACCTACATTCGCTGATAGATGAATGGCTGAAATTCAGGACCGTAACCGTTCGCCGCCGGCTGCAATGGCGTCTGGATAAAGTCAATAAACGGCTGCATGTCTTAGATGCTCTATTGATCGCGTTTTTAAACATCGATGAAGTGATCGCCATCATCCGTGAAAATGACAAACCCAAACCGGTGTTGATGTCACGCTTTAAAATCACTGATGTGCAGGCGGAAGCCATCCTTGACCTGAAACTGCGGAACCTGGCAAAACTCGAAGAGGTGAAAATTCGTGGCGAGCAGGCTGAGCTCGCAGAAGAACGCAATTACCTGGAAAAAATACTCGGCTCAGCGAAACGTCTAAAAACACTGATCCGAAAAGAGATCATCGCAGACGCAGAAAAATATGGCGATGACCGACGTTCACCGATCGTAGAGCGAAGAGCCGCACAGGCACTGGATGCAACCGCGCTGATCTCGAGTGAAGCAATTACTGTCGTATTGTCCAGCAAGGGCTGGGTGCGTTCTGCAAAAGGCCATGAGATCGATGCCGAGAAATTAAATTACAAGGCGGGTGATGAATTTCAGGCATCGGCACAGGGTAAGTCAAATCAGATGGCAGTGTTCTTCGATTCAAGCGGCCGCGCGTATACCTTGCCTGCGCACAAACTGCCGTCGGCCAGGGGGCAGGGTGACCCGTTAAGCGGTTATTTTAAACCGACACCCGGCGCACATTTTGTTGGTGTCGCAATTGGCAACCCGGACGACCTTTACCTGCTGGCAAGTAACTTTGGTTATGGTTTTGTGGTGCGCCTGGGGGATATGCAGGCCAATACGAAAAAAGGCAAAGCCGTGCTGAATGTTGGCAAGCAGGCGCTGGCATTAGAACCGGTAAAAGTTGGCAGTGTTGAAACAGACCAGATAGTGGCGATCAGCTCAGCTGGTCACATGTTGGTCACACCAGTCGAGCAGTTACCGCAGATGGCAAAAGGTAAAGGTAACAAGATCATCAACGTGCCATCAAAATTATTGAAAGCCGGTGATGAAATGGTCGCCGCCATAACGGTCGTGCCTGAAGGCAGAAAACTGGTCGTGCACTCGGGTAAAAAATATAAGACCATGAAGCAGTCCGAGCTTGACGGTTATTTTGGTGAAAGAGGTCGTCGCGGGTTAAAGCTGTCACAGGGGTATCGCGTGGTTGATCGACTGGTCGTCGAATAACTATTTGCTGGCGTATTGAAAGTTTAAATATTGTCTCCATGTAGTAACCACTGTCACTCTTTGATTAAAGGGTTTTTGATTTATATTTTGAGATCTGTATGAAGCGCATAGCATTATTTTTGATAACCAATCTGGCGGTTCTTGTCGTACTAAGTATCGTGCTCAGCCTGTTAGGTGTTGATTCATTACTGGCTGAAAATGGTGTTGATTTAGATCTGCAGGCGTTGTTGATATTTTCTGCCGTCATCGGTATGAGCGGATCATTCATTTCACTGGCTATGTCAAAGTGGTCTGCTAAACGCATGACGGGCGCGCAGGTCATTACGCAAGCTCAAAACAAGACGCAACAGTGGCTGTTGGAAACCGTGGCAAGGCAGGCGTCGCAGGCCGGTATTAAAATGCCAGAAGTAGCCATTTATCAGTCAGCTGATGTTAATGCATTTGCTACCGGTATGAGCCGCAACAACGCGCTTGTTGCGGTAAGCTCAGGTTTGATCGAAAACATGAAGATGGATGAAGCTGAAGCGGTGCTTGCGCACGAAGTCAGTCATGTCGCTAATGGCGACATGGTGACGCTGGCATTGATCCAGGGTGTGGTGAATACCTTTGTTATCTTTGCATCACGTGTTGTCGGCCATATCGTTGACCGAGTGATACTTAAGAACGATCGCGGCCATGGCATTGGTTTTTTTGTATCGTCGATGATCGCACAGGTCGTTTTTGGCATCCTGGCGAGTGCCATCGTGATGTATTTTTCCCGGGTGAGAGAGTTCAAGGCTGACGCCGGTGCAGCTGAATTGGCTGGTAGTCAAAAGATGGTCGCGGCACTGCAGCGATTGCAGATGATACATCAGCCATCACGTTTGCCTGATCAGATGGCGGCGTTTGGTATCAATGGCGGATTTGCAGACGGATTTAAGAAACTGTTTTTAAGCCATCCACCGCTGGAAGAGCGAATCGCCGCGTTGCAGTCACGTTAGAAAGTTATTTCTTTTTTCTTAGGGAGTTGAAGTGCTAACCTGACATTTCGGTAAAGTCATACTCCATATCAGGTAACGGTTCCTGCAGGAAGTATCCCTGGATAAAGTTGACACCCATGCCCCATAAAAGTGACAGACTGGTGGCATCAGGAACATGCTGAGCGATAGTTAATTTACCTAACTCAGCGGCCTGCTCAGCAATATTTTTAATCGATTCCTGGTTCTGCGGATTTTCTGCAAGGTTCTCCATGAAGCTGCCCTCCATCCGTACATAATCAGCATGTATGTGCTCGAGTAACTGGAACGGGTTAGTGCCAGTGCCAAAATCATCGAGGATAAAGCCGCAGTTCAGCGACTTAAGTTTATGCGATAAGGTTTTTGCATTTTTCAGATTGGTGACGGCAACGGTTTCTTTCACTTCAAAGTTTAAAGTGTGTGCCGGAATGTCCTTTTCCTTGATCTGGTAACTCAACCAGTCGATCAAGGTGTCATCTTTTAATGAAGATGCAGACAGCTTTATAAAGAACCGGGTCTGATGCCCTTGTTTCATCCGCTTTGAAAATTCCTGAATAGTTCTATACAGTACCCATCGGTCGATGGCGATAGACATACCGATGCGTTCGGCTGCAGGCAGAAAATCTTGTGGCATGATCAGGCCATGATCTCCCTCGGCTTCCATGCGTACGAACACTTCGTAACGCTCATCGGTATCACCGTGCAGGCTGACGATTGGTTGATAATGTAAAACGAAACGGTCGTTTTTAAGTGCGTCTGTAAGCTGTTCCTTAAACTTGGCATCAACCTCGTGACGTGTCAGCTCACCTTTCTCAGGTGTGTAGATAAAGATCTGGTTCGCGCCTTTTTCTACGGCAGATGTGACAGCCTTTTCTGAACGTGCCAGGATATCATTGTATTCAGGTGAGTCTTTGTCGATTAGTGCGATACCAACACAGCATGTGGTATTGATGATGGAATCCTTGATGCTGGTCTCGAGTTGAGATATGGCTTTTTGAAGTTCAGCAGCATAACTTTCGATGTTGTCTTTACTGTAATCGATAGCGATCACAGTAAAGCTGTCATGAGTGTAGCGCGATAGGACATCATCATCACGGACAACGTTGCTTAAGGCTTTTGCTGCTTCGACGATGTACTGGTCTGATTCGACGACACCTACCGAGTTTTTAATATTATCAAAATTATCGATATGTATTTCCATCAGAGCAGCGGTATATTTACCTTGTTCGCAGTCTGCAATAGTCGCTTCCAGCTTTTCGATGCTGTACTGACGGTTAAATAAACCCGTCAGCTGGTCTTTCTGGCTGAGCAGTTTTAACTGGCGCTCGAGTTCTTCAGAGTCAGCGTCTTCTTTGCGGATGATGAGCTGTATGCAGGGCTCACCATCGATCTGTGCGGGTGAGAACTCCATCTCGCCACTAAATTCATTGCCGTCAGGTTTTTGTAATGTTGTGTCGAGTTTTTCTACACCTTCATCATTCTTAGTGTAGTTGCGCAAGAAGCCTTTAAAGGCGTCACGTCCTTCGGCAGCAACCATGTCAAGAATAGGCAGGCCTTCGAGGTCATCTGATTCTTCGATATCAAACATCTCAAGGTAGGACTGGTTGGAATAAACATGCATGCCTTCATGGATGTATGCGATGGCATCACGCGAACTGTCGAGTAATGAAGTACAGCGTCTTTCAGATTCGTTAAACGCTTTCTTGTATTTGGAGATCTGTCTGGCACTGGTTAAAGACTGGTGTTCACGGGCAATGATCAGTATCAGGTGATTGATGTCGGAGAAGCACGTTGCGTCCACTGCGCCGCTTCGCATGGCATTGATGATGTCAGGTTGCTCGGTTTTATCGACTGAAATAACTCGGCAACTTTCTGTTCTTTTGTCTTTTTTGATGCACTCGACAGTTTGCTTAAGCGAGATCAGTTCCATGCCTTCAAAGTAAATGATCAGATCGGGCGTCTGTTTTGCAAATACTTCGAGAAGGTCTTCGTCATCCTCAACGCGTGATGATCGGGCAGTATAACCCGCGGCTCTCAATGAGCTGATGATCTTTTCTTCGCTGTCGAAGGAGTCGTCTATGACGACCAGGTTAATTATTTTATCTTCCACTTAAAGTTCCAGAATATTCCGATTATGCTTGTTGAAAAAGAAGAATGATTTATAGTGACGACCAGAGCTCGTCGAAGTCATCTTTGTTTTTGGTTGCTTCTTCTTTTTTCACCTGTTTTTTAATACGTTTGTCTACTTCAGTGTTCTTGTAGGTGAACTGTGTGAAAGAGCCCGTGTGTTCTTTAGTTTCGCCTAAAGTTATATTTATTTTATTTTCTAAAATCTGAACGATGAGTTTATCATTTGTTTTAAATGCGTGTGAAGGC
>Ga0316193_10004366_pt1 | contig 10384 bp, 3 predicted proteins | sample MerIslsedime2_MG_FD_207735 | JGI IMG/M metagenome (GOLD analysis project Ga0316193, IMG submission 207735) | Coastal sediment microbial communities from Maine, United States - Merrow Island sediment 2 | ecosystem: Environmental > Aquatic > Marine > Coastal > Sediment | place: USA: Maine...
TCTCGGCAGCGCCAAGAAGATCGTCATCAACAAGGACGACACCACCATCGTCGTCGACGATGATGACGAGGCCAAGCACGAAGCGGTGCTCGGCCGGGTCAGCCAGATCAAGCGGCAGGTCGAGGACACCACCTCGGATTACGACCGCGAGAAGCTCCAGGAGCGCCTGGCCAAGCTGGTCGGCGGTGTGGCGCAGATCAAGGTCGGCGCCGCCACCGAGACCGAGATGAAAGAGAAGAAGGCCCGCGTCGAGGACGCGCTGCACGCCACCAAGGCGGCCGTCGAAGAGGGCATCGTGCCCGGCGGCGGCGTCGCGCTGCTGCACGCCATGGCCGACGTCGAGAAGCTCGTCAACGAGACCTCCGACGATATCCAGACCGGCGTCAAGATCCTCTTGCGTTCTCTCGAGGAGCCGACCCGGCAGATCATCCTCAACACCGGCGTCGAAGAGGCGGCGGTGATCGTCCGTGAGCTTCGCGAAAAGGGCGGCAACATCGGCTACGATGCAGCCACCGGCGAGATCACCGACATGGTCAAGGCGGGTGTCATCGACCCTGCCAAGGTCACCAAGAACGCCCTTCTCAACGCTTCTTCCATCTCCGGCCTGCTCCTCACCACCGAGGCGCTGGTCGCCGAGATTCCAGAGGAGAAGAAAGAGATGGCCATGCCCGGCGGCGGCATGGACGGTATGGGCGGAATGGGCGGAATGTACTGATTCCACTCATCCTTCGATCAACCAGAACCCGGCTTCGGCCGGGTTCTTTTTTTGAAGAAGGCTCTACGGCAGTACGGCTATACGGCCTTACGGCGGTACGCACAAGCTTTCCTTTGGCATTACCAAGAGCTTGGGCCGTTCAGCCGTGGGTGGGTGGGCGGCGGAACCCGTAGAGCCGTCTTCCCGCGGGCGCGGACGCGGGAATAAAGCAACTCCCACAAGCTTTTCCCGTACAATCCACGGGGCCTCCGGAGAGATCCGGACCAATCCGCGAAAAAGAAGGAAAGTATTGATGATCAAGGCCAGGTCGAGATCTCTGTTTGTACACAGTGCGACTGCACTCTTCGCACTATTCGTGTCGGTATTCGTAACCGGCTGCGGCGGCGAAGCCAACGGCCACGGGACAAACGGGCACAGCAAGAACGGAGACGGTGAAAAAGAAGAACCGGCCATCGCAGTGCGCGCCGGCGAGGTTGTCCGCGAGCCTATTTCTTCCCTCTATTCGACTTCCGCAACCCTTCGCGCCGACCGCCAGGCGACGGTCATCGCTCGCACTCGCGGAGTCGTACGCCGTCTCGCGGTCGAAGAGGGCGACCGGGTCGGGGCCGAGCAACCCCTGGCCTATCTCGAGGACGACGAGCAGAAGATTGCCGCCGCCCGCGCTCGCACGACCGAAGAGACCGCTCGTCGAGACCACGAACGCCTGGCGGGTTTGTACGAGCGCGGTTTGGTGAGTGTTGACGAGTATGAAGCGAGCCGGCGCGATGCCGAGGATGCGGCCCACGCCCTCGAGCTCGCCGAGCTCGAGCTGTACCGCACGGTCATCCGGGCACCGATCGCGGGTGTCGTCGTGACGCGCCACCTGGACGTCGGTGCCACCGTCTCCGACGGAAATCCGGTCTTCGACCTCGCCGATCTCCAGCCGCTTTATGCCGACATCAATATTCCCGAACGCCACGTCACCCGGTTGGGGCCGGGGCAAGAAGTACGTTTGACCGCCGACGCGACGGACGCCGCGGCAGGTGCGATCATCGAGCGCATCGCCCCGGCGGTGGACCCCGCGACGGGAACAGTCAAGGTCACGGTCGCAGTGGAAGCCGGGTCCGGGCTCAGACCGGGCGCCTTTGTCCGGGTCGATATCGTGACCGACACCCACGCTGACGCTTTAGTGGTTGCCCGCTCGGCGCTGGTCGCCGAGGGGCGCCGGTGGCATCTCTACCGCCTCACAGACGACGACACGTCTGTCGAACAGATCGAGGTCGAGCTCGGCTTTGAAACCGGTGACCGCATCGAAATCGCCGGGACCGCAGACGACTCGGTGGCGATCACCCCGGGTGAGAGTGTCATCGTTGTCGGCGCACCCGCCCTCTCCAATGGGGCAAAGGTCCGTGTGATGACAGACGCAGACGCTGAATCCACACCGAAACCGGTAGAGCAGGAGGGTTGATGTACCTCCGAAGGAATATTCTCTACGCGTCGCTCGGGGCCTGATCAGTGCTGCCGCGCTTCGCCGTCAACCGACCGGTTTCCGTGCTCATGGCCACCCTCGCGGTATCCACCTTTGGTCTACTCGCAGTTCAGAACCTGCCCGTTGACCTGCTTCCGGATCTCTCATACCCCACGCTCACCATCCAGACCGAGTACCCCGATGCCGCACCGGAAACGGTCGAGCAATTCGTCACCCGCCCCGTCGAGGAGGCAGTCGGCGTCATCCCCGGGGTTCGGGAGATGCGATCACAGTCGCGCTCCTCACTTTCCGAAGTGGTGCTCGAGTTCGAGTGGGGCGAGTCGATGGACACCGCCGGCCTCGATGTTCGCGAACGCCTCGGGCTGGTCGAGCTGCCGCGCGAGGCGGAGATTCCTCGCGTCCTCCGCTTCGACCCGTCGCTCGAGCCCATCATGCGGCTCGGATTCCACGGCGACCGTGATCTCGATGAGCTGCGGCAGCTCGCCGACCGCTGGCTCAAGCCGAGGCTCGAAGCGGTGGTCGGCGTTGCGGCGGCCAAGGTCCGTGGCGGGCTCGACGCGGAGATCGTTGTCGAAGCCGATGAGGATCGCCTCGCGGCGCTCGGGCTGACTCCGGCGGACCTCGGCGTCGCCCTGCGCCAGGAGAATGTCAATCAGCCCGGCGGCACCCTTCGCGATTTCAACGCCATCTACCTCGTCCGCACCATGCACGAGTTCGAGAACCTCGATCAGATTCGCCGCACAGTGGTGCGGGAAACACCGTCCGGCCGGGTACGGGTGGAGGACGTGGCCCGCGTCTTCCGCGGCCATCGCGACCGAGACGAGATCACCCGACTCGGCGGGCGCGAAGTCGTGGAGATCGACCTTCACCGCCAGGGAACCGCCAACACGGTGGCGGTCGCACGAGCGATTCAAGAACGGCTCGAGGAACTGCGCAAGGAGATGCCGGCAGATCTCCACATCGAAACCCTCACCGACCTCTCGGCCTACATCACGTCCGCCATCCAAATGGTGTGGTCGGCGGCCTGGATCGGCGGCCTTCTTGCGATTCTGGTCCTATTCTTCTTTCTTCGCGATCTCCGTGCCACGGCCATCATCGCCCTCACGATTCCGGTGTCGGTTATCGCGACATTCCTCTTCATGGACCGGGCGGGGGTCTCTCTCAACATCATGTCGCTGGGCGGGCTCGCCCTCGGCATCGGCATGTTGGTCGACAACTCGATCGTCGTCCTCGAGGCAATCGATCGGCGTCGGGCCGAGGGATTGGCGCGAGCCCAGGCGGCCATCAAAGGCGCCGGCGAGGTTGCCGGAGCCGTGACTGCAGCAACCCTGACAACGGTCGCGGTGTTCTTCCCGATCGTCTTCGTGCAGGGCGTAGCCGGGCAGCTCTTCCGAGACCAGGCCATTACCGTTTGCCTGTCGCTCACGACTTCGCTGATTGTCTCGCTGACCCTTATTCCGGCGTTATCGGGTTTCTCTGCACGTTCCGGTTTCGAAAGCGCTTCGCGTTTTGCCGGCCGCCGCCAAGGTGAGGACGAGGCCCTGCCCTTCACCTTCCGGTTGGCGTCCTTCGAACTCGAACCGATCGGCAACGGGCGTTCGTTCATGAGCCGCGCAGCCACAATCATCGCCTTCCCCATACGATTCCTCATCCTGCTTGCGATGCTGGCGGTCGGCGCCATGTGGTTGATCTTCAATCGAATATTCAAAGTCGTGGCAGCACCCCTGGGCGGGGTCCTCGACGGTGTCCGCCGAACCTACCCCGGAGCACTGACAAAAGCCCTTCAGCGGCGGTGGATCGTGTTGGCCGCGGCCATCGCAGTCTTTGCGGCATCGGTGATGGTCATCCCACGTCTCGGAACTGACCTGGTGCCCGATCTGGCTCAAGGTGAGTTTGCTTTCCAGCTTCGGCTGCCGGAGGGCACTACCCTCGAGGCCACCGCCGAACTGGTTGACCGGATCGAGGCCATGCTGGTGGACGACTCCGCTTTCGCCTCCATCTTCTCGATGGTCGGAAGCCTTCCGTCGACCGCTTCCGGACGCCTCACCCTGGGCGAAAACCTCGCCCAGATCAATTTCCGGATGGATGCCGAAGCCGACGCCGACGATGAAGCGGCCGCGGTTATCCGGGTCCGAGAGGCCATCGCCCGCTTCCCACGCGCGGAATCCGAACTCGTCCGGCCCGCGGTGCTTTCGGTTCGCCCCCCGATCGCCGTGCAGATCTTTTCGGACAACCTCATCGAGCTCGACCAGGCTTCTGAAGCGGTCCGCAAGACCCTCGAAGATCTTCCGGAGGTTCGCGATGTGGCCACGACATCCGAACCGGGGAGCCCGGAAATTCTGGTAGAGCTCGACCGCGAACGAGCCGCGGCTCTCGGCGTATCGGCCGAGGATGTCGGCGCCGCCATGCGCACCAAGATCCGCGGCGACATCGTCGGCGAGTTCCGTGAGGGCGAGGAGCGCATCGATATCCGGCTTCGCGCCGGTGAACGGTTCCGTTCACTGGCCTCGGGCGTCCAGGCCCTGCGTATCATCCTGCCCGGAGGCACGACGGTGCCGGTCTCGGCCGTTGCTGAGGTGGTGACCGGTCGCGGCCCGGCGGCGATTTACCGTTATTCGGGGGCGCGGGTGGCTGAAGTCACCGCTCTGCCGACGACCCGCGACCTCGGTGGCGCGCTTTCCGCGGTCAACGCGGCGGTATCGAGGCTGGTGTTGCCGGCAGGCGCACGGACCGAGCTCTCCGGTCAGAACGAGGAGCTCGCGGTCAGTTTCAACTCGCTGTGGTTGGCGATGGCCCTGGCGACCTTCCTGGTCTATGTGGTGATGGCGTCGCAGTTCGAGTCGTTGCTCCACCCATTCGTGATTCTCATGGCGGTTCCGCTGGGAGTGGTGGGTGTGGTCGCCGCGCTCGTCCTGACTTCGAACTCGGTCAGCGTACTGGTGCTCATCGGCGCCATCATGCTCGCCGGCATCGTAGTCAACAACGCCATCGTGTTGGTGGACGCCGTCAACCGGCGGAGGCGCGAGGGTCAGGCGATCGACGACGCTTTGGTCGGCGCCGGGCGGGAACGATTGCGGCCAATCCTCATGACCACCGCAACTACCGTGCTCGCGCTGTTTCCGATGGCTCTCGGGTTGGGTGCCGGTGACGAGCTTCGCGCCCCGCTGGCCATCACAGTGATTGGTGGGCTGACGGTTGCGACGGTGCTGACCCTTGTCGTCATCCCATGCATTTACCGCATTCTTGGATCGGCACCGGTGAGAACCCGGGTGGAGGAAGAAGTATGAATGCGGAATTCGGAATTCGGAATTCGGAATTGGTGCCTGGCCAACTTCAAGCCTCAGGGGGGGCGGGCGGGAATTCAGAATTCAGAATTCAAAATTCAGAATTCGGGAAGGCGCCATGCGCCTGACCGATATACCACTCGATCGGCCCGTTGCGACACTGATGCTCCTACTGAGCTTGACGGTGCTTGGGACGGTAGCGGTCTTCATGCTGCCGCTGGACTTCATGCCCGTGGTGGACGAGCCGCTGGTTTTCATCGAGATCCCGTTCCCGGGGAGCCACCCGTTGGAGAGTCTGCGCGAGGTGGTGGAGCCGATCGAGGACGAGATCGCCACCATTCCCGACGTCAAGAGCATCAACGCGAACGCCGGATCCGGACAGGCGATGTTGTGGATTCAGTTCGATTGGAACGTTGACATCGACATCAAGAAGATGGAGGTGCGAGAGGCGGTCGAGCGGGCCCGCTCGGAGCTGCCCGACACTATCGGTCACATCTCGATCCGGGGCGAAACCGACGGCGGCTCGGCGCAGGTGCTCGCGGGACGCATCTCGGCAGAACGTGACCTCTCTGAGTCCTGGGACCTCCTCGACCGGCGGATCGGCCGGCCGTTGGAACGCATCAAGGGCGTGGCAAGGGTCGACCTCTACGGCGTCGAGCAGCAACAGGTCCGAATCGACCTCGACCTCGACGCCCTCAAGCGCCACGGCATCGATGCCGGCGAAGTCCTCAGAACTGTCAACGCCGCCAATCAGGATGTGGATGCCGGCGTCATCCGCGGGGACGTGGTTCGCTACGAGGTGCGCAGCCTGACCCGCTTCCGCTCGGCTGAAGAAATCGCGACGCTGCGGGTGGGGCACGACGGTCTCCGTATCGCCGACGTCGCAGTCGTCGATTTGCGCGAGCCGCGTCTCGATTACGGGCGCCACCTGGATCGCTCCTTTGCGGTCGGCATCGACGTCTACAAAGAACCCTCTGCCAACACCGTCGAAGTGGTTGACAAGGCCCTGGATCGAATCGAGGAAATCAAGGCCGATCCGCAGCTCGAGGGCATCAACATCCTGATTTGGGAAAACCAGGGCGAGGCGATTCGCAACTCGCTCTCAGGCCTGCGCAACGCCGGCATCTTCGGCGGCATCCTCGCCGTCGCCGTCCTCCATTTTTTCCTGCGGCGGTTCCGCACCACGCTTATCGTCGCCACCGCCATCCCCTTCTCGCTGCTCGTTACCTGCGGCGCCATGTACGCCCTCGGCTCGAACTTCAACGTGCTGACCCTGCTCGGCCTGATGCTCGGTGTCGGCATGTTGGTCGACAACGCTGTAGTGGTCATCGAGAACATCCATCGCTACGAGAGCATGGGCTATCCGGCACCGGTGGCGGCTCGGCTCGGCGCGCGACAGGTGGCCCTGGCGGTGGTCGCCTCGACCGCGACCTCGATCTTTGTGTGGTCGTGGCTCTTCTTCTCCGAGCGCAATACCATGGTCATCATGATGGGGGCCGTGGCGCTCACCATCTGTCTCGCCGTGGCCTGCTCGTTGCTGATTTCGCTGACCTTCATCCCCCTGGCAGCCGCCCGCTTCGCTCCTGCGGAAGAGCCCAAACCGGGGATTGTGGTGCGCAAGGTGGTGCCGGCCTATCGCCGGGTCCTCGACTGGACCCTCGATCACCGTCTCGTGACTCTCGTCTGTCTCTTCGTGGTTGCAGGCTCGGCGGCTTGGCCACTGATGAAGATCGAGAAGTCGGGCGATATGGCCATACAGACCCGCGAGGTGAGCATCTTCGCGCGCGTCCACGACGACGTTTCCAAAGACGTGTTGGAAGACTATGTGGACCAGGTGGAAGAATGGGTCTTCAGCCGCAAAGAGGAGCTCGGTTTCGACAGCGTCTACTCCTGGTACACCGAGCACGGCTTCTGCATGACCCGCGTCTACTTGCCGGCCGACAAGGCCAATCCGGATTCGATCGAGCGGTTGCGGGCGCAGCTGCGCGAGGGGCTGCCGGAGATTGCCGGCGTCAAACTCGAGGTAGGCGACCGCGACAACTGGCGCCACCGCGGTGCCCAGGATCGGCGGATGGTTTCGGTCGCCCTGCACGGCGAGGACCCCGAGTACCTCGAGGAGCTTTCGATGGAGGTCGAGGAACGGATGCGCGGCCTCGACCACCTCGAGGAAATATGGGGGCCGACCATGCGGGGGACCAAGGAGCTGCGCCTCATCGTCGACGCGGAGGCCGCTCATAGCCTCGACGTCAGCCCGCGCAGCGTCGCCGACGCCGTGGGCTTTGCCTTCCGCGGTCGCCGTTTGCGGCGTTTCCAGGGGCCCGACGGCGAGGTGGAGATGGTGCTCGGTCTCCCCGAGGAGGCACAGCCCGGCATCAACGCCCTCGCCGACCTGCCGATTCCGAATCGTTCCGGAGGGTACGTACCGTTGAGCTCGGTGGCGGAGGTCACCATCGCCCGAACTCCGGAGAGGATCCGGCGGGAGGATCGTCAGACGACGCAGGAGGTGACGGCTCAGTTCGACAAGGACGCGGTGACGACGGAAGAAGCGAAGGCGCTGGTCGTGGAACGCATGCTCGGATTTGCGGTCCCGGAAGGCTATTCGTGGGATTTCGGACAGTGGGGGCACGACCGTGACAAGGCACTCGGCACCATGACCCGGGGTGTGGTGCTTTCGTTGGTGGCCGTAATCCTGCTGATGGCCGCTCTCTTCGAATCTTTCACCCAGCCCTTCGCCATCCTGATTACCCTGATGCTTGCGTTCTTCGGTGCCTTCTGGAGCCTGTGGCTGGGAGGTTTCGACCTCAATCCGATCGGCTTCATGGGGATCATCATCCTCATCGGCATCGTGGTCAACAACGGCATCGTGCTGGTCGACCACGTCAACTCCCTCCGGGTCTCCGGGGTCGAACGACGCCAGGCGCTGATCGAGGGCTGCGGCGACCGCCTGCGCCCCGTCGTCATGACTGCCATTACCACTATCGTCGGACTCATTCCGCTAGTCGTGGCGCGAGCCACCGTTGCCGGCGCCTACATCGACTCGATCGCGGTGGTGGTCATCGGTGGACTTGCCACCTCGACGATCTTCACCCTGCTCGCCCTGCCGGTCTGGTACACGACGTTGGAGGATGTCGGCGCCGCCTTCCTGCGCGCGCTTCCGATCCGAAGCTCCGGCCGCCGCACCAAGCAGCCGGAGGGGAGCGTGCTTTCGGGCTAGAAGGAAAACCGTTGGACGGTCGAGTTGAGCAACGACCACTCGCTCGTCGGCTGCCAGCGCTGATAGCCCTCCCCATTCCAAGAAATCCAAACGACAGACGGGTCATCCAGGGGCAGGTTGAAGACAAACTGCACTTCGAGCACGTCCCGTTTCTTGGGCGTTACCTGCAGGACCGTGGCGGTGAAGGTGTCCGTGACGAACTCCTCTCCGACGGCAAAATCAGGGTCGACGCGGATGATGCTGGCAAATAGATTGCTCAGCCACCCGATATCGCTGGTGCGCAGTACGAGTGTGTCTGGAAACTCGGACCGCGCTTCGACGCGCCCGTTGAAGCTGGAAAGCACGCGGAGATCCACGTACTCGTCGCGGTGGAATCGATAGATATCCGGCAGATAGAAGGTGTTGAAGGAGGAGTTGGTGTTCAGGTAGATGACGTGCTCGTGATCATCGCTGTCGATGAAGGGCAGGCTTTCCACCACTGTCTTCTCCGGCCAGGCCATGCTCGGAATCCACATCGAGGGATAGACGAAGAGCAACACCAAGGGCAGCGCCAGCGCGGAGACGATCAGATACCAGCCCCAGAAAGAGCCGAGCACTCGAATCCCGGCCGGGCTCTCCGGCATGAATCGATCCTTCAGGGTCGGAATGTGGAGAACCAGCCAGGCAATAGCAAAGAACCCGAAAACGCTGGGGTAGTACAGGAGGCGTTCGCCCGGATCCGTCGCCAGCCCTGGCAGCAGGGCGAGGGCGAAGACGACCAGCGAGAACCAGATTGTGGGCTCGCCACGATAGGGCAGCAGGGCCCAAATCAGGAGCAGGGTCAGAACCAGCCCCAGCACGGCTGCGAGGTGCGACGTTCCCGGCACCATCAGGGCGATCGACGGCAGGAACTGCGATAGCAGAGCCAGGAACAACACCGGGATGTTTGGACCGGCCTGGGCCAGATAGCGGGCCGGATTGCTGAACGGGTCCACATACATCATGGTCGTGAAGGGCGGCAACAGGCTTCGGTAGAAGGCCATGTAGGCGCCGAAGACGACCAGGGGGATGGCCCACGCCCACCAGCTTCTGAGCGTGAGCTTGATGCGGGCGGCCAGCCGGATAGGGTTTTCCTCGCCGGCCAGACGATCGGCGAAAAAGAACTCGTAAACACCGACGATCACGGGATAGATGGCGGCGGTTTCCTTCGAGGCAAAGGCGATCAGGAAAAACACCAGACTCGCGGCAAAGATCCACGGTCTCCGTTCCTCGCGAGCGACCACATGACACAACAACGCCAGATTGAGAAACAAGGCGCAGAGCAGATCGGTGATGGTGGCGATCCAGCCCACCGTCATGGCGTGGTCCTCGCAGATGAGAAATAGCAAAGCAGCGAGGAGCGCGGGAAGGCCGCGCCCGGAGAGCCGGCGCAGGAGAAGGAAGGCGGTGAAGGCCACCAGCGAGTGGATGATCGCCGACGTGAAATGAAACGGCATCGCGTTTCGGCCGAACGCCCCATAGAGGGCGGTCAGCGCCCAACTCGGCACGGGCCGCAGGAATGCTCCCACGGGAGGTGTGTCGACCCACCAGAGCTGGGTGAAGCCGCGATATTGATCCGCCGGAACGGCCCAGAAGCCAAGCCACGGGTTGTGGGGGGTGGCCCCTTCGATCATGTTGATAAAGATGAAATCATCCGCGGCGAAACCGGAGGAGAAGTATGTAGC
>Ga0316193_10004370_pt1 | contig 10380 bp, 15 predicted proteins | sample MerIslsedime2_MG_FD_207735 | JGI IMG/M metagenome (GOLD analysis project Ga0316193, IMG submission 207735) | Coastal sediment microbial communities from Maine, United States - Merrow Island sediment 2 | ecosystem: Environmental > Aquatic > Marine > Coastal > Sediment | place: USA: Maine...
CGCGCATGGAGGTATCCAGTCCACCCGGCGTGTCGATCTCTATCACGACCAGTTCCGCACGCCGTTTGTTCGCGGCTTCCAGTGCCCGTTCGATATAATCGGCAGTCGCCGGTCCGATGGCACCCTGAATGGATAATTTTATTACGGGCCTGTCTTCAGCCTGGGAGGTACTGTTGAGCAAAAAAAAACAGACCGTCATGAGCAGTAACGAGTGAAAAACAAGTTTTAACGATCTGAACATTGACGGTTTCCTAATGTTTAGGCATCGAGCAACGACAATACGCCGACTCGATGCCTATTCTATGCTATTCAACCTTTACGCTACGACGTTTTTCCTTTTTAAGCTTGGGCAAAGTTATTTCAAGCATACCATCCTTGAATGTTGCCTTGGCCTTCGCATCGTCAACCTCGACAGGTAAAGGGAGGGTACGGGAATACATGCCACTTGAAATTTCACAGTGGTAATAATCACCCTTTTCCTCTTTTTCTTCGTGACTGGTCGTACCCTTGATGCTTACCGTGCTTGAGGTCACCGAGATATCAAGGTCTTTTTTCTCGACACCAGGTAACTCGGCCTTGACGATAACCTCATCATCCCGTTCGATAACGTTGACATTGGGTGTCTTACCCTTAAATGGCATTTCCAGCTTACGATGAGTCGGCCATTCCATACGAAATGGATGTAACCAGCCACGTGAGAAATATTCATCGAACATACGATCCACTTCCTCAAGCGGACTGAGTGCTGTGGTTTTTGCGACCTTTTCCACTTTCGGTTTTTCTTTTTCTTTTGCCATGTTAGCTTCCTCCTCTAGTCAAATATTTTGATAGGTAGACTCTTCATAAAACATGATGATGTTGCAGAAAACGGCTCTTACGCATCAGAGCGGTGCATCTTATTGCTGATGATATTTAAGGGAACTCGCATTGCCACCCCTATAATTGAATACGTTTATATTACCGCACATATGCTGCAGCATGGCAATGCCCCAGATCAACATTGCTGGTTTGAAACAGCGATAGCCGCGCCAGGCAAATACCATATAAAAATTGTTTGAATTTTGAAGAGATGGCAACTACAGGAAATGGCAGGGTTGAGATAGCAACATCATGTCGAGGCCAATTTGTGAGCCCAACGTGTGGTTTCGGGCAGGCGGTAGCGCGTCAGGCACTGCATGACATAATGAATGGATGTTTCCAGGCAAATACGATGCCCTGCGGAGATATATAAGGGTTTCACCCGAGTGCGCGTGCGCAATACGGCACCAATACACTCTTGCTTGTCCAGCAGGGGAACCCAACTCCCCTTCTCTTCACCGACCTCATCATGGTGACCGATCAAACGGGATTTTGCCACGCCGATACTGGGCAGGTCGGTTAAGATGCCAAGATGCGCGGCGATACCGAGTCGGCGTGGATGGGCAATACCCTGTCCGTCACAGAGCAACAGATCCGGTGCCTGTGTCAGTGTTTCAAATGCCATGAGTACCGCCGGAATCTCTCGAAAGGAAAGATAACCGGGGATATAGGGAAAGCTGGTGGCCACGCGCGCTACGGCCTGGTCGCATAATTCCAGTTCGGGAAAACGCAATACCGCAATGGCGGCACGAGTAATGGTATTGTTTTTTTCAAATCCGACATCGACGCCAGCAACATAATTGATCGCATCGAACTGATCCTGCAGTTTAATGTAATTTCTTAGTTCGAGTTGGATTGCCTTGGCTTGTTGTGTCGTCACATCCCATGCGTGGAGATGTTTTAATTTCAATTCCATCAGGGCAGGGATTCAAACAGGTGTGACAGTCGTTCGACACAGGCAGTGCCTTTATCGATTGCGATTTCCGCCTTATCAAAGTCCATTAGTTCAATATCCGACAGATCCGGACGCAACAAGATATCGGGTGGATCACCCGCCATGCGGCTGCGGGTGATGCGGTCCTGCATGATATAGATCGAACTACTCAAGACATCAAAAAATCCCGGCTCAGCCTTATCATCAGTATCGAACATTTTATCAACGATTCTGTTATACCAAGCTTTCAGGTCCGCGTTTGAATTGTTTCTCTGTTCCAGTTTTTTCTGGTTTTTACGAAATGCCTTGCCAACCTGCTGTGTATTCAGGTCAACCGCAATGACAAATTCAGCCCCCAGGGCACGACATAGAGAAACCGGAACAGGGTTCACCAGCGCGCCATCGGCGAGCCATTTGTTGTTGACATAGGTCGGAGTAAATAGGCCCGGTAATGATATGGAGGCACGGATGGCGGGTAACAGTGGTCCCTTTTGAAACCAGACCTCATTCCCTGTGGCAAGCTCTGTTGCCACGGCAGCAAAAGGGATATCCAGATCCTCGATCTGGATCTCCTTACCCATTTGCTTATCAAAAAAGTTCATCAGGCGTTCACCTTCGATCAGGCCACTGCCCAGGGTGAAATCCAGTAAACCGGCAATATCCCGTTTGCGCAAGGCGCGGGTCCATGCTTCAAACTCGTCTATGGTGCCGGTGGCATAAGATGCACCGACCAGGGCACCAATGGAGCTACCGGAAATAATATCGGGTTTGATCCCCAGCTCTGCCAAGGCCCGTATGATACCAAAGTGCGCCCAGCCCCTGGCTGCACCGCCGCCGAGGGCAAAACCGATCTTTGCTTTGTTTTGATTAGTCATGATGAAAAGACGGGACCAGGCCCCGTCTGTGATTAATTGAGTTTGTCTTTATCATACGGGGCGGGAGGTAAACCTAGAGCTGCGATGCCCTCTTCTTTCAGTTCCTTTACTTCGCTTGCCGTTGCGCGGCCTCTAATATTGCGTGCTTCGGTTTCGCCATAATGGATCTTTTTTGCTTCCTCGGCAAAGCCGCTACCGACATCATCATAGTTTTTATTCACATAGTCGTGCAGAAATCGCATAACCTGTGCCTCATTAATCTCTACGGTGTCATTGTGTGCTGCAGGTGTGGATGAAGCCTCCTCATCTTTATGGCCAAGGCCGGTACTGATGTGGCTGGCACTCGGCAGCTTTTGCACGTGTTCGGAACCACAAACCGGACAGCTTACCAGTCCCGTCTGTAGCTGATGCTGGAACTCATCGGCATTTTTAAACCAACCTTCAAAGCGATGCTGCCCATCACAGAGTAAATCGTAAATAATCATGTTCTTCTATCCAAAATACAAGTGTAAATAGTATAACCTATTTTGACTGACTTGCCTATTCGTAGCTTATTGATTTTAAACGATTATAACGGTGCCAATCCTCCTCCAGGTCAATATCCCATAGCGTCTTCAGGGCATGCCAGCGATACCCCAGGGACTTGCAGGCCTGCACGGTCTGGGCATAAACGTCTGCTGTGCCCCAATCGATATCCTTAAACAGGCGATGCTCGGCCTGTTTCAAACCAATCAGGACATAGCCACCGTCCTCGGCAGGACCAAGCACGACATCGTTATTTTGGTTCAGGGCCAGCAGGGCCGATTCGATATCATCGCGGCACAGGACAGGACAGTCTGTGCCAATAATAATCGTCGCCTGTGCCTGTACCTGTTGCTGAGACAGGGCATGGAACATGCGTTGTCCCAGTTCACGACCCTGTTGTTGAAACAATGCCAAGGAAAATTCCGCGGCAAGGGATTGAAAAAGGGGATGTTCACAATCAGGGGCACACCATAGCTCTGTAGGGCACAAGGGCCTTGTACACACCTCGCTTAGACAATGCTGAATCAGCTCCTCTTGCACCTCGGCCGCAGCCTGATCACCGATGCCTGCGGCCAGGCGTGATTTACATTGTCCCGCAACGGGGGCCTTGGCGAAGATGAGCAGGCGTGCGTCTGGAAATGGATAGGACATCAAAGGTGACGATAATAAATCTTGACCAGTTGTTCTGGCGGCCTGCCGAAAAAATAACTGGCCCGCAGATACCACATGAGCAATATCGTGCGCAGGATACCCTGCTCTTGCCAGCGTCGGTTTGAGGTTATGACCTTTGCCTTTAGGCAGACAGGACGAGATAATTTTTTTAGACTTTTGCTGATACTAATATCTTCCATTAACGGAATATCGGGAAACCCGCCTATCCGTGCAAATGCTTCACGCTTTACAAACAGACATTGATCACCGGTGACGATACCGGTGAGTCTGGAGCGTAGGTTCATGAACGAGGCAATCACCTGAAACATGAGCCTTTTGCCCGGCAAGGAAACGTCGAATCGGCCCCAGTGGTGATTATCTTTACATAGCGCATCGGTGATCAATTGTACCGCCTGTTCAGGCAAGCTGCTATCTGCATGCAAAAAGACAAAGATATCCCCCGTCGCCTTTGCCGCACCATTGTTCATCTGCCGTGCACGTCCCTGCTGCGCAGAAACGACAACATCGGCCAAGGGGACAGCCAAGGTGAGAGTGTTATCACGGCTGCCACCGTCAACCACGATGACCTCGTGGCCCTCCTGGCGCATTGACTGTAAGGACTGTAACACTGTTTTGATATTCCCGGCCTCATTCAGAACGGGAATAATAAAGGAGAGTTTCATGCTAACAACAGCGGCTGGATTCACTGTCCATTTGATGTATACCTGACTTGGTTTCACTCACCGCACGACGGGTTCCGGCAGGTGCACACCATTCCACCGGTGTAGTTAAGCCGGGTGGGCTAATACCAATAAAGTCATCCTTATAGATACTGCTGGTCAAAAGTTTAAAGGTCCGTTCACACACGGCCATGCGCTCACCACGATAATAAACGTGGCCCTCGTCATCCGTGGTAGAGGCGTATGGCCCGCGATAGATCACCGCATGACCACGATCATAGCAAGGCATGCCTTCACCTTTAACCGCAGTCAAGGTGACGGAACGAAATTCAATCCCTTCCACAACCTGCCAGGGTGTGCTGTCCCATTTATCGTAGGCCATGGCGAGAAAACCAACCTCGCCAAAGGCTTCCAAAAACTCATGTTCCTGAAATGCCCCTGAGATACAACCACTCCAGAGCTGCGGATCTTTTTTCAGATGCTCACCCACCTCCTCGTCTGAAACGATATCAGAGATGGCGACCCGTCCTCCTGGCTTGAGGACACGATGGATTTCCTGAATGAGTTGACGCTTTTCCTCGTCACCCACCAGGTTTAAAACACAGTTGGAAACAACCAGATCAACGGAGTTATCCGCTATCAAGGGTGTGGCCTGTTTTTGTTCTGCCTTCCATAGATTAAAACGGTTCAGATCATCGTTTGTCTTGATCGGATTTTGCGCCAAATATTCTTCCACGGCCTCCACATTCAGGGCAAGGTCTTGAATGTAACCCTTGTGGAAATCGATCGCGACACCACCCATTTTTTCTTGCATGCTATTGCGGTATTTTCTCGCCAGGGTCAACATATCATCATTCATATCGATACCGATGACGCGGCCCTTGCTCCCGACCAACTGCGCCGCCATATAACAAATCTTGCCGCCACCACTGCCAAGGTCCAGCACGGTATCCCCTTCACGCACATAACGGGAGGGATCACCACAGCCATAGTCCTTTGCCAATATCTCATCGGGCAATAACTTCAGTAAGCTACTGTCATATTCAACCGGGCAACACAATTGTTCCTGGCGTTCTTTGGCACCTTCTGAATAGCGTTGTTTGACAACGGATTCGACGTCCATTGATTCCTCCTGTTAAAGTAAAGCACCACCACAACTACTGCCCTGCCCGGCAGTACAGCCATAGCAGTGGTCGGCCACCACAATGGGCAAGCCCTTTAATTTCTGTGCATTGATATCGTTCAGGTGCGTGCGCGGCTTTGTCCCATAAGATAGAGGCAAGTCCAGCATCTGGTTAAAATCACAATCATATAAATAGCCCTGCCAATCAACACTGAGTAAACTGCGGCACATTACCGTCTGCAGGTTGTCTTCCTGATAAGCCCCTTTTAACAAATTCATATAGTCATCGAAAGTGCCATTGGAGACAAGTTGGCTGCCAAAGCGTTTGATGGGCATATTGGTTATGGTAAAAAGCTGATTAAACTGTATGCCGAAGCGTTGGGCGAGTTCCTTTTTGTAATCCTGCTCCAGTTGCTGCTGTGATGGTGGCAAATAGGGTCCGGTAGGATTATAGATCAAATTAAGCGTCAAGCCGGAATCTTGCCGGCCATAACCGAGTTTGTTTAACTGCAATAATGCCTGGATACTCTTTTGAAAGACACCATCGCCCCGTTGTCCATCGACATTCTCTTCCACATAACAAGGTAGAGAGGCGTTGATCTCCACTTTGTTCTGGGCGAGAAATTCAGCCAGCCCCTCTTGCCCCGGTTCTGTCAGAATAGTCAAATTACAACGGTCCATGACCTGCACACCCATGGCAACGGCGCTGGCAACCAGTGTCTTGAAATGGGAATTCAATTCAGGGGCACCACCGGTGAGATCCAGTGCTTGAATAGGGTTGTTCTGTAAAAAGCGGATGACATCGTTAATCGTCTCTTCAGACATCATCTCTTTACGTTTCGGATTGGCATTGACATGACAGTGGAAACATTGCTGATTGCAGCGATAACCCAGATTGACCTGCAATGTTTCCAGGGTCGATCTTGTAATCAGTGGAAAATCCGATGATTTTAATAGCGGTAGCGTCGCGTGCATTGATGATATCCTGTTATGGTATTGAAAATTGTTCTGGCCACTCCTTGAACCTTCCATGGAGATTATGCTTATTCAATCGCTGAATGACACGGGCTTCATTTAACAATACCTCCAGTCCCTGGGCTGGCTGTCCCGTATCTGACAGCAGCAAATGGCGTAAAGTTGCATGACGATTATACATTTCAAAATAATCATCCGACTTTACCAGGCCATCGGCAAACTTTAGTCCCTTGTTCAGATGGGTCATCGCACCCGTCATCTTTCGGCTCATCAATAACTGCCCCGTGACAAGATGGCACAGTGCACGTTGACGACGCGTTGTGGCATAGATATACACACGTTCTAGATCATGTCCGGCCTGCGGATCCAGCCACCAGCTTGCAATAAGTTGCATTAAGGTTGTGACAAAACAGCTTTGGTGGTTTGAGGCATGATATTTCTGTCGTCGTTCAGCCCTTTGCATCAAGCTGGCGGCTTCAGACCCTGATAGGGCTTGCGCATGCCATTGTGTGAGAATTGCCGGGTAATTCATTTTTGTTCACGCGTGATTTGGTTTTTATGCACTCTAAATAATAAAAGCGACATGAATCATAACCCTATTGTGGCGTAAAATAGACCGTCCAGGCGAAATATGTCTCAATTGTTATAAAAAAGTGATAAACACACTCGTAAATATTCTACGATATAGGCTGTCAGCGCACTATCATTGGGATATATAATATGACTTCAAACAATTGTTTTACAAAGGATAATTATGCAGTGGCTTGATCGAATTCCCCTTCCTACCCTCCTTATCATTGCTCTCTTGCTTGGTCTGGCTCCGTTCCAACCGGAACCCCATGTGTGGGAAAAGCTGAAGATGCTTGCCGCCGGAACCCTGTCCCGGCCTATCGATATCTTTGATCTGTTCCTGCACGGCACCCCCTGGGTATTATTGATACTGAAACTTGTGCGCATACAAATGGTCTCTAGAGCCAAGACTCACTGAGAACTGCAACAGGTCTATTGGAGGGACCCTGTCATGAAACCACATTTGATCTTTATCTATAACGCCGATAGTGGCCTGTTCAATACCATCACCGATATCGCCCACAAGGTTCTGTCGCCGGATACCTATTCCTGTCAGCTTTGTCAGCTGACCCATTCCTACTTTAGCGTGAAGCGTGACTGGGCCGATTTTCTGGGTGATATCGATGCCGAATGTGAATTTCTGCATCGGGATGAATTTGTCAATAAATATGGTGCTGCGAAGATTGATTTACCTGCCATCCTGCTAGACGAAGATGGCAAGCTGTCGCCATGGCTGTCACAAGAGGAAATCAGCCAGTGCAAGAGTATTGAGATGTTAAAGATACTCATCCATACACGCCTGCAGGATATCGAGAGTGAACAAGCCTAATTCAATAATGGCAACAAAACAGGATTAAAACGCCACCCTGTCGGCAGGCAGGGTGGCAAACAACAATCAGGCCGTGGCTGCACCCTCCGGTTGATAATCAAACACCTTGGTCGCGAAATTCCATACGTGGCCGTCTGAATCCTGCAGGCGAGTGACGCGATCACCCCAGAACATGTCAGTGGGTTGTTCCAGCACCATCGCACCCGCCTGCTTGGCCTGTTCATAGCGTGCATCGACATCATCGCAATATACATATAGACCAACCGGGCTGGGTGTACCGCTGGTGTTGGGCGCAACCGCGGGGCTACCCCAGCTTTGCTCGGGCATCATCATCAATACCATTTGGCCCTTGTACATCATGTTGGCATAATTGGTCTTGCCAGCCTCGTCCTGTATGCTGCCACCAGATTCAAACCCGAAGGCCTCGGCATAGAACTTCAGACTTGCATCCACGTCCTTCACCGTCAGCATGGGAGAAATCCAGGGCATTGCATCATCTTTTGCTTGTTTACTCATGTTGTTCTCCTTTTGTGCTTGTTACGCTGATAAAACTATTTAACACCACGACGCCAGGGAAATCATAAAAACCACTATTTATGCTTAGTCTCTTGCTGGTTCACATTCTTAATTCCTGGTGACGATAACAATCCGTCGTGTGGTCATTGACCATCCCCACTGCCTGCATAAAGGCATAACAAATGGTGGGACCAACGAATTTGAAACCGTGCCTTTTGAGTTCCTTGCTCATGGTCTCGGACTCCCCTGTACTGGCAGGCACCTGCGCGAGTGAAGGCCAGTCGTTTTGGATAGGTTCACCCTCGACAAACTGCCAGAGGAAGTCGGCCGGTTTGATGCCTTGCTCCTTCAGTTTGAGCCAGGCCTTCGCATTGCCAATGGTGGATTCAAGCTTGAGACGATTACGAATAATCCCCGGGTCCTTTAGCAAGCTTTCACGCTTACGCTTGTTGTAAACCACAATTTTGCGGGGATCGAAGTTATCAAAGACCTTTTTGTAATGGTGGCGTTTTTTCAGTACCGTAATCCAGCTCAACCCCGCCTGCGCGCCTTCCAGGATCAACATCTCGAACAGTTTACGCTCGTTCAATACGGGCGCACCCCATTCTGTATCATGATATTTCACATACAGGGGATCGTCACCACACCACTCACAACGTCGAGTCGGCTGCTTCATCGTCATTTTTGTTGAACTCCTTAACCATATCATTGAGGGTGCGACCTTCGGTGAGTGGGTACTGCGTGCTTGATTGCTTTACCTCATACATGCGATCCAGGCGGAAGTTGCGAAAGCTGTCACGCAATTCACACCAAGCGCCCAGGGTCCACACCGTACCCCAAAAAAACAAGCCCAGTGGCCAGACGGTACGATGTGTTTGCTCACCGTCTTCGCGCCGATAGTCGAAACTCACCTTGTACTGCTGGTCGATGGCCAGACGCAGTTTAGCCAATACGCCGGCCACTTCCGGGTTGAGCCGCACCATAGGGGAATATAGGTTGGTGTGCTCAATCTTGTCCTTCAGTTCATCGGGCAATACCACGGCTATTTTACTGAGCACCCGCTCCGCGGCATTGGCCAGTTGCGGGTCGGCCCAGCTCCTAACAATCCGCGCACCGAGACTGAGGGCGGCCAGCTCTTCACGACTAAACATCAGGGGAGGCAGGTCAAAGCCTTTACGCAAGGCATAACCGATACCTGCCTCTCCCTCGATGGGCACGCCCGAGCTCGTCAAGTCACGAATGTCTCGGTAAATGGTCCGCTCCGAGACAGCCAGTCTTTGTGCCAGCCACTGGGCCGTGGTAACCCTGCGGGAGCGCAACCACTGGATAATTTCGAACAGTCGATCGGCGCGTCTCATAGATGTACTTTAGGCCTGAGAAAAAAGGGATTTAAGATTATCCATTTCCTTGCGTATGGAACCAAGCTGTTGTTGATACACTTCATCGGATATGCCCGGCTCCTGAAAAAAAGCCGCCATATATACCGTTTGCCCATTGGGTAGAGACAATACCCGTGTTGCCAATGGGATATCTGCCTGGCCGTCCGGCGAGGCAAAAAAATCGATGACGCCGGTAGCTTCATCGACACTGACATCGACAATCATCTCACCCATGGGGGTGGTAGCCTTGTAATTACCCTGCTCTATTTTCAAGTCCAGGCAAAACTCGGTCGCCCACTCGGGCATATTCGACTAGTCTGCCATGTAGTTAAACACGGTTGATTTAGGGGCCGGAATTAAAACGGTGATGGTCTCTGAATGCATGGTTTTTCTCCTTGTGGTTTTATTCTTGTTGTCTTGAGTATGTACGGGCAGACTTAGAGTGTAAACCAGCCCTCCTGACAG
>Ga0316193_10004372_pt1 | contig 10377 bp, 5 predicted proteins | sample MerIslsedime2_MG_FD_207735 | JGI IMG/M metagenome (GOLD analysis project Ga0316193, IMG submission 207735) | Coastal sediment microbial communities from Maine, United States - Merrow Island sediment 2 | ecosystem: Environmental > Aquatic > Marine > Coastal > Sediment | place: USA: Maine...
AGCAGGGTATTTTGCAGCAGGACACGGAGGACTGTTATTACCTTTACCGCCTGGTGATGGACGGGCATGCACAGACCGGTCTGGTGGCGGTGGCCTCGGTACCGGATTATGACAGCAACCGTATCCGTAAACATGAGTTCACCCGCCCGGACAAGGAAGATGATCGCGTCAATCAGATCGATGCCCTCGATGCCCAGACCGGTCCGGTCTTTTTGACCTATCGCCATGACGAGGTGATCGATGCACTGGCGGAGAAAATCAGCACCACCACACCGGAATACGATTTGACCGCCGATGACGGGGTGCAACATACCCTCTGGGTGATCAGGGATCCGGCCATCATTGCACAAATCACCCAACAGTTTGATGCCATGAATTGCCTCTATATCGCCGATGGCCATCATCGTTCCGCTGCAGCCTCGCGGGTTGCCGCCATGCGTAAGGAACAAAACACGCAGCATACGGGTGATGAACCCTATAACTATTTTCTCAGCGTGATCTTTCCCGACAATCAAATGCAGATCCTGGATTACAACCGTGTGATCAAAGATCTGAATGGCCTTGATGCAGAGGCCTTTGTGCAGGCGGTGGCAGAAACCTGTCAGCTTGAAAAAAGCACCCATGCGGTGAAGCCGTCTCAAGCGGGTGAGTTTGGTATGTACCTGCAGGGTCAGTGGTACAAGTTAAACATCAAGCCCGGGCTCATCCCGGTAGATGATCCGGTGGCACGTCTTGACGTGAGTCTGTTACAGGATCATCTCATTACACCCATACTGGCCATCTCTGATCCGCGCCGCGACAAGCGTATCGATTTTGTCGGTGGTATTCGCGGTTTACAAGAGCTGGAAAAACGGGTCAATTCAGGCGAAATGGCCGTGGCCTTTTCCCTCTATGCCACACAGTTGCATGATCTGATGGCCGTGGCCGATGCAAATAAAGTGATGCCACCAAAGTCGACCTGGTTTGAACCGAAGTTGGCCGATGGGCTGGTGTCACACCTTTTGAAATAAGGCAGGGCCTAGCCGGCCACCTCATCAAAATCATAATTCAGTTCAAGCTCGGGGTGTTGCAGGAAATGCCCCTGAATAAAGTTGATACGGCATTGCCATAGGATGGCCAGGCTGTTTGCATCCTCCACAAATGCGGCAATGGTTTGCATATCATGCGTGCCGGCCTCTTCAGAGATGGCCTTGACCATTTCCTGATGGTCAATGTTTTGTGTCAGGTTCCTGATGAGATCAATATGCAGCTTGATGTAGTTCACATGGAGGTGCTTGAGCGACTGGAAGATGTTTGCTTCCATGCCAAAATTTTCCAGCGCCGTACCACAGTTCAACTCCTGCAGGCTGTGCAGGAGTGCGATGGTCTGCTTCAGGTGGTTCAAGGCGCTATCTTCACTGATTTCAAACACCAGCTTGCCGGGATTGACCCCGCTCGTTTTGAGTTGATCATTCAGCCAGGGGAGAAAGGCCTTATCGCGCAGTGAATCGCTGGAGAGTTTCACGAAGAAGCGCGTTTGCTTGCCTTCCCGTTGTAGCTTTGACAAGAGCATAAGGCTATGGATGATGACCCATCGATCGATCAAGTTCATCATTCCGGCCTGTTCTGCAGCGGAAATAAATTCACCGGGTAATATTTCGGCCTGTTTTTCTGTCAGCATACGCAGCCGTACTTCGTAATACTCTCCCGCTTCACCATGCAGACTGACGATGGGCTGGAATACCAGGTGGAACAGGTTATTTTTCAATGCGTGTTTGATCTTCCTGGACCAATGGCTAAGCCGTTCATGCTCAGCCAGTTCGACAATCGCCGGATTATAAAGATGATATCGGTTCCCTCCTTCATCCATGGCGACATGACAACCCTTCTCGGCTCGTTTGATCACATCATCGGAGCCACTGCTGGTTTCATTGATCAGACTGATACCGATACTGGCCGTGGTGGTGACGGATTGTTCGCCCAGATCACAAATATGTTCGTGGATCAATTTGCCGAGAGATTTTGCTATTCCAGCCGCATCTTTAACATCCGTATCATTGACCAAAAGTGTAATCACCGGCCCGCTGAAACGGGCCAACAGACCCAGGTCTTCGGCCTGGCTTTTTAACATGGCGGCGACTTCGGTGAGTAACATGTCCGCGGTGGAAATGCCCTTGGCCTCTCTCAATTCTTCATATTTATCCAACATGATATAGAGTAGTGCGCCGCGCGCCTGTCCCTCAATGGCATGGGCAATGAGCTGTTCCATTTGTTCGATAAGAAAGCCCTGGTTATACAAGCCGGTGAGCAGGTCTTGTCGGCTCATGGCATTGAGTTTTTTCTCCAGTTCCCTGCTCCGTGAGAGTTCACGAATAATGATCTGGGTGCAGGCTTCACCTTCCATACTTGCCGGTGAAAATTCCATGGTGATCTTGAACTGTTTCCCTTCGAGGTGTTGACCATGGACATCCAGGGTACGGTCCATGCTTTTCCCATGCGCATAACCACGCAAGAACTCTTTCAGCGTGATGTAATCCTCAACACTGACCAGATCCATGATCGGTGTGCCCTGGATATCATCGGGATCATCGTAACCAAACATCTTCAAATAGGTATGGTTGGCAAAAATGTGCATCCCATCGTGGACATAGGCAATGGCATCGCGTGAACTGTCAATCAGATCGCGTGCGCGTTTTTCTGTTTCATGCAACATGAGCTCACATTTACGCAAGGCACGGCCCTGCTTCAGATTGTCCATTTCCCGTTGAATGACATGTTTGAGCCTTTCCACCTGACTGTCGCTTAGCACATCACGTGCACCGGCCCGCAACAGTTCCATAACTTCAGTTTCCGTCCCTGTGCCCGGGCTAATGGCAATGAGCGGGATCTCGAGCCCGGCATTATTAAGCACGGCAAGGGCCCGTTTGGCAGAGAAGCCGGGTAACAGAAGTTTGCACAGGATCAGGTCGATGGGGTTTTCATCCAGCGCCAGCTGCATGTCTTCCGCATCTGCAACACGGATATCCCGAACGATATGTCCGGCCTTGCGCAAGGCGTTGAGGTGTAGCTCGGCTTCTTCCGAGCTATCGAAGATGGTGAGGAGCCTGAGTAAGTGGTCACTTTCCATATCGCTGCATTGTTTGCCTGGGTTGATTTCTCTGTCCGATAAAAGTCAAAGATGGGGTTACCACATATTATTTATTTTATAGTCCTTGTTTGTTGATCCACAGCACGTAATGATGTTTTAAATGCCTGTATGCCGTATTTATTATAAGGACCATATATTGTCGGAATCACCACTCTCCGTCAAACCCGGATGACCCATTACAGAGTCAGGGGTGTTTTTGTCGCCTCTCCAGCCATCTCACGGACGAGGCGTGGGACCAAGTAGCCAGGCAAGCTGTGACGCAGGGCCGTGTGTAATTCAATGGCATGTGCGTCACTGACCTCAAAGTGTTGCGCACCCTTGACGCGATCCAGTTGGTGCAGGTAGTAGGGCAGGACACCGACCGCAAACAGCCGTTCACTCAATTGTTGCTGACAGGCCAGCTCATCGTTGATGCCGCGCAATAACACCGCTTGATTCAGCAGCGTAACGCCGCTCTGTCGCAGGGCCTGCAGGGCCGAGGCAAGCGGGTCATCGATTTCCTGCGCATGGTTACAGTGGATCACCATCACAAGCTGTTGCGGGCAATGCGCAACCCAATCGAGAAAACCGGCATCAATCCGTTCCGGCAGAACCACCGGCAGACGGGTGTGCAGGCGCAGGCGTTGAATATGTGGCAGCCTGGAAATCTGTTCTTGCAAGCTGCTGAGGCGTGCATTGCTGAGTGACAGGGGGTCGCCACCACTGAGGATCAATTCGGTGATTGAGCTATCCTGTGCCACATAGGCCAGGGCCTCATCGAGCTGGCCCGCCGAGATGCTTCCCTGTTGATAGGGATAGTGCCGGCGAAAGCAGTAACGGCAATGCACGGCACAGGCACCGGTGGTGATGAGCAGGGCACGCCCCTGATATTTATGTAACAGACCGGGTGCAGCCATGGCGGCCAGGTCCCCCACGGGGTCGGTCACAAAGGCAGGGTGTTCCTGCAACTCGGCCTCTACGGGCAGCACCTGTCGCAGCAGGGGATCGTTCGGGTTACCCTTTTCCATGCGTGACAGGTAGCTCAAGGGCACACGCAGTGGAAACTGCATGGCAGCCTGGGTCGCAGCGGGGAGTAAATCCGCTGGCAACTCGAGTCGTGCCAGCAGGGTCGCGGGGTCACGAATGGCCTGGGCCATGGCCTTTTGCCAATTTTCGCGCTGCCATGTTGGGGCCATTCGCGGTATGATAGTACGATTCATTTCAACCCGATTATCTGATTCACTAGCAACAAGACAAGGATACCATGGCAAGCTATAGCACGAGCGAATTCAAGAGCGGATTAAAGATCATGATCGATGGCGACCCCTGTGCGATCATTGAAAACGAATTTGTCAAACCCGGTAAAGGTCAGGCCTTCAACCGGGTCAAGATCCGTAACCTCAAGACCGGTCGCGTACTGGAAAAGACCTACAAGTCGGGCGAATCGCTAGAGGCGGCCGATGTCATGGATACCGAAATGCAGTACCTCTATAACGATGGTGAGGCCTGGTATTTCATGCACCCCGAGACCTTTGAGCAGTTCGGTGCCGATGAAAATGCCGTCGGTGAAAACATCAAATGGCTCAAGGAACAGGACATGTGGGTGGTGACCCTGTGGAATGGTGTCCCCATTGCCACCACCCCGCCTAATCATGTGGTTCTGAGCGTGACCGAGACGGATCCCGGCGTGCGTGGTGATACCTCCGGCGGTGGTGGCAAACCGGCGACCTGTGATACCGGTGCCGTGGTGCGTGTGCCGCTGTTTATCAATGAGAGTGAGATGATCAAGGTCGATACCCGTACCGGCGAATATGTCGGCCGGGTGAAGGAGTAATCCCGTCCGCCTATGCGTGAGCAGCCCAATTTTCGGCCTTCGGCCAGCCTGGAAACACTCAAGCACCGGGCCCGTATGTTACAAGGCATACGGGCCTTTTTTCATGCCCGTGGCCTGTTGGAGGTGGAAACCCCGATCCTCAACAGCACTGGCGTGACCGATCCCCATATCGATAGCCTGCAGACACACTGGCGGGACAATGGCAAACCGGTTTACCTGCATACCTCACCGGAATATGCGATGAAGCGCCTGTTGGCGGCCGGCAGCGGGCCCATTTATCAGATCAGCCGGGTATTCCGTTATGGAGAGCGGGGGACACAACACCACCCGGAATTCACCATGCTGGAGTGGTATCGGCCCGGCATGGATCACCTGCAGTTGCTGGCCGAGGTGGATGAACTGCTGCGGACCTTGTTGGCGGGCCATGTTTCACTGCACGATTCCATACGCTGGACCTATCGCGAGGCCTGGCAACAGACCATGGGCATTGACCCCTTCACACTGAATAGCAACGAGCTGCAACAGCTTGCCCGGGAACAGGGTATCGATGTCACCGGTTTGGGGGATGACCGGGATGGCTGGCTGCAGTTACTCATGACGCATTGCATTGAACCGGCCTTGCCCGGGGCGACGCCGGTGTTCATTTTTGACTTTCCCGCCAGTCAGGCGGCCCTGGCCAAAATCCGTCCTGCTGAGCCACCCGTGGCCGAACGCTTCGAGCTTTATCTCAATGGCATGGAGCTGGCCAACGGCTTTCATGAACTTACCGATGCCGCCGAACAGCACGGACGCTTCGAGGCCGATTTGGCCCTGCGTGCACAAATGGGTAAACCGGCCATGCCGATTGATGAACACCTGTTGGCCGCACTACCGCAGCTGCCCGACTGTGCCGGGGTTGCCGTGGGCCTGGAGCGCTTGTTAATGGTGGCGCTCGGGGCCAGAAAAATCGATGAGGTCATGGCCTTTGTGCTGGACGCATAACAGATTTCGGGCCAGAAGATCAACATAGACCTAATTGAAAAAGGGCTAAATGTCAGCGGGAAATTGGTCGTTATTTAGGGCAAGGTGATATCTCCCTCTTGCCCGGGAGATATTTGTGTCAATCTTGCGGGTCAGCAAATATCAGAGTGTTCAAAAACGGCTTCAACTCCTGGTTGCTCCAACGGCGCGTGTCGAGCATCGTATGGTCAAGTATTGTCGTCGTCCTTTTGCTTGGCGTAAGCCTGTATCTGTTCCAGCGATATAATCAAATTATCTCACGCGTTACTGCGGTTGAGATAAACATGTCAAACAACATCACGCATAGTTTTTACGAGTTATCTGATATTCATGCGCAATTATTTAGTTTGGTGCATTATACCGAGCAAACATCAAGTAGAAAAAATGTTAATGCGGTTAATGATAAAATAATAAAAAGATTAGATAAGCTGTCTGAACGGATTAAGCTGTTTCAGGCGGATGCGCAACACGAAATAAGCCTGCAGGACAGTGAAGAGATATTTTTCGATATCCTGCAAAAGTTGCAGTATTACCGTATCTCGGTTTTAAAGTCGATCGAACAGGTGGCAGTCAAGCCAGAGTTGTCCCATAAGCATCTTATTGAGGCGACAGAAATATTTAACGCCATTAATAGACTGTTTTCCACTATCGGCAATAGAATCAGATTTTATGCCGACATCAAAATGCAAGCGGAAATCGATGCTGCTAATACGCTGTTTTGGTCTCTGGGGCTGGCGGTTCTTGCGGCGCTTTGTTTTCTCATCTGGCTTGCTTTTGATGTTGTGATAAATTTATCCGGCCGCGTTAAAGTGCTTGGTTCCGCCTTGAAACAACTGCACGATGGCAATACCCAAATCACATTGCCTGATTATCCGTCGGATAGCGAAATGGCCGGTATGATAAAAGCTGTCGAGCGGTTTAAAACAGTGCTTGATGAGATGGACAGCACAAAATCCTCCCTGTACCAAAAAAATCAGCAGCTTCATGAAGAGCGTGAGCAACGCCTTATTCTCCAGCGAGAATTAAGGCATTCACTACGCGACCTGAATAAGGTCGTTGCCATGGACAAGACATCGAGTGAAATGAAAAATAATATTTTGGGCCATATCAGCCATGAACTTGGAACGCAGTTGAACGGAATTATTGAGATCACGGAACGACTGTTGAACGATAGGCTTGAAGAAAAACAACATGACGATGTGCAAACAATCGGCAATACCGGAGAACAGCTATTACTGATATTAAATAATATACTTGATTACTCCAGAATCGAAACCAGGCAGTTTGCCATGCAATACAGCTCCTTTAGCCTGGGAGAATTGCTGGATGAGCTCATGCCGATATTTAAAGATAAGGCTTTTGCCAAAAAGATTGTACTGAATGTCAATATTGCTGCGGATGTGCCGGATAAAAACTATGGCGACCCGAACCGGATCAGACAGGTCCTGTTTAATCTGATTCACAATGCCATCAAGTTTACTGAATATGGCAAGGTGGAGGTAAACGTGAGCAAAGGAGACAAGGACCAGGTCGGTAAAACATTCAAACAGGACCTTTGTCCGTGGGAGAATAAAGAATTCTCATCGGACTGCAATTGGCATGTGTTGTCATTTGAGATCGTTGATACGGGGGTGGGTATCCCGAAAGAGAAACAGGAACATCTCTTCGTCAATGCACTGCATCATGACGAATCCATTGCTGCAGAGAGTTGTGATACCGGGTTTGGCCTCGCCATTGTCAAACAGTTGATTGACCTCATGGATGGCGAGATTGGTATCGAAAGCCGGTTTTACCAGGGAACCCGGGTCTGGTTCCGGATTTGCTTGCCCTGTTTGTCCGATGATGAGTGAAATTTAATCGAATTGACTCTTTCCTTTCCATGCTGGGAGGGTGATTTTAAATTCATAATCCTCTTTCCCCATGTGGATATGGTAAGAACCATTGTGAATCACTTTCAATAACTACAGACTTTAGAAAAAAGTGAGGGTATTCTCTACAGGCCTGAGTAGATGGTTTATAGATCTACATTTGTTAAGAGATTAACCTCTGAGCACAATATAATAATTCCAGCTCAGCTTACGAAGGATGTGTATCAGGAAATCGTCCTTGTTATTATTCAATATCACTTACTAAAGATATAGGAATAAAGACACAAGATTCTGATCCATAAAATCCGCTGTTCATAATTTATGCAATTATTTTTTTGCCATGGATAAGTCTGCCAATAAATATTTAAAAATTGACCATGCCAAGGTAATCAAGCTACGGCGTCAACGTGGTTTAAGCCAGGAGGCATTTAGTTGGGAATGCCATGCCCAATCGTTGCGTATATCCGTCTCGACGATCAAAAGGGTTGAGTCCGGAAAATCCATTCTTTATCGAACCGCAAAAGATATTGCTCGCTTCTTCGACGTCGAAATGACGGATCTAATAACCTCAGAAGGCAAATCTTCTAATAAAAACCTATCTGGTGCAAAGGTAGTCAATATTGTAAAGGCATCTGATCACAACTTATTTGGCCGTGAGTTTGAGCTTGGGCAGTTCCGGGAAGTGTTAAGAAACTGTGAGCAGAGTGGTAAAGGTCGTTTATTGTGCATTCGTGGTGTAGCCGGCATTGGAAAAACCCGCCTGCTGGCGGAATTCAAAAGTATTGCAAAGACATCCGCAGTGGATTTCCATACGGTACCCGTGGCCGCCCGACAGGCTGCAAGTCACTATTCATTAATTGTGCAATTATTACATCGCTTGTTGGGTGATCCCCGGCAGGTAAAAAATAAATCCAGTTATCTTTCCAGCCTGGCGGAAAGATTTAGTTTGACCCGGTGGGAGCAATTCCATATCGGCAATTTGCTCGGCTTTGAAATTCCTCATGACCTGGAGGGGTCAGATAATACAACAGAATTTGTGAATCGTGCTTCCGATGGACATGCCGTATTGCGGAAGGTTTTGACATGTTTATATGGGCAGCGGCCCTGTGTTATTGCTTTCGAAGACGTGCATTGTGCGGATGAACCACTATTACAAAGTTTGCGTGCCTTATCGTCTGATATACGCGATATCCCAATTCTCCTTATTTTATCGACACGTTTGGAAAATGACCCCATTGATGCCGTATGGCATAACAGTATGATAAACACACCAACAGTCACTCTCGATCTATCGCCCTTGAGTCGTGATGCAGCAAACAGGTTTTCTCTGCGCTTTCCGGATGTTGAGATGGGTTATCTTAATCGAGCCATTAGCCGTTCTGAAGGCAATCCGTTATATCTGGAACAATTGTTGTTGAATTATCCGAATAGGGTGGGTTGTTTCCCTAATGATTTAAGGCCGTTGATATCGGCACGCTTAAAGACATTGTGCGGTGAATCGCAGAATATTATCAAGGCAGCTGCAGTAATTGGCATTGATATCGACTTGGACTTACTGGGTTTTATGCTCGATAGTGACGACCTGGACTTGACGCCACTGGTCACGCAATTACTAATTCGACCAACGGATACAGGTCACATCGAGTTTTGTCATGATTTGATGCGCCAGGGTATTTATGAAAGTCTTGCAAAAAAAGAAAAGCTTGCCTTGCATACAAAGGCCGCAGACTGGTATTTAGGTAAAGACAAGCAGCTTTATGCCACCCATGTAAGTTTGTCGGAGAGCTATAAAGCACCGGCGGCATTTTTAGAGGCCGCTGAGGAATCATCAGACAAGCACAATTATGGTGCAGCATTGGCCATGGTCGATAAGGCATTGAGCATCACGAATGCAAATAGCGAGTATTATTCATTATTGCTGTTCAAGGGCTTGATTCTCAGACAACTTGATTTGCCGGAAAAATCTCTAAAATGGTTTATTAATGCGCTAGCAAGTGCGCAAAATGATGGGCAATTTTGTATTCTGTATTTGGAAATGGTTTCACTTTGTCTCTCATTGCAGCGCAAACAGGAAGCCAGGCAATTTCTGACCCTGGCAGCAAGGTATAAGACCCCCGAGCAGGAGAGCCGTTATAATTATCTGAGTCAACAGCTTTGCGCCGCGGCACAGCCCGAGGGACTATTTGTGTCCATCGGTTTATTCGATAGCCAGGCACAACTAACAAGCCTGGAGCGTATTGTTGAAATATTCGCAAGACCGGAGCCGCCGGAAAATGCGATTACGGGGGGAATGGCAGGGAAGACAAACCACAATAAACCTGTTGCGAGCGAGGAGCCAATCAAGATTGGCCTGTTGCATTCCCTCTCGGGTCAGTTGCGTGAGGCGGAAGAGGGTGTCATCCGTACGACGTTATTGGCGATTGGCGAGATTAATGACGCTGGTGGACTGTTGGGGCGCACCATAGAGCCGGTGCTGGTCGATGTGCAGTCGAATGAAGAAGGCTTTCGTCAGGGGGCGCAGCAACTGATTCATACCCACAAGGTACATACCATTTTTGGTTGTTCCACGT
>Ga0316193_10004374_pt1 | contig 10374 bp, 11 predicted proteins | sample MerIslsedime2_MG_FD_207735 | JGI IMG/M metagenome (GOLD analysis project Ga0316193, IMG submission 207735) | Coastal sediment microbial communities from Maine, United States - Merrow Island sediment 2 | ecosystem: Environmental > Aquatic > Marine > Coastal > Sediment | place: USA: Maine...
CTTTGTTCTTATTAGTCCCGTTGGCAACATCCACTACACAGTAGAGAAGGAAAACGATTTCGGTACCAACCTGCATACCGGGCCCTTCAAAGACACCGGCCTGGCGGCAGTGTTTCGCAGAGCACTTGTATATGCTCAGTCTGATGATGTCGCCGTGAGCGATCTGGTTTACTACGAGCCCAGCGCGGGCCCCGCCATGTTCATGGCGAAGGCAATGTATGGCTCTCTGGGTGAACTGGTCGGCGTGCTTGCCCTGCAAATCCCCACCGAACGCATTGTCGAAATCATGGACTTTCGCGGCGGTATGGGAGCAACCGGTGAGACATACGTTGTCGGAGAAGACTTGCTGATGCGCAGTAACTCGCGGTTCAGCGAGGAATCGACAATAATGAAAAAGAAAGTAGATACCGCACAAGTGCAGCGGGCATTGCGTGGTGAAGAAGGCGTGACCATCGACCTGGATTACCGCGGCCAGGCCGTGTTATCCGCCTACTCCAGTGCAACTATCGATGAAACCACCTGGGCGGTGCTGGCGGAAATTGACCAGGCAGAGATTCTGGAACGAGCCACCAGCGACCGGCCAATGCTTGCCGGTCTCATGTTGCTGTTCTACAGCCTCGCAATGTGGTCTGTCTGGTTCGTGCAAAGAGCCGGTGATGCGGTAGACAGCTCTCCCATGCTGGGAGACATGGACGGCGGATTCGATGCCGGGGATGGTTGACCTCACCTCCACAGCATCACGCTAATCAGTCGGACGGCTGCCCGCCCGTTGCGATGTGCATTGTCGTGGATATGACGCTCAATAGGCCGCAATCGCGACACAATTTGATGTGTTTTTGTCGTGAAATAACCAGATCGCACCCTCTCCCGCACTTATCATAGTCAGCTGACTTACGGAGCACTATGGGGTGCCCCGGACTCACTTAAACACTATCAGCGGGCTAGCCTTATAGGCCGTTACGGGAGAGCAACAGTGTCCAGTCGTAATTTTGCAGGACAATCCGTGTTTATCACCGGCGCCGGATCGGGCATCGGTTATGAAACCGCCCTGGCCTTCGCCCGCGAAGGCGCGGATGTCGTGGCGACAGACGTCAGTCCGCAAGGGTTGGCAAAGCTGGGCCCGGACGTGGAGAGTCTCGGCGTGAAGTACCGATCTGAAATCCTCAACGTCGCCGACGAACAGGCCTTCCAGCAGCTGGCTGATCAACTCACCGCCGACAACTGCCTACCGGGTATCGTGGTCAACAACGCCGGCATCGCCTACTTGGATACATTCGCCAACACCAGCAGCGACCAATGGCGCCGCACGCTGGACGTCAACATCATGGGGGTGGTTTACGGCAGCCGGATATTCATCAATCTGTGGCAACAGGCCGGCAAGCCGGGGCACCTGGTAAACATCGCCTCGGCGGCATCAGTGAGCCCGGTGCCCAATATGGCGGCCTATGCGGCCAGCAAGTACGCGGTGGAGGGCCTGTGCGAAGTTATTGCCATGGAACTGGCAGATAGCAATATCCATGTGAGTTGTGTTCATCCCGGCATCATCAACACGGCCATAGTGAAGCACAATGAAAAGATGGCGTTCCCCGCTGAGCAGGTGGGGCGTATACAGCGTTACTATATTGAAAAAGGTGATCATCCTTCGGTAGTCGCAGAGGCGATTATCAAAGGCGTCAAAAAGAAGAGGGGCAACGTATTTGTCGGCCCCGGTACGACAGCAGCCCCCTTGTTGAAACGCTTACTGCCGCGGCGCCTGTTCCGCACCATCCTCAGAAGTGAAGCGCGAAAGATCGGTTACCTCTAGTGAGCAGTCTATTGCCTGTCAGGAGGCGACGTTCAAGCCGTTGAAATCTGTTGACCCCGCAAGCCGGGGCGACGCGTGCGCTTTGGCGAACCTGCTGTCACGTGCTGCTCTCGCCATTGCTTTGGCGGCATGCCAAAACGCTTGCGAAACGCACGGGCAAAATTACTGGGGTCGGTGAAGCCGGCCAGGAAGGTCAGTTGTGTCATCGGCATCTGCGAGTCAGACAGGTACTGCTTGACCACATCGAAACGTACATCATCCAGCTGTGCCTGGTAGGTGGTGTCCGCCTCCTCCCGCAGGTAGCGCTGCAGGGTACGTTTGTCGCAGGCAAAGCAACGGGCGGCGCGTTCGAGGCCGTAATCTCCGGTAGGCAACAGCGAGCGAATGATTGTGCGTAGCTCCTGTACCAGGAAGGAGTCTTCGCCCGCGGGGGCGATGGACGAAATCTGCCCGCGCAGGGCCTCATGCATTTGCGGGTCGGGATGCAGCAGCGCTACATCAAGTGCGCCAGCGGGCAGTATCAGCCCGTCCGCCTCGGCGTTGAACTCAATCGGGGCCTCAAAAAAACGCCGGTAGTTCAGCACGCCTTTCGGGCGGCCTGAGTGCAGACTTATCCGGGTTGGTCGGACACGACCCTCGGTAAGTCTTTTAACCGCCAGATGGCCCTGGCCCACGGCGAGATCCACTGCCAGCCGGCGTTGCTGTGGCGACAGTTCCTCGGCATCCAGGAAGACATTGAAGGTGACGGCGTTACCCAGATCCTCCAGCCGCCAGATGGCCGGCTGGGCGTGGTGCAAATGTTGGTAACGACAAATTTCCCGAAGTGCCTCCCCAAGGGTACTGGCCGTCTGTACGAATAGAGCGAGGGCCCCGGACATAGACAGGTCCTGGGCGGCTGCCAGGCGCAGGGCGAAGTCCTGGCAATCCGTGACTCTGGCACAGTGTTCGAGCACTTCACCGAGCCTGCGGACTGTACGTCGGCAAAGGATATGGCACCAATCGGGCCGTTTTCTAAGAGAGACTTTTCTGCCAGCTGCTTCTCCAGTTTAGCCTGCTAAGCGCAGGTTGTGTATTTTCCTGTGGGTCATGGTCCTGGCTTTAACCAGGGCACGTTGATCCAGTATCTCGTTCCGCCTTCCCTCGTATACATCGGCCGGCGTCACGTTATCCAGTGACTCGTGATACCGCTCGTGGTTGTAGTGGTGAACCCATTCCTCAATGGCTTTCTCCAGCTCCCACGGATAGTAGTAATGCTCCAGCTTCACCACGTTCTTCATTGACCGGTGATAGCGCTCGATCTTGCCCTGGGTCATCGGGTGATAGGGTGCACCCCGCGTGTGCTCGATGTCCTGCTGCTTGAGCCAGGATCTGAGTTCACCACTGATGTAACAGGGCCCATTATCCGATAGCAGACGGGGCCTGTGGCGGACCCTGGCCTCAGATAGCCCTGTGGCTCTCAGGGCATCCTCCAGCGTCTCGGTCACATCTGAGGCAGCCATGGTGGTCGTCAGCCGCCAACTGATGATGTACCGAGAGTAGTCATCCAGGACCGTAGACAGGAAGTACCAGCCCCAGCCCACCACACGGAAGTAGGTAAAATCGGTCTGCCACAGCTCGTTGATCCTGCTGGTCGGGTTCTGGAACCTGTCCGAGGCGCTCATCACCGTGAACTGGGGGCTGGTGATTAGGTCATGTGCCTTGAGAATGCGATAAACACTGGATTCCGAGACAAAATAGTCATGGGTATCGGTGATATGCCAGGCCAGCTCCCGGGGTGTCAGATCGGGGCGCTCCAAAGCCACCTCAACGATCAGCTCCCTGACTGAATCAGGGATTCGATTCCAGTGTTGGCGAACAGCCCGGCTTCGATTCTCCAGACCGTCCAGGCCACGCTCTTCATAGGCCCTGTACCAGCGGTAGAAGCTCGTCCGGCTGACCTTGATTTCCCGCAGGGTGCGCCGGATAGACAGCTCGGATTCTTCAACCAGACGGATAATGGCCAGTTTCTCAGACGCCGTGTACATCATTCGTCGTCCAAGATCACACCCTGCCCAGTCAGACTTTTTTTGAGCCAGTCATTCCTCAGGTAGAGTTCGGCCACGGCCTGCTTGAGATCCTTGTTCTCCTGCTTCAGGCCAGAGACTTCATCGGTGTTGGCTTCCCGGACGGTGTCACCCGCCAGGCGCTTCTTGCCAGCTTCCAGGAAGTCCTTGCTCCAGCGGTAATACAGATTGCTGTTGATGCCTTCCCGGCGGCACAATTCGGCGATGGACATCTCGCCTCGAAGCCCCTCCAGGACAATGCGGATCTTCTCCTCAGTGGAATGCTTGCGGCGGGTGCTACGACGGATATCCTTAACCGCCTTTTCAGTGTTGGACATACTCATATCGAGACTCCTCTGCTCATTTAAAAGTAGCAGAACTGTCTCTTAGTGAATCAGGTCGTTTGGTAACTCATGCTTTGACGGCGCACAACGCTCATAACCGCCAGAAAAGATAGTGCTGTAATTGATGTGCCCCTTGAACTCGCCGTCGAAAATTCTGAAGCAGTAAGGAGAAAGACATCCGTAATACTCCACATCGCGCAGTTCATCTTTGCGCGCGGCCAAAGCCTCGGTGAAATCGTATGGCATGGCTGAAAACCCCGCCGTGAATATGGAATCACCCGACTTGATGCGCTGGGCCGCGTCGGCAGCGGAACACAGTTTTTCCTGATACTCTTCTCGCCAATTACCAACCATAATACCGAGCCTCAATGCAGGAGTTGAACTTGCCCATAACGCCACCACCATCCATGTGATACCCGCCTACTTTTACAACTGGCCGGCTGCGGTCAGTGCCAGGTGAATCGTTTTGAACGGTAAAAGAAGTGATAGAGGGGCATCCAACAGCGGCACCGCACCGTAGCTGCCGTACCACCGGGCAACCCGATCGTTTTTGGCGTCAATCAGGAGTGCCACTCCACCCGCCTCGGCTGCCACAAAGAGACAGCGGCGACCTGCGGCGAGCAATAACTGGCCGCCAAGACCCTGCCCCTGCACCGATCTATCGACCGCCAGGCGCCCCAATCTGAATACAGGCACTTCGTGGCGAGCCAGCTCCCGCTTTACGACATCCGGTGTGCGCTCGTAGGCTATCGATGCTGGACTGAGGCTGTAATACCCAAGAATAGCCGCCCTATCTGTGCCGTCAGAGACAGCTAAGAACGTTTTTGCACCACCCTTCTCATGACTCTTCTGGGCATGCCGTTGTAGAAACACATTCAAGTCAGCGTCGCCACAGTCAAATCCCGCCCTATCGTGACGCTTCTCGACGGGCTCCTCATGCCAGGCAGGCAGCGTCATGCGCGCTTTGGCATCGCAAAAGCAGCTGCCATGAGCTTTTCATTGGGTTCGGGCGGGTTTTCGAGAAGATCCAGAACGTGAAGGCTATCTCTCTGCGTTAGCTCCAGAAGTTCACTCTGGTCTATGACGTCCCTGGCTGTGGCCACTGCGGTACGAATAACAAACTCAGTCAGATTCATATGTTGTAGTGCCGCCGCCCGCACCAGCAGGGACTTTTCTTCCACAGCAATCCGCAGCGACATGCGGTCATTATCTTCTACCGGTACTCGGGGCATCAGGGTGCCCTCCTTTTCGTGAATGTACACCTTCAAATTGTACATAATTTGGGGAGTGCGTCAACATGTACACCTTCAAATCACACGTGCAAGAGGGGCATAGGGGGGTAGACCACTATCAGTCCTCACAGTCCTACAGGGGTTCACAATTCAAGACCTGACCCCCTGCCGGTGCAAGAGGGGCATAGGGGGGTAGACCACTATCAGTCCTCACAGTCCTACAGGGGTTCACAATTCAAGACCTGACCCCCTGCCGGTGACCCAGGGGTTCACAATTCAAGACCTGACCCCCTGCCGGTGACCCCCTGCCGGTAGCAATAAACTTCGGCCGGAAAATCAGGCCAGCTGCAGCAGCTATTTTTCAGAAATATTCCGCTGGGCGCGATAATCGCTGGGGGATACCCCGTGCCAGCGCCGGAATGCCCGGGTGAAATTACTGGCGTCGGAAAATCCGAGCAGGTAGGCGATCTCAGTTATGGCAAGATGACTTTGCTCGATATAACCTGATGCGAGATTTTGACGGGTGCCATCGAGTGTCTCCTGGAATGTCGTATTTTGTTCCGCGAGTTTGAGCTGCAGGTTACGTGCGCTCATATTCATTTTTTCGGCTACACCCTGTTTGCTGAGCATGCCGGAGGACAGTTCATCCGTGATAAGCCTGCGCACCCGGTTCACGACGTCCTTGTGCTCCATCTTTTCCAGGTACTTCATAACAATCTGGTCGTTATGCTGGGCCAGGTCCGCACTCCCTCCAGGAAGCTCGCGATCCATGATTTTACTGTCGATGGCGATACGCAGTTCATCGCAGTCGAAACGTACAGGGCACTGGAAATAATTCAGGAAGGGCTCTTCACCGCCGGCGGGTACCGGCCGACACAGGTCTATCCACAGTGGGTTCATCTCCTGCTGGTAAAGAAACCGCAGGAAGCGCACCATCATGGTTACCCAGGCGTCCTGCGTTTCATTGCAGACTGACACTGCCAAATTGCGCGCGACCAGCACAGCTGCGCCATCCACTTCCTCCTGCTCAAAATCAGCATTGCGGGAGACGACACGGTAGTAGTTGCAGACCCGGTTATAAAAATCTCGCAGGGTTACACTGGCCAGCATGGCAAAGCCAAGCGCATGCAGGTTGCCCGGCTGCATTCGCTCGCCAACTTCGATACCAAAGCAGGGATTACCGGTGGCGCGGACAGACGCCTGGAATAGCCGGCTTACTTCTGCATTGCTTATCCGTCTAAGGGGATCCGACGTTACCTGGACACCTACACCAACTTCAGAAAAAATTTCTTGTGGCACAACCCCGGCAGCCTCCAAGGCAGAGGCGAATGCCTGAGTATAGGAAGCTACTGTTGTCGCGCTGTCTTCTAACTGGCTCATCCGCAACTGCTCTGGCACACAGGAGTACGGGTAGCAGCGCGTGAGGCATCCAACTCCTACCGACGGGTAGATGAAGCTATCACTAAATATTGGGTGCCACAACAGCAGGGGTAACTCGCCTTATGAGAAACGGGCCATTTACAAATATCAGTTGACCGCCCGCGCCTGTCCTTCCCAGTAACCCTTTCGCAAGTCTACCTTCAATACCTTGCCGGCTGGGCTGCGCGGCAGGTCGTCAATAAAGTCGACACTTTTTGGCGCTTTAACACTACCCAGTTCTTTCTTGCACAGCTCGATGAGTGCCGCTTCACTACAGGTATTGTCCGGTTTGAGCTGGATAACGGCTTTTACCGCCTCCCCCCACTTCTCGTCGGGTACGCCAATCACTGCGCAATCCTGCACCGCGGGATGCGTGCTCAGCACCTGTTCCACCTCGTTAGGGAACACGTTGAAACCACCGGTGATAATCATATCTTTCTTGCGGTCCACGATAGTGACAAAGCCCTCTTCGTCCATCACGCCTATATCGCCTGTATGGTGCCACCCGTGTTGTCGAACCTCCGCAGTGGCCTCCGGGTTCTTGTAATAGCCCGGCGTCACCAGTTCTCCACGTATGCAGATTTCCCCCGCTTCACCACAACCCAGCTCAGCACCCTCCTCGTCCAGTATCGCCACGACGTTGTTCACGCACGGCCGGCCGATAGATGCCAGGCGGCGTTCGTTGATCGTGCCGTCCTTGTCCATGTAATCCCAGGGGGCCTTGGCAGTAATCGCAGCTGGCGCCTCCGACTGACCAAATGCTTCGGTCATGACCGGGCCGAATACTGACAGTGCCTCCTTCAATTTGCCCAGGGATGTGGGGGCCGCCCCCACTAATAAATGTTGCAGCGAACTGTAATCGCGCTCCCTTACTTCCGGCAGAGCCAACATCATGTACACCACTGTAGGTGGCAGAAAGACATGCGTTACACGGTACTTCTCGATGGCATCGCAGATGAGATCCGGCGCCGCTTTACTCATTATGGCGTTGCAGCCACCTCGGGCGAAATGCGCACTGCCAATCAGGCCGGCAGAATGCGTCATCGGGGCGACCACAAGGTGACAGGTATCGTCGTGGTAGTTGAAGTGGGCGTAGAAATTCTGGTACATGGTAAAGATGTTGCGATGGTTCATCACCACACCCTTGGACTTTCCGGTAGTCCCACCCGTGGGAAATACAGCGAGCACCGCGTCCATATCAGCCGGACCCATTTCATGGCTCTGCGGGCAGCCTTCGCTCCATGCGTCCAGTGACTTACCCACACGACCCTCACCGTTGATGCATACCGCCTCCCTGATGCCCGGTACCGACTCAACAATCTGCCGGGCTTCAGCTTCAAACTCGGTATGATAAAACAGCAGCTCACCATCGAATCGGGTTAGCAAATCAACATTCGTTGCCACCGCATTGCGCGGGTTGATGGGCAACCAGACTCCCTCCGCCCGAAACATGCCCAGCAAGGTCAGAAAAGCAATGGTGGAATTGGGCGCGAGAATCCCTACATGGCAACCCTTTTCGTAACCATTGGCCCGCATCGCCGCCGCGATTTTGTGGGTGACTGGCTGTGCCTGCGCATAGGTCATGGCGGCACCTCCCTCATCGATATCGATGAAGGCGGTGTTATCGGGGTAGTACTTCACCCCGTTATCGAAGTAGTCGATGATCCTCATAAAGTCTTCCTCGCGAGTTCAGGTCACTGATTGCTGATGACTCAATAAACATCGACCTGGATGGGCAGGAACTTCTTGATCGCGCCCAGCATGTATTCATGACCCGCCGCCTGGCAAGAGGACACAAACCCTGACTTTCCGGGTTCTTCACAAAGCAGGTAAACCGCCAGCGCTGCCTGTACCAGACCTGTCAACTGGTAGGGAACCGTTGTGTGGATCGCACAGGTTCTCCTCACTCCGCTGCCCAGACCGTGGACAAAGTCCGTACTGCGGTGTACCAGCTTGTTCTCGCGAGGTGGGGTGCCGGGCTGCATGCCATCCGCGATTTCCGCCAGTGCCTTTACCTGTTCTTTCTTGGGCAATTTCGTGATGTTATCTTCATAGTGCTTTTGCAACTGGATCAGCTGCTCGAACATCGGGCGGTTGGTAAATGCCGTCAACTGACGGCAAGTGTGTATCCGGTGATCGTGTTGCATCCACAGAGGCAGGCTGCCACCACCCCAGGGGTGTGCCAATTGCGTCATCAGTTTGCCTGGCGCCGCCACCTCAAAGCCCCTGCCCTTCTCCCAGGGAACGAGCTGGTTGTTTTCCAGATACAGGTGATCTGCCTGAAACATGGAGAAGATAGTCTGGGTCGAACCGTAAGTGGGAATACCAGAGGCAATACAACCGGCCTCGATCGAATCGATGCTCTCGTCTTCAAGCACAATGTGGGCAGCAATATCCAGTGGTGTGTACATGTACGCGGTACTGGGTGCCAGAATCTTGCCTTTGGCCTTATAGGCATCGCCATACTTGCTGCGCATATCAAGCATAAATGCCTGTTCACCCGTGGTATCCATGTAATGACAGTTGGCCTTGATGGCTGCCTGCACCACTACGTCGCCGTAATAGTCGAAGGGCCCAACGCTGTTGCAGACAACCTCCCGTCCGGTAAAGAGTTTGGTCAGCGCACTGACCGTATGCTTCACCTCTACTATCTCGTAATCCGCTGTTTCGATGCCCGGAACCTTTGCCAGAACCTCCTCCATTCTCTCGCGGTTGCGGCCGGCGGCCACGAAGGGCACCTGGTACTCCCGCAAAAACTCACAAATGAGTCGACCTGTGTAACCACTGGCGCCATACACCACTACCGGTTTTTTTGACATGATTGCTCTCCTGGTTTTGATTACTTTAAGCTGAATGGATTACCTAAACACTGATGCCGTGCTTGTCCTGGTACCAACGGCTCAGCCAGCGCATTCCCTTCAAGTTGAGAATATTGTTCTCGCCATCTTCGATCATTGATGCCCGGGCATCCCGCATAATTTTCTCTATGGGGTACTCACGGGTCAGACCGTTGCCCCCAAACAGTTGCAATGCCTCACTGGCAACTTCAAATGAGGTGCGTGTGGCAAAGGTCTTGGACGTTACCGAAGCCAGGAGATGCGGGCCATAGTCCCCGTAATTGTAATTAAACACCCTGTGGGTCAGCCCACGCGCTGCCTCAACCCGCTGCCACAGGTCAAAGGTGCGACTCTGAACCGATTGATGATTGATAATCGCTGTCCCGCCTTGTTTGCGCTCATGAACATAGTCCATAGCGTGGTCAAAGGCCGAGCGAGCCACTCCGGTGAAGGTCGCCGCCATTTCCATATTGGCGAAGGTCAGGGTCGCTACAAACTGGTTGATGGCGTCCTGCCCTGTGGATATCGCATATTTTGCGGGTATTCGAACTTCGTCAAAAAAGATCTCTCCCTGCGGCAATGCGCGCTGACCAATCTTGTCCAGGGGCTTGCCGCGGGACACACCCGGCAGATCCAGGGGGATGAGAACACCTACATGGTTCAGGCCCTGGTCTGTGTGGTTGATGCCGTCGGCAG
>Ga0316193_10004375_pt1 | contig 10374 bp, 9 predicted proteins | sample MerIslsedime2_MG_FD_207735 | JGI IMG/M metagenome (GOLD analysis project Ga0316193, IMG submission 207735) | Coastal sediment microbial communities from Maine, United States - Merrow Island sediment 2 | ecosystem: Environmental > Aquatic > Marine > Coastal > Sediment | place: USA: Maine...
GTTCAGGAGAGACATTGTTGGCTACTTCCGCCACTATCCTACTCGTGTCACCTATCGAAACGAGGTATAAAATGAAACCTCCGAAGAACATATGAACGATTCCCCAAATAACCCATAAAACAGAACTGGTTTTAAATAATGCTTTCATAATAATTTATTTAATGATTAATATGAAGCAAAGGTAGAAGGGGTTCCTCCTGTGTGCATTGATGTAGATCAAGAAATGAGTTTAATAACTATTTTCCTTGGGATAATGCTTTTCTCACTCTACTCAAAGCTTCTGGCGTAATTCCTAAATAAGAAGCAATCATTTTTTGAGGAACACGCTGTACTATATCAGGGTAAGTTTGAATAAAGTCATAATAGCGTTTAATAGCTGAAGCGCTCATTAGCATGGTTACTCTGTTTTGTAATATTTCAACCCTTTTGATGAGTTTATCTGAATTGGATAAAACGGTTGAATCTCTTTCTATTGGGATGATTATTGAATCTTCTATTGCATCTATAAATAATTGACATGGTTTACCGAAAGGAACACCATCTCCTATCACCCAATTTTCTGGCGCAAACATGAAAATATGCTCTTTACCCTTATCATCAATAGTATAACTTCGAAGTAAGCCAGATTTAACTTGATATACTTTACTATTTAAGTCGCCAGTTCTTTGCAGCATATCGCCTTTTTTTACTTCAATTCTTTTCAATAGTTTGAGTTTTGAATGGCATACAACGTTTAGTATATGCAAAGTAGGCGAATGCGGGCTACAATCCTTGAATTTGCCACAATCACGCCTATTTTGTATATACATTGTTGTGCCTATGTTGCTTTGTTTTCTCGTTAATTTAGTAATCGATAATGTAAAATTAATCAAATTGCTTCCGATTTTTGTACAAATACCAGCTGCCCCATAAGGAAAAAAGAAAAACAAATGCAAGCATACCATGTGTTCCAATATCAAAGGGTTCAGATTTTACACCTGCTTGAACTAAGAATATCTGCTTTACCCATGCTATAGCGGTCCAATAAAAGCCTATTCCAAAACCCATAAAGGAAGCCATTAAACCATAAAATCGCATTTTCCAGAGACCAATAGTAGCAATTATAAAAATTGGAGGACCTATAACCACATCTGCAAGTCCAATTGCCTTATTGATAACAATACAAAAAGGATCAACAGTTTCTCTAGCTTCCACCAATCCCCAACTCGCTACGGTATCATATGCAATCACTGATCCTCCTTGTCCAACAACCCAAAAAATAATATTTAGGATATAAAATCCAATAATAAATTTAATAGCAAGAGTTAGTCTTTTTTGCTTATTCAATTCTATATTTTGTTTCATAATTTCAAGTTTAAATTTGAAATATTTTATTTTCTATTGAAATTGCTGATTCTGTTACCATATTAAATGTTTTTTGAATATCTTCTATTATTATGCAGAATGTTCATGCAATTAGGCACAACGTCCTTAATAAACGGTCGTTTTAATGCCGTTTATTTTTTGTTATAGCAATGTTTATTGTCTACTTTCTTTATAATAAATTTTAACACCATATTCATAAATTAAGATTGTTATAAGCCCCCCCAATCCACTAGCGAAGATATCATACAAATCAAAAGTATTAGATGTCGTGAAAAATGCGAAATACTCTTCTATTATAAGGAATAGGATTAGCAAAATTAATAAAGTATAATAGTAAAGTCTCCCATTTTTGTAATTCGACTTCAAAATTATGTCAATCGGAAATAGACCATAAATTAATGGTGCCAGAAAATTTGCCATACTATTATGGATAATGGAAGCTACTCCAGTATTTCCATAAATAGGTCTCAATAATTCTTTATTTACAATTAATAGCAATAAAGATATCGTGCTAAGAATAAGTAGTCCTCTCCTATAAGTTTTAATTTTCATTAATTTGCTATAACGTATGGATATCAGATATGTCTGATACACACATTATGGTATAACCTAATATAATGTATCCAACGGACTTTTTATTCCTTTAACAATATTAGTTGCCACATGTGTATATATTTCAGTCGTTTTACTGCTGTTATGACCCAACAAATTTTGAATATATCTAAGATCAGTTCCGTCCTCAAGTAAGTGTGTGGCAAAACTATGCCTTAATGTGTGAGGACTGACATTTTTTCTGATTCTCGCCTTTTCAGCTGCTCTTTTGACGATTTTTCGTACACTTGTATCACTGTATTTATTGCCCCGAGGACCTTCAAACAGTAATTCCTTTGGTCGATATTTGAGATAATACTTACGCAGTTCATTAAGTATGGATTGACTGAGTATTGTGTACCGATCTTTATTGCCTTTTGCCCCCTGAACAAATATTAACATTCTGTCACTATCTATATTATTTATCTTTAGACTCAATAATTCACTTAATCTCAATCCGGCTGAGTATAAGAGGCTTACTATGCATTTGTGCTTAATGTTTTGAATATTGGAAAGCAAACTTGCTACCTCTTTTTTACTGAGAACTATAGGGAGTTTTTCTTCTCTGATTGGGCGTTCGATATCGTAAAATCTGTTGGGCATTCCCAATACAACTTCATAATAAAACTTGATCGCATTGATCGCTTGGTTAATATATGAATTTGACCTTTTTTCTTGTACCAAATGGCCAAGATATGCCCTTATATCATTTTCATTAAGTTTGATGGCTTCCGTACCCTTATGGTAATTGAGGAAAACTTCAAACAAACCTATGTACGTCCTTGCCGTACTCATTGAGTATTTCTTTATCTCTAATTTCTTAAAATATGCTTCCGGACACTTAATATATTCTTCAGGCAGTTGTCTTCTTCTAAACCAATCAATGTCTAAAGGCTCATTTTCATTTTTAAGTTGCCTGTCTGAAAAAAAATAATTACAGTTGATCCAAGCCACGCCGCGAAACTCTTCGAAGATCTGTTTTAAATTGTCTTCAGAATTCAGTATATAAACCATTCCATAGGTTTTTGACCATTTAGGACCTGGCAGCTGTTTGATAATTGCCTGTATAATTTTGTCAGGATAAAACTGAATGCCAATCTGCTTTTTGTCATCAATCAGCAGATGTTTTAAGGTGATGTTTTTGGATAGAGGACTCATAATTATATGAACCTAGTCACCTAAAATCACCCGTACAAATTTATCCGTTAGGATATTCGTATATTAACCGTTTAATTTTACGTTTATGAAACAACGCATTTGTTTACATTGCGGAGATCCGCTGAAAGGCAGGATTGATAAAAAGTTTTGCAATGAAGCCTGCAGATCTGCCTTTCATTACTACCAAAACCAAGAGAAAGAAGAATCTATATTTAAAACTATTGATAAACAACTCAGGACCATTCGACGTATTTTAAAGGAATTTAATAAGGCAGGGAAAGCCACGGTGAGAAAAGAAATGTTATTGGAAGAAGGCTTTAATCCCAGATACTTTACGCACTACTGGAAAGCAAAAAATGGTAATGTGTATTTGTTTTGCTATGAGTACGGCTTTATGAAAAAGATTGAAAATGATAAAGAAAAATACGTGCTGATACAGTGGCAAGACTACATGAATCAATAAACTCAATCCACAGCTTCGCCACCTGAGTCACATGCTCAGAATAAATCTAAGAGTTCTTAAATAGAATTCGGAATGAATTTAGAAATTTTTATTACAAAGCATCTTACTCGGAAGTATTATAATATTCTTTCGGGAAAATATCTTTTTGCTATTCAATTTTTTTTGAATAACTGAATATTGGCTTCAGAAGAATGATTATTAACCTAACTTTATCACAATTAATCTAATTTATTGCGGAACGGTAGGCATTGAAGAAATGAAGTTTTTTGTCCGCAATATGTCCACAAAAAGTAAAACCAGCTGATAATCAGCAGGTTTTGTCGGGGTGGTAGGATTACCTTAAGTGATCCTTTTGAGGAGGTGATTCAAAGAATTAAGGCCATACCTTCGGTTGCCTTTTTTTCTAAAGTCATCACTCGAATAAATTCGGTTCGACTTCAACAAAAAAGGCCACTTACAAAAGTAAGTGACCTTAATTCTTTGTCGGGGTGGTAGGATTCGAACCTACGACCCCCTGCTCCCAAAGCAGGTGCGCTAACCGGGCTGCGCTACACCCCGAACTATATTTAGTGATCTGGTGACTTGCTGATTTAGTGATTTTGTGATTTAAAACCAATAAATCGAACAATATAATAAAGAACTAAACTAATCCCGGTAATATTTAATGTAAAACCCACTCAGAAATTATGTTTTCCTTGTAAGTTTTGCGGGTGCAAATGTATATAAAAAAAATCGGTGCGCAAACTATCAATGTAGTTCTTTGTATTTTTTTTTTATATAGCTAATCAGGCCAACTATATTATGTGGCATCATGATCATTTGAAGAACTATTTTCATATAAAATATGTTGCAGAATCATCCGGAGTTCACCAAATGTATATTCGTTTCCAAAAAACTCTTTTGCAGGTGTCAGTTTCATGTTCTCAGCCTGCTTGAAATACTTGATCGCAGTATCTGCTCTTTCAGTAGAAATTAGCTTGTCCAATGATATTTCACCTGTACCTACAAAGTGAGATAAGTGGTTTTCAATAGTAGACCTGGCCAGGCCTCTCTCCAGGACTATTTCATCAATTCTTTTCCCTGATTTAAACAGATCAAAACTTTTTTGCAAGGTAGAGCTGGCACTATCTCTTAATTTCTTAAGACTCGTGTAATCAAATTTTTCAATATCATTTTGATTACGATAGGTTGTTAATATTTCCAGAAATTCTTTATCGATTTTTTCATAAGTCTTCTTCCCTACCCCTGGGATCGATTTTATATGTTCCATCGAATCAGGAACTGAATTTGAAATATGTATTAGTGTTTTCAATGAAATCACAGAGCCTGGAGATAAATTAAGTTTCCTGGCATAGTTGGATCTCCATGTTTTTAATTGCTCATATAATTTCTGATATTTTACATTGGAAATTAATTCTTCATTCCGATTAGATCTTTTTCTTTTACTTATTTCTGCCACGTTTATTGCTGCTTCTGCCCTAACTTTTAAAACTTCCATGAGGATGAATTTATCTAGTGTTTTCTCAAGACATGCAGACTTCAGTCCAGTGTAATGCAAAAGTTTATCAATAGCTTCACCTAATGACTTTCGTATTAATTTATTATCAGTTTCAATTGATAAAGAACTGATCGGTTGATCTATTATATCATTGATATTTCTAAGAAAATACCTGCTTCCTTCTTTGATACGCTCTTGCAGATGATCATTGGATTCCAAATCCTCACCTGTAGCGGCAATTTTGTTAATTTGGACTTTGAATTTATCACTGACCAATTGTATTTTTTGCCTGCCTTCATTAATCATATCAACAAAAGTAGAATTTAGATCTCCCACCAGGATATTTGAATGTTCATTGGTAATCTTAATGCATTTAGTTACCAGCCAATGTAATTCACTAAAATCAAATAGGGAAAGCAAAACTTCAAGTTGGAATTCATATTTAGATTTCAAAAGAAATCCCTCATCAGGCTGGTTCTTTTCAGCCTCATCGGTAAAATGAAGTATTTCATTATTTGTTATTATACTCCTGGCATTTAATGGTGTGCTTAATACCAGTCCGTCAAGGGACCTGCACCTGCTTAAAGCTACGTAGACCTGTCCGTGAGTAAAAGCTGCCTGTGCATCAATAATTGCCCTATCAAAAGTTAAACCCTGGCTTTTATGTATCGTAATTGCCCAGGCTAGCTTTAATGGATGCTGGGAAAAGGTACCTGCTATTTTCTCTTCAATTTCTTTGGTATTCTCATCCAGAGTATATTTCAAATTGTCCCATGTCTCCTCCTCCACTTCAATTATATCATCTTCATCTTTACATTTTACATAAATTATTCCATCGTCAATCTCTATGACCTCACCAATTTTCCCATTGAAATATCTTTTTTCAGTTGATCGGTCATTCTTCACAAACATAACCTGAGCACCAGTTTTAAGTTTTAGAATTTCTTCCGTTGGATACATATGTACAGGGAAGTCTCCTTTTATATATGCACGAAATGTATGGGTTTTACCAGATAATTCTTCCAGTTTTGAGCCATTTAACAATTGGGCCTGGGAATTGTGAGTGGTCAATGTGATATATCCATCTTTATTATCCTCTTGAAAATCTGGCTGATATCTTTTATTGAGTTCGGTTCTGACCTGATCGTCTATTTTATTTTCGCGAATCTTATTTAAAAGGTCTATAAAATGTGGGTCGCTCTGTCTGAAAATCTCTTTAAGGTTAATTGAAATGAAATCGGTCTTTTGCAATGCCAGGCTACTGAAGAAGAAACCTGTTTCATAATAATCCTTTAACAGAATCCATTCATCTTCCTTAATTACCGGAGCCAGTTGGTGCAAATCACCTATCATTAACAATTGTACTCCTCCAAAAGGCAAATTTCTATTTTTATACCTTCGTAATACTTCATCAATACCATCCAGTAAATCCGCCCGGACCATACTGATCTCATCAATCACAAGCAGATCCAAACCACGAATTATATTGATTTTCTCCTTGCTGAATTTCCTGAAGAACCCATTTTGCGGAGATCTTTGAATATGGAGGTTATTTCCATTGGGAATAATAGGACCAAATGGCATCTGGAAAAAAGAGTGGATAGTTACTCCTCCGGCATTTATTGCGGCAACTCCTGTGGGGGCCACGACAATCATTCTTTTACCTGATTGCTGCTTCAGGCTATGAAGAAAAGTGGTTTTTCCTGTGCCTGCTTTACCGGTAAGAAAAACATTTTTCCCGGTAAATTGGACAAAATCTCTTGCGAGCTTTAGTTGTTTGTTTTCAATCATTTTCATTAGCTGGTTTTATAGGTGATAATTGATAACAAGATAATATTATTTAATGAAATCGACGTGAATTCTTTGAAATGATTCGCCTGATTATTTTATTTTTCAAAGATGCATTCGATTTCGTATTTAAGGTTAATAATCCCCTCCCTGGAGGGGCGCAGGGGTGGGTAAAATTAAGTATATTTAAATACATTAAAATCAAAACAGCTATGAGAAGAAAGATTATCCCCTATAATCCCAAGTTAAAGCACTTTGCCAAATCCCTAAGAAAAAATATGTCGTTAAGCGAAGTTCTTTTGTGGAATGAGTTAAAGCAGAAAAAAATGCTAGACTATGACTTTGACAGGCAAAGACCAATTGATGAATTTATTGTTGATTTCTATTGCAAAGATTTGTTGTTGGCTATAGAAGTGGATGATGAATCTCATGAATTCAAAATAATGTATGATAAAAGAAGGCAGAAGAAATTAGAGAGTTTTGAAATTTCATTTCTGAGATTTACAGAGGAGGAGGTAAAATATAATATGGATATTGTCATACGAACAATACAAAATTGGATTATAATAAAAGAATATACCCACCCCGACACCCCTCCCAGGAGAGGATTAATATCGTATTATGTAATAACAATTAATAGGGAATTAATACCTGTCTAGTTTACAATTGATCAGTTTTCTTTTGCTCAGAAAAATTGCGAATATCAGTTCCTGGATGAAATTTTCATTTCTGGATTTATTTTTATAAAGATATCAATCATCAGATCTCCATCTTAAAAGCGTAACCTCCAGCATTTTATAGTCTTTCGCTTTCTTAGATACCCTTTTCACACAACTTTTTAAAATTATGCATGGTTTGCTTTACGTTAAAACGCATAATCATTCTAGCAAAAAACTCAATTAATGGTGAAGCTTTAAAATGTATCTCTGTTGTCAACTTACAGGAATTTTCATTAATGCGCTCAATAATGAATTTTTGATAGTGCGCTGGAATAAAAATTGCACCGGTACTATACTCGGTTACATATCTTTTATTTTCAAAATTTTCACGTTCTACCAATTCAAAATTCAGTTTTGCAAAAGGCAGAAAGCATTCGTGACTGGAACCTATTCTATCATTTTGGTTCATATCATAATTTACCCTGCGCAAACCAATCATATAATTGGGTTTTAAATTTACATCGGTAATCATTTCAAATACCTGATCAATATTTGCCTGAATAATTAAAGAATACTGTACAGGTTTTGCTATATACTCGAATTTATGCCTGTCGGGTAAATCTGGAATTTCTTTTCGCAATGGTTTTAGAGAGCTGAAATAATAGTCAACTGATCCAATTTCATCATAAGAAATATTATTTGAACTCAAATTAATCCAAGAGGGCATTGATTCCTTATCCTTTTTCGTGACATTCTTTTCAGTTATTAATACATATTCAGTCTCATCAATATTATTTTTCAGCAATCTGTGAACAAGAGTTACATCAAGGCCCATAAGTTGCTTTATATTAAAAATTTTTCGCTCAATTATATCTCCGTAGTGAATAATAAATTTAAGATAAAGATCAGAAGCATGCATACAGGCCCCACAATCACATACCCGGTCTCTTGAGTATAATTTTAAATGTTTATGAAAAGCAAAATACATGGATTTGCATTGTTCTATTACTTGATTTAAAGGTGGTTTGCCTCCTTTCTTATAAAAAAATACTGCATCACCTTCTATTTCAGCGATTTCAAGATCGAGCCTATTCTCGCTGATTATCATTTCCAGGAGCTCAGAAATAATATGAGTGGAATGAAGGATTTCTGTTTCATTTATAAAACGGGTAAATCCTCCGATGTCCGGTATTAGGAAAAATGCCTTTTCTATTTTAAAATTATTGGCCATTTATTTTTAATAAATATATTCCGGATTTTATTTCTCTGCTTCTCCTTTCCAGCAGATTATAATCGATAAGATAAATATAAACCTTTTGCTCCCTGGAAGAATAATGGATTTATTGTCAATTTTCTGCTGATCTTCTTTTTCTTATGTAACTCAGGCACCAACCAGCCAACAAATGCCCCAAAGGCATAACCTGATATTACATCGGTTGGAAAATGACGGCCACCTTTAACACGTAAATATCCAGTTACTGCTGGTATTGCAGCGGAAAAAGACCATATCGCCACTTTATAACCAGTTTTCATATTAGGATGATAGTCCGTCATTACTTTAGCAATAAAGAAAGAATAGGCTGCTGTAAAAGAAGTGTGTCCTGAGAAATAAGACAAACGGGCATTCGAACTTGTACGATCTTCTAAGGGTGCATTTTCATTATAAGCCAATGGCCTGGTTCTATTGAAAGTGTGCTTAAGTCCTGCTGTTATCCCATAGGTTATAGCACCTATTTCCAATCCCATAACCAATAGTGATCCAAAATCACTTCTGGTATGATGGTTGGTTAAAAATATAATTGGAAGAACTACAACACCTGTCCTCAAAATATCACTCCTTTTCTGGGCTTTAGTATCCCAATAATAAGTAGCTCTGCGATCAAATGAATTCACATCCATTCTATCCAACTGATTTAATTCCTGCTCACTGAATGGCAAGGTATTATCTGTAGCCTGCATCGCAAAGCCGAAAGCCATCGAGCCAACACCTGCCAGTATAAAAGGGATTTCAGTTTTAAAATCCAGATTATACGGATTTTCATTCAAGTGTAAATTATCTTTACATAATGCACATGATGTGTTTATCTCACTTGATTGTGCGTACCCTTCCGTAAATAAATTCAGAGTGAATAAACAAACCAGAAAATATGTTGTGTAACTCTTCATTAAAACAAATATCCAAATACAAAACTCATTAAATTACCCTCATCAGAAATAGCATAATTAGCACTTATCAATGCTTTGTTAAAGGGCATCACCCAGATTCCACCTCCAAAATCATTATGCCATTTCTTTGAATTTTCATCATCATACCAAACTCTTCCAAGGTCATAAAAAGCACTAATTCCTACACTCCCTGGCATCACATATGTCCTGAAGTCAAAAAGCTTATATCTTAACTCCTGGTTGATGGCTAAGCTGGATCTGCCTGTAAACCTGTTCCTTCTGTATCCACGTAATAAGCTATTGTCTTTTAAGGGCTGAGGCCCTCCCAATTGTGCAGCATGATAAAATTCGAAATCATTAAAAACTGTGATCCCTGTAGTGTTAAACGCATAGGTAAGCCTTTTTATTATTGGAGCATAAAAAGAAATCGAACTCATAAGAATTACATTTGATATATTGGACCCTGTAACTTCCTGGTTGTAAACTCCCTTTATATCCAAATTATAACCTCTATTTGGAAGAATTTCATTATCAACTTTTCGAAAATTGTAATTCAATTCCAAACCGACATAATGCCTGGTATTACTGTTTTCACTTAAGATATATGTCCCCTCAGAATCACTAAGGGACTCAGGTATATTTTGAACTTGTACATTTTGGTATTTGGGCCCAATCTTAAGTTGATT
>Ga0316193_10004377_pt1 | contig 10372 bp, 8 predicted proteins | sample MerIslsedime2_MG_FD_207735 | JGI IMG/M metagenome (GOLD analysis project Ga0316193, IMG submission 207735) | Coastal sediment microbial communities from Maine, United States - Merrow Island sediment 2 | ecosystem: Environmental > Aquatic > Marine > Coastal > Sediment | place: USA: Maine...
ACGTTGAAAACATTAAATAAAGTTCTTGTTGAGCACAATTTATTGAAACCCAGAGTTAATACGGAAGGACTATTGACGCCGGCGTTTGTAAGTAAATAATCCATGAAAGTAAAATATAGTTTACGGATTACGATACCTGCTATTGTGTTGGTGTTTGTGATTTCTGCGCTACTAGCAGAGCATTATTCCAGTAAAATTCTTGCATACAAGCATATTTATGAAGATAATTTAAATAAAGTTTATCTTCGATTGAATTATCTTCAAGTTGTTTCTGAACAATATTTGCGCCTTGGCCTACCTAATGACCTACAAAAAATCGTTTCCAGTTTTTCATCTGAGCCAGATTTGGGATATCTATTTGTGACTAATTCGGACGACATAATAGTATCCTCTATTAATATTTCTGATGTTGGACTCAATGTGGAAAACATGAGGGGAGAGGTAAACCTTGATTTGGACAATATAAGCAATATCCAATCTGTTGTTGTTAATGGAGATATAGAAAGCCCAATAATTTCCGGTTATACCAAAGTTTGTTATGCGGGAAATCAGGATGTATTACGCAAAAATAAATGTGGTATTGTATATTATCAGCTTGATTTATTGTTTCATTATAATCAAATAAGTGATGATTCATATACGCGATTATATGTTTCGATGACGGGTATTTTTGCTTCCGCCTTATTGATTCTTATTACAATACACTTTTTGGTTACAAAGAAAGTTACTAGTTTGGTTAGAGTCATGCACCGTTTCCGCTCTGGCAAAAGATCAATCAGGATCACGACAAGAGGAATGGATGAGCTGGATTATCTTGGTGATTCTTTAAATAATTTGTTTGTTAAAATCAGTGATGATGAAGATGCAATAAAAGATGGTGCAGAAAGGTTGCGGAGTATTTTTGATACAGCCGTTGACTCCATTATCACAATTAATCAACAAGGCATAGTAGAGTCATTTAATCCTGCTGCGGAGAAAATGTTTCAGTACACAAAGGAGGAGGTAATAGGTAATAATGTGAAAATGCTTATGGGAATAGAGCATGAAATCAATCATGACCAATATATTGCCAATTATATAAAAACTGGAGAAAAGAAGATTATTGGTACTGAACGAGACATACAGGCGAAGCGTAAAAACGGTGATATCTTCCCAATTGAGCTATCGATCAGTGAAATGTCCCTGCATAATGATAAAATGTTTACCGGGATTATTCGAGACACAACCGATCGAAAAAGACTGGAAGAGGCACTGGTTAAGATCACTAAAACCCTTCAGGCTGCGAACCTGGAACTAAAAAAGAATGCCCGTGGAGATCAGCTCACCGGATTGTATAACCGAAATTATTTTGATTTTATGTTATGTGAAGAATTACGACGCGCATCCAGAAGAGGCGAGACAGTTTCTTTGATTTTATGTGATATTGATTATTTTAAAAATTATAATGATACGCTTGGACATCAGGCCGGTGATAAATGTCTGGAAAGAGTAGGGGCAATACTGAAAAACCACTTTAAACGGGCGGGAGAGCTGGCTGCACGTTATGGTGGCGAGGAGTTTGTCATTATCGTTCCGGACAGCGATTCACGACAAGCCTTAGAGCGTGCAGAGACTTTGTGCCAGGCGGTTAGGGACGAAGCCATATCTCATCCATCATCTCTCGTGGCTGACATAGTCACCATCAGTATTGGTGTGGCCTCATACCAATTGAATAAAAACTCCAAACAGCCACCGTCCGAGGAGTTATTTATTAAGTCTGCCGACGATGCGTTATACGAATCAAAACATAACGGTAGAAATCAGGTAACAGTAGGAAAATTTGTTAAATCATAACTAGGCACTGGACACTTTCATGGCTAAGGCATAAAGATGGGTCGATGGGATTGTTTCGCAAAAAGGCAAACATTAAATATTCTACCAAGAGGTAGATGTTTTGTAGATGCCAGCGAACTGTTGTGACGACAGTCTAATCACCTCGTTGGATCGGCCGGTGGGGTGGAAAATCACTGTCGTGTCTTTTCTCGGCAAGTTCAGCTGGGATAATACTGATTGCTTTTGGTATATTGATGGTCAGTCTAACTTGTCCTGCCTTAACTGATGTGACTTTTATTTCCAGGGTCTCGGTATCTAATAATTCGCCGAGTGTCATGTTGCGGGCAGCTTCATCCCCTAATCCAAGAAAGAAAGATTCGCCTTGAGTACGATCGAGTGTCTGCATTATAAATTTCCTTTAAAAAATGATGTTGAACGTCATTCAATATCATACAAATAGCTGTTGTGCACTGATCTGGGTCAACATTGGTCTTGATGATGCTGACAGAGTGCAGGTTTGAGAAAGATGTAGAGCTGAATTATATGTATACCAAACAAGACAGCATATAAAAAATATCGGTAGCGTATATTCATACGCTTAAAATATTTTTTCTCATGTTTGAGTATTTGCATATTCTGTTTTGCTTAAATGTCTTAAGCGTCCCCTAATTTTTTTCTTGTTTTTATTCTCTTAAAGCTATGCTAGCGTATTGAGCGGTAACCACGATGGATTTGGTTGTTAGTATAAACACTTACTGTTCCATGGAGGAAATAATAATGAAAAAATTTAGAGTGTTAACGATTCTAATAATACCATTTATTCTATTGTCACAAACTGCGCAAGCCCGTGATGATGAAAATGGAAAATATTATACAAATACAAAGGCGCGACTAGGTGGGCTGTTATATTTTGATACCGATTTATCGATCAATAAAAATCAGGCCTGCGCCAGTTGTCATACTCCCCCGCATTTCGTCGATCCCGCGAATGTTGCCGATCCCGCGAACAGTGTTGTATCGCTGGGCTCGGATACGACATTAAATGGCGGTCGCAATTCCCCAAGTGCGGCTTATGCAGCATTCAGCCCTTTCTTTTCCTGGGATCCTGTTGAAGGACTGTATGTGGGTGGTCAATTCTGGGATGGAAGGGCCACGACCTTGACTGAACAGGCCAAGGCACCTTTTCTAAACCCAGTAGAAATGGCCATGCCAACGGAAAAATCCGTACTCAAGCGGATTGCCAGCTACGACAATGTGAACTTTAGAAAATATAAAAAGTTGTTTAAAAAAGTTTATGACGTCGATATTGTCGATGCCAGTAGATCTTATGACCAGATCGTTATTGATGCTGTCTACGCAATGATGGCCGATGCCATTGCGGCCTTTGAGAAAACGGGTGAATTTAACAAGTTCAGCTCCAAGTTCGATTATTATCTGGCGGGAAAAACGGACCTGAGTGCGCAGGAACTGCGGGGTATGACTGTCTTTAATGGTAAGGCAAAATGCAATGCGTGCCACACCAGTGATGCCTTGATCGCACCTGACGGAAGTGTCATGCCACCTTTGTTTACTGATTTTACCTATGACAATATCGGTATTCCCAAGAGTACAAACCCGCTGATTGCCGATAATCCCATCGACTATGGACTGGGTGGTCGTGAGGATATTGCAGCAAAGGATCCGACCGGTGCAGAGCTGGGCAAACATAAGGTGATGACATTGAGGAATATCGAGATTACGCCACCGTATGGGCATAACGGTTTCTTTGCCACCCTGGAGGAGATCGTCAACTTCTATAATACCCGTGATATTGATCCCTGGCCTGCACCGGAAGTTGAGCAGAATGTGAATACGGAAGAGTTGGGTGATCTGGGCTTAAGTGCGGAAGAAGAAGCGGACATTGTGGCATTTCTCAAGACCTTGACAGATGGCTTTGGCCCGCCACTGAATGATTTTGCCTTCCCTCCCTTCCCGTAATCCTGCCACAACACTACCAAACCCCCGGGCCTGTTCCGGGGGTTTGTCTTTAGGTAATAGTGAGGAGTATGGGGGATTTATCCGTAATCACCATCGTATGCTCATATTGGGCAGAGAGATTGCCTGGGTCACCCGTCAGGGTCCAACCATCCGCCGCTTGTTTGGCGAATTGGCTTTTGGTGGACAAAAAGGGTTCGATGGTAATGACCATGCCTTTTGTCAATACACGGGTATCGCGTGGTTCATAATAGGCCCTGATTTCCCTTGGTTCTTCATGCAGGCTGCGGCCCACACCATGACTGCACAGGTTTTTAATGATCTTGAAACCCTTATCCTTGGCGACCTTCTGGATGGCCTTGCCAATACCATTTAATGCTTGTCCGGCCCGTGCCTTGCCCATGGCCTCGGATAGGGCCGTCTTGGTGGCATGACAAAGACGATTTTTTAGGGCATTGGATGGAGGAACGATGAAAGAGCCTCCCGTATCGGCAAAATAGCCGTTCTTTTCTGCCGAAACGTCGATGTTTACCATATCACCGGCCTGAATAATTCGAGCCCCCGGGATACCGTGGGCGGCCTCTTCATTGATACTGATACAGGTATAACCAGGGAAGTCATAACTCAGTTTGGGTGCGGAGTTGGCTTCATGGAATTCAAACAGGCCCTGGCCGATCTGATCCAGCTCCAGCGTGGTCATGCCGGGTTCGGTACGCGCCATCATCTCTTTTAAAATAATGGCGACGATGCGGCCAATATGGCGCAGTTGTTGTAGATCGTGTTCCGTGTCGATGGTCATGCTGCTTACCTGTCTCCGGCAGTACCGCTGCTCACTTCAATTATAGTTAAATATTATATGGGGAATGGACAAGATACATGCCCTATATGGATGGTGTCTACGAACTGGTGCAGTATAGGAAGCCCTTATCGCAGCTTTAATCGGGCATGGCGCTGGCTGAGCGTTTGATTTGGTAAAAGCTGCATGGTTGGATTGAGAAAAAAGACCTTTTTCCAGCCTTGTGGGCTGTGATTGTCCCAACGCCATAGATGGGGCACCAGGCTGAAGATCGAATAATGCAAATGGGCAGGACGGTGAATGGCGTTACCGGTTCGACCAACGCTACCAATGACCTCACCCTGACTGAGCAATTGACCAAAACGGGCCTTGATTTCATTCAGGTGGGCATAATAATGCACCTGCCATTTTGGCCCCAGTACCAGGACCACGTTACCACCCAATTTTCGTTTTGTCGTCCAGATAACAATGCCGTAGGTTGAGGAGAGCACAGGCTTGTTAAGCGAGGCAAAGATATCTATACCCTTATGAGTCCAGGATTTACCCCAGCGGGGGTTCCAGAATGTCTTGTGGTTCCAGTCATAGCGCGTCGCCTCTGCGACCGGGATGACTTGTGGTGCGGGTAAAACCAAGCCAAGTGTGATGATGGCGAGGATCGACAGGCTTGTTATTAGTACTCGTTTTTTTATTTTACCTGTATCCATAAAATCGCCATGCTCTTTACTGCTGTTAATTCGTCGTAAAGAAAATATCGACCATGCAGCGATAAATTTAATGTGCAAATTTTATGGGTTATTTTGATCAATACATGAAAAAATTATGTATTAAGAGTGGTGGGTTGGAATGTGCAGGCAGAACAGGGACTTGTTTCAGAATCCCGGCGTGTGCGGCTTCGATTTATAATTAGAAATATTATTAAGTTTAAACTTTTACTTATTGTTTTTATTGTAATTATTCTATCCAAGCCTTCGTCTGTGAAGGCCTGGGAGATGGACTGAGTTTTGGCAGCTTGTGCCTATTTAAAGGCCGAACCGGGTGTCTTGCCCAAGGCCTTTAAGATATTGGCCAGGGGGCAAAAGCCGGTAAAGGCAGATTGCAACAGATTGGCGCCGACAAAGGCAGTCAACCAGAGCCAATAAACGGAATGGTATTGCGACAGGGCGAGGCTGACGAGGATAACGATACCGGCAAAGGCAAACACAAGGCGATCAATGTTCATGTTCTTTCTCCTTAAGGATTCTAAAACAGGGCAATGTTGATATTCAGGAATGCTCAGATGGAAAAATTATCGCATAGATTAGCATTGATTAATATTCTTAATTAGCTTGTAAATTGTGAGAAAACCGAGGGGATGTCTAACGCCAGACACCCGGGGCCGGGGTGTAGCTATCCAGCACATCCAGGTAATTCGTGCGTTCATATTGACTCGGATCTATGGCGTGTTTGTGGCTGACACTGCCCTTCAGTTGTTGTATGGATTCATATTCGTGCTCTTCCAGCCAGCTCCTTAAGTCCTTGAGAGTTTCGGTGATGCGGTGTGCCCCCTTGCTCAGGAGTTCACTACACATGTGTGTCACATCGGCCCCCGCCAATAAGGCCTTCACCACTTCTTCGTGACTGTGTATGCCGCCGGTGACCGCGAGGGAGAGCTTGACCTGACCATACAGGATGGCAATCCAGCGAATGCGCATTAGGGATTCTGTGGCAGAGGAATAGTGGAGCTTGGGGATCACCTCAAGGGTCTCAATATCGATATCGGGTTGGTAAAAGCGGTTGAACAGGGCCACACCATGGGCACCCGCGGTTTCAAGTTGTTTCACCATATGGGCGACGGAGCTGAATTGCGAGGACAGTTTCATGGTAATGGGGATGGAGACCGATCGCTTGAGTTCCGTCAGTAATTCAACATAGCGATCCTCGACATGTTGGCTCGTTTCAAAGGCACTGGTGGGGATATAGTAGACATTCAATTCCAGTGCATCGGCACCGGCCTGTTGCAGTTTCTTGCCATGGTGGACCCAACCATCCAGGGAGACGCCGTTCAGGCTGGCAATCACGGGTATGGACAGGGCCTCCTTGAGCCTCCTTAACTGGTTTAGATAATGGTCTATTTCACTTTCATAATGCACCGGTGCGGGGTGAAAACCAGTGGACTCGGCATGACCAATATTTTGTTCCAGCATAAAGCGGGTGAAGTGTTCCTCTTCCTGATGAGTCTGTTCCTCGAACAGCGAGTGCATAACGATGGCCGAGGCGCCGGCATCTTCCAGTTGTCGTGCAGAATCCAGATTACGTGTTAGCGGTGAAGCCGATGGCACAAGCGGATGGGCCAGTTTTAAACCGAGATATTCACAGGAAAGATCGACCATATTATTTCTCCATTCCCGGTTGGGGTTTTGCGGTCACTTTGGCACTGGATGGTTTGGTATGCTCGTCCCAATCTATCTCGGAGAGTTGACGATAGTACTGGTAGCGGTGTTGCACCTCACGCTGGGCCTGGGCAAGAAATCGTTCCGCATCCTCAGGGTGGCTGCGCCATAACATATTAAATCGGGTCTCTGTCTTGATAAAATCGGCATAGGGGATAGACGGTGCAGCGGAGTCCAGATGCAGGGGGTTTTTGCCTTCACCGATGCGTTTGGGATCAAAACGAAACAAGGGCCAATGGCCACTCTTGACGGCCAGGTTCTGTTGCCGGTGATTGTTGGACATATCTACACCATGGGCAATGCAGGGTGAATAGGCAATGATGAGCGAAGGTCCGCGGTGGGCCTCTGCCTCCAGGAAGGTGCGCAGGGTCTGAATGTCTTTGGCTCCATAGGCGACATGGGCCACATAGACATTTTCATATTCCATGGCGAGCAGGGCGAGATCCTTCTTACCGGTCGGTTTGCCGCCGGCAGAGAATTTGGCTACGGCGCCGCGTGGCGTCGCCTTGGAGGTTTGTCCACCGGTGTTTGAATAGACCTCGGTATCCAGGACCAGGATGTTCACATCCTGACCGGTGGCAAGGACATGGTCCAGCCCCCCATAGCCGATGTCATAGGCCCAGCCATCACCACCGATGATCCAAACGCTCTTGCGGGAGAGCATATCGGCCACCAGCCGTAGTTCCTTTGCCTCCGGCGTGGAGAGTTCGTCCAGTTCCTGCTTGAGCTGTGCAATACGCTGCCGCTGTTCGTCAATGCCGGCTTCTGTTGTTTCATCGGCATGCAACAAATCATTGACCAGGGTTTCGTCCAATTGCCCGTTGAGTTTAAGCAAGAGTTCACGCGCATACTCCCGTTGGCTGTCGACGGCCAGGCGCAGTCCCAGACCAAACTCGGCATTGTCTTCAAAGAGTGAATTGTTCCAGGCCGGGCCACGGCCATCGCTATTCTTGCTCCACGGTGTGGTCGGCAGGTTGCCGCCATAGATGGAGGAACAACCGGTGGCGTTGGCCACCAACATGCGATCACCAAACAGTTGTGTGGCCAGTTTGATATAAGGCGTTTCGCCACAGCCGACACAGGCACCGGAGAATTCGAACAGCGGCTGCATCACCATGGCACCTTTGATGGTGGTAGTCTTGATCTGGCGACGGTCATATTCGGGCAGGCCGAGGAAGAAGTCCCAGTTGTCCCGTTCCTGTTGGCGCAGCGGCGCTTGCGTCGCCATATTCAGAGCCTTGCGGCTGACATTGGATTTGTCCCGGATGGGGCAGATATCCACACACAGGCCACAACCGGTGCAATCTTCCGGTGCCACCTGATAACTGATGTGCGAGCCTGCGGGAAAATCCTTACCCCGTACGGAGCGGTGTTTAAAGCTTGCGGGCGCGTGCCGCGTTTCATCCTCATGGAAGATCTTGCTGCGTATGGCGGCATGGGGGCAGACCAGCGGGCACTTGCCACAGTCGGTACAGAGTTCCATCTCCCACATGGGGATCTCCAGCGCCAGGTTGCGTTTTTCCACCGCGGCGGTGCCGGTCGGGTAGGTGCCATCCGCTGGCATGAGACTGACAGGGATATCATTACCGTGTCCGGCGATGATCCTGCCCGTCACCTGTTGTATAAACTCGGGGGCATCTGCAGGAACGGGGGATGGTATTTCCAGGTCGCTGGTGACTTCATTTGGTATCTTGACCTGGTGGAGTGAGGCGAGGGCGGCATCGATGGCACGGAAATTAAAATCGACAATGCGCTGGCCTTTACGGCCATAGGTCTTTTCCACGGCCTGTTTGATCGCCGTGATGGCATCCTCTTTCGGCAGAATACCCGAGATGGCAAAGAAGCAGGTCTGCATGATGGTGTTGATGCGTTTACCCATACCGCTTTGTTCGGCCACGGCATAGGCGTCGATGGTGTACAGGGTGATTTCCTTTTCGATGATCTGTTGCTGCATCTTTTCGGTCAAACTGCCCCACACATCGTCCACCGCTGCGGGTGAATTCAACAGGAACACCGCCTTATCCGCGGCATAGTCGAGCATGTCATAACGTTCGAGAAACACGGGCTGATGGCATGCGACAAAATTTGCATCGTTTTTGTCGATCAAATAGGTGGAGTGGATCGGCTTCGGTCCAAAGCGCAGATGCGAAATGGTCATGGCGCCGGACTTTTTCGAGTCATACACAAAATAACCCTGGGCATACAGGTCGGTCGATTCGCCGATGATCTTGATGCTGTTTTTATTCGCGCTCACGGTACCATCACTGCCGAGTCCATAGAACATCGCCTGGAAGTGTTCCCGGTTGGCATCGGTCCGGTAGTCTGCATCCCATGCCAGGCTGCTCATACTCACATCATCGTGGATACCAATGGTGAAATTATTTTTGGGCTGTTCCTTTACCAGTTCATCAAACACCGCCTTGATCATGGCCGGGGTAAATTCTTTTGAAGACAGACCATAACGACCCCCGATCACCAGGGGCATGCCCTTAAATTTATTTTCACCAGCGCAGGCATGCTGGGCCAGTGCCGTGACTACATCTTTATATAAGGGTTCGCCATCGGCGCCGGGTTCCTTGGTGCGATCCAGCACGGCAATGCGCCTCACCGACTTGGGTATGGCCGCAATCAGGGCCGAGGCATCAAAGGGGCGATAGAGGCGCACCTTGAGCATGCCGATCTTTTCACCCTGGCGTTGCTGGTATTCGATGGTCTCCTGGGTCGCCTCGGCGCCGGAGCCCATGAGTATGACAATGCGTTCTGCCTCCGGGTGTCCCAGATATTCGAACAGCTTGTATTGGCGGCCACTGAGTTGCGCAAATTGATCCATACAGTTTTGCACGATGCCGGGCATTTGGGTATAGAAGGGGTTGACCGTTTCCCGCGCCTGGAAGTAGACATCGGGGTTCTGTGAACTGCCGCGTAACACCGGGTGGTCGGGCGACAGGGCACGTTGCCTATGGGCGTGGATCGATTCTGTATTCAGCATTTGTTGTACCGCCGTGCGCTCAAGCACGGCAATCTTCTGGATTTCATGTGAGGTACGAAAACCATCAAAAAAATGCAGAATGGGAATACGCGCCTGCAAGGTGGCCGCCTGGGCAATCAGGGCAAGGTCATACACCTCTTGTGGCGAGTTTGAGGCGAGCATGGCAAAACCCGTCATGCGTGCCGACATGACATCACTGTGGTCACCGAAGATGGATAAGGCCTGGCAGGCGAGGGAACGTGCGGCAATATGGAACACCGTCGGGGTCAGTTCCCCGGCAATCTTGTACATATTGGGCAGCATGAGCAGCAGGCCTTGTGAGGCCGTGAAGGTGGTGGTCAGGGCCCCGGCCTGCAGGGCGCCGTGGATGGC
>Ga0316193_10004378_pt1 | contig 10370 bp, 9 predicted proteins | sample MerIslsedime2_MG_FD_207735 | JGI IMG/M metagenome (GOLD analysis project Ga0316193, IMG submission 207735) | Coastal sediment microbial communities from Maine, United States - Merrow Island sediment 2 | ecosystem: Environmental > Aquatic > Marine > Coastal > Sediment | place: USA: Maine...
AGCGTGACCTGATCGTGGCACGTGACTCACGACTGGATGCGGTAAATTCCCAGATTCAACTGGCAGACACTATCATCAGTGATTCAAGCAGAAAGATTGAGTCGATGGAAAACCAGGTGATGCAGATAAAAGAATCAAATCGTGAGGTGCCAGTCGACCTGTATGACCGTATAGACAGCCAGAAACAGCAGGTAGCAGTACAGACCAAGGTGATGGAAAGTCACAAAAAACGCAGTGTCGACATCTCAGAGCAATTTAATGGTTATATCGAACGTTTTAAAGTATTGAAAGCAGAGCAGAAAGCGAAACGTGAGCGCCTGGCTAAAGAGCGCGGGTATTAATCTTCTGTAAAAATTAACCGTCAGAGCATGCCGCTACCTGTCTTACGACTTGATCAGTGTTCCTACACCTTCATCGGTCAACAATTCAAGCAGTACGGCATGTTCCACCCGGCCATCGATGATGTGCGATGTCTTCACCCCTGAATGAACGGCATCCAGCGCACAGGCCACTTTCGGCAGCATGCCACCAGCAATCGTGCCATCAGCAACCAGTTCCTGTACTTTTTTACCATCCAGTCCGGTAAGGATGTTCCCGTCTTTATCCAATATGCCGGGTGTGTTGGTCAGCAGTAACAGTTTTTCAGCACCGAGTACGCTTGCCATCTTGCCAGCGACCAGGTCAGCATTGATGTTATAGGAGGCCGAGTCCTCACCTACGCCTATAGGTGCGATGACCGGAATAAAATTACCCTTGTCCAGTGCATGTACGATAGAAGGATCAATAGTCGTAACTTCGCCGACATGTCCCAGGTCTATGATCTCTGGTGCTTTCAGCTCGACGGCATCTCGCGTGAGTTCCATTTTTTTAGCGCGAATCATGGCACCGTCCTTACCGGTCAGGCCAACGGCCTGGCCGCCATTATGGTTTATCAGGTTAACGATACTCTTGTTGACCAGTCCGCCGAGGACCATCTCCACGACATCCATGGTTTCACTGTCGGTGACGCGCATGCCATCGATGAACGTGGATTCCTTGCCTATCTTCTCCAGCAGTTTACCGATCTGCGGACCGCCGCCATGAACCACGACTGGATTAACCCCGACCTGTTTCAATAAAACGATGTCGCGGGCAAAGCTGTTTTTCAAGGCATCGTCGATCATCGCGTTGCCGCCGAATTTGATGACGATGGTCTTCTTGTTCAGGCGCTGCAGATAAGGCAGGGCTTCTGATAAAACGTCAGCGATATGTGTGGCGGAATTTTTGTCCACGGATAATCCTCAGTAATTTTGGGTTTACTTGCTGTTATTGTGCCTGTTGTTACAGCATGATGGAAGCGTGATTTCCATCATAATATGACCTGTCATCTCGAGCGAAGGGAGAGATCTTAAAGCTTAGAGTAAAAACTCTCCCCCTTAGCTAGAGGTGGAAATATAGGCAGTCGCTTTAAAACGGTAAATCCAGATTACTGTCTACCGCCAGCATCTTTTCACGGAAAGTGTTCTGTATCTCTTTCAAGGTATCTTCGTCATTTGCTTCAAAGCGTAATACCAGGCACGGTGTAGTATTTGATGGTCGGACCAGCCCCCAGCCATTTGCGTAGTTAACGCGAATTCCATCGATCGTTACCGTGTCGGCATTCTCGAAGCTGGATTGTGCGATAAATTTTTCCATGAATTTATAGTGTTCACCTTCTTCAAAATTAACCTGCAGTTCAGGCGTGTTGATGCTGTCAGGTAATTTTTCGAAAATCGCAGAGCTTGTCTCATCGTGCTGACTGAGAATCTCCAGCATGCGGGCCGCACTGTATAAGCCGTCATCGAAACCAAACCACCGCTCTTTGAAGAATATATGGCCGCTCATCTCACCGGCAAGTTCTGCACCGGTCTCTTTCATCTTGGCCTTGATGAAGGAATGACCGGTCTTCCACATCAATGGCTCGCCGCCAAGTTGCTTGATGACGATTGCCAGGTTGGTGGTGGATTTGATGTCAAAGATTATCTGCGCACCGGGTTTGCGCTTCAGTACATCGGCGGCATACAACATCATCTGCCGGTCGGCCCATAATATATTCTGTTTGTCATCCAGTATGCCGACACGGTCGCCATCACCATCAAATGCCAGGCCAATATCCAGGGCATTTTCTTTCATGGCGTTCTGCAGATCGATCAGGTTTTCCGGTTTAGACGGATCAGGATGATGGTTCGGGAAAGTGCCATCGACATCACAGAACAACTCGGTAACCTTACAGCCAAGACGGGTGAATAACTCAGTGGCACAAACGCCGGCAACACCGTTTCCACAGTCGACCGCAATGTTGAGCGGTTTCTCAAGTTTTATGTCGTTGACGATGGTGTCCAGGTATTCAGGGATCACGTCCTGTTCTGTACGCGTGCCAGTACCATCGTTGAGACGTTCTTCAACAATCATCTGGTATAGTGCTTTGATACCGTCGCCATATAATGTATCGCCAGCAATCAGCATCTTTAGGCCATTATACTGCGGCGGATTGTGGCTGCCGGTGACCATGATGCCGGTACCGGTTTTTAATTTATGTGTCGCATAATAAAGCACGGGAGTCGGCACCATGCCAATGTCGATAACATCACAACCGCCGGCGCATATGCCTGCGCCCAGGCGTTGGGCCAGTTCGGGGCTAGAGAGGCGCCCATCACGACCGATGACCACTGTTTTCTGGCCTTGCGATAAAGCCTGTGTCGCAAATGCCTGGCCGATCAGTTGAACGGTGTCAGGTGTCAGGGCCGTTTCAACGATGCCACGGATATCGTATGCGCGAAATATATCTTGAGTAATTGTCATTATGCTTTTTTATTCTTAAGTTAGTAGGGTTTGATGAGTGTAGTCGGTATTTTTTTAGTCTTTTCCAGAGTGGCCGAACCCGCCGGCACCACGATGCGTTTTGACGAAATCATCGACCACTTCGAATTCGGCCTGGATCACAGGCACGATGACGAGCTGTGCGATGCGGTCACCGACATTGATGGTAAAGCTTTCTTCGCCGCGGTTCCAGCAGGAAACAAATAACTGTCCCTGGTAATCTGAGTCGATCAGACCGACCAGGTTGCCCAGTACGATACCATGTTTATGGCCCAGGCCGGATCGGGGAAGAACGACAGCAGCCATGTTCGGATCTTCCACGAAGATCGACAGGCCGGTAGGTATCAATATCGTTTCACCCGGGTTTATCTCGGTACTCACCTCGAGTGCTGCACGCAGGTCCATGCCGGCCGAACCGTCTGTTGCGTACTGTGGTAGATCGATCTCTTTGCCGATTCGAGGGTCGAGGATCTTAAGCTGTATTTTTTGCATGCTGCGTTTTGTTGTCTTTGTATTTATTTGCGATCAATGTTATCAGTTGCCTGGCCAGTTGTGACTTTCGTGCCACTTCAAATTGCTGTTCGCCTTCTATCTCACCGTTACTGGACCAGAGAACATGAAGCGCATTGTAGTCACTGTTAAAGCCGATGTCCGGTTTGTCGTCCGTGGATTCGCTGACATCGTTTGCTACGATCATATCCAGATTTTTACGCAACAGTTTCTGCCTGGCGTTGTCGATCACTTTTTCAGTCTCCGCTGCAAAACCGACGACGTATGGCCGGGATTCAAGCCTGGCCACTGCCGAGAGGATGTCATCGTTCCTGGTGAGCTGCAAAATCAGGTTGTCTTCTGTTTTCTTGATCTTGTGTTGTGCTATATCCGATACACGGTAATCAGACACTGCTGCAGTAGAAATATAGATATGACTATTTTTAATATTGCTCATCACCGCCTTTTGCATCTCACCGGCTGATTCAACGGCGATAAAATTGACAGCTTCAGGCGGTTGCAGATGGCTGGGTCCGCTGATCAGGGTGACGTTGGCACCTGCTTCACGTGCCGCGTTGGCGATAGCATAACCCATGCGGCCGGAACTGCGATTACCTATAAAACGCACCGGGTCGATGGCTTCATAGGTTGGACCGGCGGTGATCACCAGGTTTAACCCCTGCAGTTCGCCAGGGTTAAAGCAGTGTTCGAGTGCGGCCAGTATGTCGCTGACTTCCAGCATGCGGCCTTCGCCGATTTCACCACATGCCTGCGAGCCGCTTGCAGGGCCGAACTGAAACCAGTTTTTTTCGATGAGTCTTTTGCAATTACTCTGCGTGCTTAAATCATCCCACATGACCCTGTTCATCGCCGGTGCAAAACACTTGATGGCCTCGCTGGCGAGGCACAGGGTAGTGAGCAGGTTGTCCGCTCGGCCATGTGCGAACTTGGCGATGGTATTGGCACTGGCTGGTGCAACGATAATGGCATCTGCCCAGCGGGCCAGTTCGATGTGTTTCATGCCTGAGGCTTCAGAGTTGTCGTTATTATCGAAAAATACCGGGTGGCCTGATAAGGCCTGAAAGGTCATCGGTGTGACAAAACCAGTCGCAGCAGTTGTCATCACGACGCGCACATCAGCACCGGCCTCGATCAGTCGGCGTGTCAGATCAGCGCTCTTGTATGCGGCGATGCCGCCAGTGATACCGATAACGATATTTTTGCCATTAAGTGTGCCCATGCAGGTTATTTTAGCAGAATCGTTAGTCTGGCTAGCTGTATTTGCACAGTTTCAGGGTTGTGGTTAATATTGTGTGACTAATGGATAGATAATACAGGGAAAGATTATGGCGATATCTCAATGGCCAATGGATGAGCGGCCGCGCGAAAAACTACTCGATAAAGGTGCTGAGGCACTTTCTGATGCCGAATTACTGGCCATTTTTCTAAGGACGGGGTGCCAGGGGCAAACAGCGGTTGACCTGGCAAGGCAGTTGCTCAATGAGTTCGGGGGATTGAGACCCATGTTACAGGCCAGTCAGTCGGAATTCTGTCGGCAGAAGGGTTTGGGGCCGGCAAAATACACCCAGCTGCAGGCGGTGCTTGAAATGGCTAAACGTCATCTTTTTGAACAGCTGATGAGGGGCGATGCTCTATCTAGTCCGCAGCAGACACGGCAGTTTTTAACAGCGCAACTGGCCGATTATCCACATGAAGTATTTGCCTGTCTTTTTCTGGACAACCGCAATCGCGTCATCGCCTTTGAAAAAATGTTCTATGGCACCATCGATGGTGCCAGTGTCTATCCTCGCGAGGTGGTGAGGCTGGCATTGAAGAAAAATGCAGCAGCTATCATCTTTGCGCATAACCATCCTTCCGGTGTCGCTGAACCCAGTCACGCCGACGAGCAGATCACTCAGCGCTTGAAAGAAGCGCTCGCGCTGGTCGATATCAGGGTGCTTGATCATTTCGTGGTTGGCGATGAAATCGTATCGTTTGCCGAGCGTGGCTTGTTGTAGTGTTCTTAGATGCCACTGCCTGTTTTTGTCATTGCGGGCGACGCGCTTATTTTCGCTGACGTTTGATGTTTCCCCACGAATAGGTCTCAACGGTGGTTGTCGAAGGGTCGGCGCTGGAGTCGGCCTGTTTCATATAACCCGGCAACCAGAGTCGTTTGCCGGCGAGCAGCATGGCCGGGTCACCATCGATAAAAGCATCGGGATTCTGGTGCAGGATATCCTGTTGTAACACTGCGCGTTTAGCCGGGTTATTCGGTAGCAGGTGGCGTACGATCTCACTCAGGGTATCGCCATGCTGGGTGTCCCAGTAATTCTGGCTCAGAGAATAAACTTCGATCCGTTTTGATTCAGAGTTGGTATCATATGAATCCGCAGATAAATTCGCTGAGCTGGCGCAGAGTAAAAAAACAATCAGTGCGCTAAGCCATTTAATTATTAGAGTTTGCAGAGAAAATAACATACCATCGAGTATAGCAAGACTTTTTCAGAATGAGCCCCCGTTTAACCAGGATCTAACAAACCGTTATGGATTTATATCTCATCGCCTCACACTTTTCAGATGTTACCTGGATATTTTTTGCCCTCATCTTTGGCTTGCTGGTCACGTTTGTTTCATTACCGCCGATGATCGGTTACCTCATCGCTGGTTTCATACTCAGTGCGATAGGGATGCAGAGTGGTGAAACGCTAAATGCGGTCGCAGAGATAGGTGTCACCATACTGCTGTTTAGTATCGGCTTAAAACTCAATATTAAAACTTTGCTTCGCCCCGAGATATGGGCAGTATCCATAATCCATATGTTGATCACGGTCGTCGTATTCGGCACGCTGGTGTTCGCGATGAGCTTCAGCGCACTACAGGAATTTGTCGGGCTTACGCTTCCTGCGTCGATACTGATCGCATTTGCGCTGAGTTTTTCCAGTACCGTGTTTGCAGTCAAAGTGCTTGATGAAAAAGGCGAGATGCTCTCATTGCATGGCAAGATCGCTATCGGCATATTGATCATGCAGGATCTATTCGCTGTGATGTTCCTGACGGCCAGCGCGGGAAAGGTGCCGTCGTACTGGGCAATATTGTTACTGCTGCTGATCCCATTGCGACCATATTTGATAAAGTTACTTAAATATATCGGGCGTGGTGAGTTGTTGATCTTGAGTGGCATGTTGCTTGCGCTCGGTGGCGCAGCATTGTTTGACGCGGTCGGACTTAAGCCTGACCTCGGCGCACTACTGCTGGGTGTACTGCTGGCCGGCAATGAAAAGTCCGAATCACTGGCAAAGTCACTGTTATCTTTTAAAGAGATGTTCCTGGTCGCGTTTTTTCTCAGTATCGGTTTTTATGGCATACCTTCAGCCACCGCTATATTCATCTCTATCGTGCTTGCAGTGCTGATGCTGAGCAAGTCATTTTTGTTCTTCTGGTTGTTAACAAAATTTAAATTGCGCTCACGTACCGGATTTTTGACCAGCCTGTCATTAGCTAACTACAGTGAGTTTGGTCTGATCGTCGGTTATCTCGGCGCCGCAAACGGCTGGATGAGCAGCGAGTGGCTGGTGATCATCGCGCTTGCCTTATCGATAACTTTCACCATGTCTTCATTGGCAAATACCAGGGCGCATGCTCTTTATGCCCGGCTCGAAAACTATCTATATAAATATGAGACTATCGAGCGCTTGCCTGAGGATAAGCCGATCGATGTCGGAGGTGCACAAGTGCTGGTATTCGGTATGGGCCGAGTCGGCGCGGGTGTTTACGATTCCCTGCTCTCACAGTATGGTGAGAATCTGCTGGGCATCGATTATGATCAAAATGTTGTCGAGAAACATGTAAAAGAGGGCAGGAACGTCATCCTTGGTGATGCGACCGACTATGATTTCTGGGAGCGTTTAAGGCCGGGTTCAGTGAAGCTTATCCTGCTGGATATGCCCAACAGGAAAGAGGCACTGGATGCTGTCGATATGATCAAACGAAATAAGTATAGGGTCATAGTGGCTGCTGCGGTGAAGCATAATGATTGTATTGCACCGTTGAAAGCCGCTGGCGTGGATTTTGTATTTAATATATATGCAGAGGCCGGCTCAGGTTTCGCTAACCATGTGAGCGAAAATATCCGTATCTCGCTGGACTGAGTAATGACGGCACCCATATCACCTCCGTCATTACTCAGTGATGGCAAGACCAGTAGTTTAAGCTGTCAATGCCTGGTACTGCTCAAGTTTCAGGCGTGGCCCAAACTGGCTGACGATCTGAGAAGATGCCTTGCTCGCCAGGTTACCTGCCTGTTCGAATGACATTCCTCTGGTTAGACCAAACATGAAAGCGCCGGCAAACAGGTCACCTGCACCGTTGGTGTCTACAGCCGTCACCGGGTGGGCATCGATATTTATCAGCTCGCTACCGTCAAAAACAACAGCGCCTTTGGCGCCAAGGGTGATAGCAAAAGTTTTAGAAAATGTTTTGATGGCTTCGATAGCGTCATCAATGGTTGCTTTCTGTGTGTAGCTCAGTGCCTCGGCTTCATTGCAGAACAGCAGGTCGATGCCGTCACCGATGGTTTCGGTAAAGCCATCGCGAAAGTGCTCGGCCACAAAGGGGTCTGAAAAGGTGAGTGCGGTTTTTATATTATGTTTTTCCGCGAGATTGCGGGCTTCGATATTAGCGGCTTTACCTGTGACTGACGTCGTCAGGTAACCTTCCAGGTAACAGAAGCTGGCATTTTTGATCGCATCCTCGCTGACTTCATAGGGTGACAGTTCAGATGAGACGCCGAGGAATGTATGCATGGTACGTTCGGCATCAGCTGTCACCATCACCAGGCACTTACCAGTGATGCCGCCTTTGTGCTTGCCGTCCATATTACAGTCGACGCCTGCTGCGTTAAGATCATCCAGGTAGAAATGACCAAGGTCATCATCAGCAACTTTGCATGAGTAATATGATGAGCCGCCCATCGAACTAACGGCAATAAGTGTATTGGCGGCGGAGCCACCGCTGGCTTTATGGCCCTCAAAGGCATCGAGCTGCTCGATCAATTCATGTTGCTGGTTTTCATCTACCAGGGTCATCACTCCTTTGTCGATCTTGTTGTCATTTAAAAACTGGTCGCTGATTTCAAACTCCATGTCGACCAGTGCATTGCCTAGCCCATATACATCGTACTTACTCATCTCGTTACCTATTTCTTAATCTTTTTAAAAGTCGGTGAATCTTAGCAATTCTTGCATGTGTTTGTGTAATATATGTGTATCTCGCTAAAGCAAGAGTGTTATGGAAACGATTACCCTGCCATATTGGATGTTCATTGTACTGCTCGTGTTCGCGGGTATCATGGTGCTGGATCGTATCTTGCTGCCCGGAATGCGCTGGTACCTGAAGCGGCGAGTCAATCGTGTTATCGAAGAGATCAACTCGCGGCTCGATATCGAGATCCGTCCGATCCAGTTCACCCGCCGTCAGGCACTGATCGATCAGCTGGTATTTGATGAGAAAGTGATCGATGCCATTAAGTCGTATGCGGAAGAGCGCAATATGCCGCATGCGGTAGCGCAGGAAAAAGCACGTAAATACGCAATGGAGATCGTTCCTGCCTTCAATGCTTATATCTATTTTCGGATCGGCTACTGGCTGGCGAAAAAAATTGCCCGACTTGTTTACCGTGTCCGCGTCGGGTTTTATGATAACGATAAGATCAGCGAGATCGATTCAAACTCCAGCGTTGTTTTTGTGATGAACCATCGCAGTAATATGGATTATGTTCTGGTCTCTTTCCTGGTCGCTGAGAAAACCACCCTGTCTTATGCGGTTGGTGAATGGGCGAGGATCTGGCCGCTACAGATGTTGATCAAGTCGATGGGTGCTTTTTTCGTGCGTCGTAATTCGCGCAATCCGCTATATCGAAAAGTACTGGAGCGATATATAAATATATCGACACGGGCAGGCGTCTGTCAGGCTGTATTTCTCGAAGGTGGCCTGACTAAAGATGGTGCCGTGCGTGAGCCGCGTTTAGGCTTTTTAGATTACATGCTTCGCGATTATCATCCGCACAGTGATAAGGATATCGTGTTCATACCGGTCGGTATAAATTATGACCGTGTCATCGAAGACCGGAGCCTGGTTCGGCGCCTTGATGACTCTGCCGAGAAAAAATCAGCCTGGTTCGTCGTCAAGACGACCACTGCTTTCATCTTCAAAAATGCCCTGTTGTCGCGCAAAAAACGCTGGTTGCGTTTTGGTTATGCCAGTGTAAATTTTGGTGAACCGTTATCGGCAAAAAAATATTGTGAACAAAATAATATCGATTTCAGCACGTTGGCAACAGAGCCGCGTTTTACAGGTGTCGGACGACTGGCGAATTCAATAATGCAAAGCATAACGCGTGTGGTTCCGGTGACACCTGTTGCCCTGATGTGCGAGGTCCTGGTAAAAAACAGGAATGAATGGAAGAGTCAGCTAGAGCTCAAATCGTTATGCTCTCAAAGAATTGAACAGCTGGAGGCGGCGGGTGCGCCGGTCGGTATATCACACAGCGCACTTGAGAATGTACTCGGCTCAGCCTTCGACGCCCTGTTAGGACGTGGCCTGATCGAAGAACAGGACAACCTGTTCCGGATGAGCGAATCCGAAACGGATATCGTTAATTATTACGCGAACTCTATCGTCCACTGGCAATAACCGTTCCGGATATGGGCAGGGTTATTTGCCTTCTGTGGCTAATTTGGCTTCGGTTTTCAGTCCAGTTTTTTTCATACTCTGACCTTAAAAAATAGTAGGTAAAGTATCAGTTGTTAATTTTTAGCACCGGCGATGTAACGGTAGATGACGGCGCCCAATATTGCACCGATGATCGGCGCTATCCAGAACAGCCATAGCTGTGTCACAGCCCAGTCGCCGACATAGATCGCAACGCCAGTGCTACGAGCAGGATTGACCGAGGTGTTAGTGACCGGGATGCTTATCAGGTGGATCAGGGTCAGGCAGAAACCTATCGCGATCGGTGCCATGCCCTTTGGAGCCCTTTCGTCGGT
>Ga0316193_10004381_pt1 | contig 10368 bp, 17 predicted proteins | sample MerIslsedime2_MG_FD_207735 | JGI IMG/M metagenome (GOLD analysis project Ga0316193, IMG submission 207735) | Coastal sediment microbial communities from Maine, United States - Merrow Island sediment 2 | ecosystem: Environmental > Aquatic > Marine > Coastal > Sediment | place: USA: Maine...
CTGTCAATTCACGGATGATTTGCTCTGCCTTGCCGATGTTCGTCTTGGCGACTGTCTCATACAGGTGCTCTGTCTCCCGATGGTGGTTCAGGTATCCGATAGACAGGTTGACGGTGCATATCCTCAGCTCGGAGCCTAAGACCGACACGTCAGACGTTGTGCCGGACGACTCTTCAAAGCCACGCTTGGCAAACAGCGCCTTCCAGTCGTCAGGTTCCTTACTGTAGTACACAGCGTCCTTGTAGCCCTTCCTATCAAACTCTATGAAGCCGATGGCGTCCTTGAGTGTGTCACCCATGGACTGGACAGCCTCTCGAGCGCCGATACAGCCGGACTCTTCACCGTCTGTCAGCAATAGCGCCGGCTGGAATGTCTTTGGCATCGTGGAGTACAGCTTGTACGCTCCCCATACGCCAGCCCTGTCATCAGCACCAAGGCCATTCGGTGACCAGTAGACCTTCTTCTGCGAGTCGTAGAACAGGTCAAAGTCACGCCACTTATCGCAAGGCTCAACAACCTTTGCCTTGTTGATGGGCGAGATAGCCCCCGGATTCTGTCGTATCGCTGTTGTGCCTACCCATGAATAGGCTAGGGCTGAGTCCTTTGCCCTCCTATACTCTCCAGTCTCACCGTCCCTGATACATTCATGGGTTGTGATGCCGACTGTCCTGTAATAGTCGGGCTTGGTTTTTGGTGTAGGATATCCCCGATTGCGCTGGACTGTCTTGTCGTGCACCGTGTCGATATGTGCTACCACCACGACACGGCCCTTCAAGCTGTCCCACGGCGAGAATAGCCATGACATGCTGTCCTTTACATCGGCTTCCTCGTCTAGCCGTTCACGGAGATGTCCAGTTGTGTAGCTAAGGACATCTTCTAGTCGCTTCATATAGGTTCTCCTGTCTGGGGTGCTAAGACCTCACCTGCCTCTTCTTCCTCTATGTGGTATGGCTCTTCGTCGATAGTCGGCGTTAGCCTTGCCATCATCATGGCGTACCTCGCCTTGGCCTCGACTGAGGCCACATCCCTCTGCCCCATTAGCGTCCGGTAATTACGTTGCTCCGTCCCTACACGACTGCCCACTGTAGTCATGTCGTACATGATGCCGTGGGCTGGTAACTCCACGGCTTTCCCTGCGTTGAGGTCACCAAGAGTCACCTCGCTAGGGAACATCATGCCGGGGTTATGTGTCGCCCTGAAGAACTGCGGTGGATACCACTTATGGGATGAGTAAATACGCATCACCCTGTCGGACATTAGCTGGATAGGGAGCGTGTCCAATACCGCTGGCAAGCATCCCGCACATACCACGCCGGGGTTTTTCATAAAGACGCCTTCACATGAGAGGCAACTAGGCAATGCGTCGGCACAGTCTTGGCATACCGTGTGACCGTCCGTCGTCTCTGCCCAATCCATCTGATGCCGGTACACGTTACTGCATCCCGAGCAAGAGCTACTCTCCCTGAAGGATACGTAGCATTGCATGCATAGCACCTCGTCGTCTACGGCATCGGCTGTCCTCTTCGCCGCGACCATCGGCACGTAGGTACTGCAATGTGAGCATGAGGTGACATGCCTTGAGAAGCAAGGACCGCAGTAGGTATAATTACCACCGTGCTGGTTGTTGACCTGAGTCCAGTCCGTATTGTCACCGAACACTTCCCGCTGTTGGCATCCCTCACATATCCTCGGCGTCTTATTGAAGTTATCGGCACAATATTTACTGCATCCTATCTTCATGGTTGTACTGCCAACCTGAGAGTACTTGAACTTGTCACGGGGTACTCGCTTACCACATGTCGGGCATGGGAACAGTTCGACATGGAACGTCTCGAACGCCTTGGCATCCTTCACTAAGTATATGTTATCATTGACATAAATTGGTACGGCTGTGTACCTGTCCTGCATCCTGAGTACCTGCCGTGTCTCCATGCTGAGTAGCTTTGCCGTGGCTTGGATGAGGATTTGGTATGACTCGACCATCGAGTTCCTGAAGTAGGCATTGAACAGGTAGAATTTCCTGCCACCCGGCATGTAGATAAGGGCCCTTGCCCTTGGTCTGTCAATCGGTGAGCGATGACTGTAGTCACCGTCACGGCGTTCCACACCAAGCACCCGACCCCTCCTGAACTGTTGCATAAATACCTTGCAGGCATAATTGTTCTTACCTTCCTTGAAGCAGGAACCTGTCGTATCGTACCTACCGGACCCTATCTCTTTGGCGTCAATGAATCCTGCCCACAGGGTCATTGGCTTGGTATATAATTCTGCGACTCGGGTTGTGAACAGCGACCAGTTTTCGTCTATCTTGGCACGGTCCATACTGCATCGCTCGTTAAGCGCTTTCTTGAGTACCTTTGGTAACTTTGTGCCACGCGGCGTTGTGTACCTATGCAGGCTGATGCCTTCCAAGGGTAGCTTGACACCGTATATCTCCTTGGTGAGGTCCTGTATCTGTTCAGCTACCTTGTTGCTCGCCGCCACGGGCTCGATATCGAATACCACTTCTTTCCTTGTCACGATGTCACCTCCCATAAATAGGGGGCGAGGGTGTCCCGCACCCTCGCCCCCACCCGGATGGTCAGGGCAGGCTACTTCCTGTTACCGCCGTCCAGTTTGTTAAGCTCCTTGCGGAAACGATAGTTCTGGTAGACCTTCTCCGCCTTCTTGATGCTCCGGTCCATGATGCCCGAGTAGACCTTGAACTTGTCCACGATTTCAGGCTTCAGCTCCTTGATGACATAAGCGGCCTGACCGTGAATCTGTACCACGGTCAGCTCACCGTCATTAAGGCGCTGGATGTACTCGGCGACGTCTGCGTCGGTTACCACTCCACCGACCTCTACGGCGTCGCTGACGACGACGGTGCCGTCTTCGTTGGTGGTGATGGAGCCAAGGAAATACTGGTTGTTGTACTGGATATGTTTCATTTGGGTATTACCTCCATGCATGGTGCCCACTATCCGTGAGCGTAAGGAAATGTCTGCCTTGGTAGGGCAGGCGTGGTGGCAGGCTTGGTAGTGCCTACACCGCTGTCTGAAGCATGTCCACTCGTCTTGGATGACGCATTGCCTCCCTTCTTTGGTTTTGGCTCAACAGCCTTGACATGTTCTATCTTGATACGGCCCTTGTAGGACTGTATCTTAGCCGTGGCTTCCTCGTTGAGCAGTTCGAGAGCGCCCTTTAGGTGCTGATGTATGTCTTCCTGTAGTGCCTTTTCCATCTTGTAGTCTACGGCGATAAGGATTCGCACCTTGACTTCTCTCATGTCTGTTATCATGGCCTCTGTAGGTTCTGGCATCATAACCGGCTCCTGCCCGTCAAGTCCTTCACTATCTTTCCCATTGTCTCGCTCAACAGGTCCAGTTGATTCACCAGCGCCTTGGCCGTTTCCCTTAGCTCGGCCACATCCGCCATGACAGTTGTTAGATTCGCTGTCTTCGCCTTTGACGTTGTGGCCTTCTGAGGGTTTGGCTTCTTCCCCCTGAGTGACTCCTGATAGAACCGCCACAGGTGCTTCGGGTCGTAGTCCTTGATGCGTTTGAATTCCGCGGCAACCTTGCCCTCGTCCTTCCTCAGCATCCAGCCACGCTTCACACAGATGTCAGCCCACGCATACAATGCGCCGGACTGCCATTTGTTCTCTGGTAGCAACAGCTCCTTGCCAATCTCCTTCATGGTCATACCCTTGTCCATGGGGAGCTTGCTGAACCTCTCAGCTACCGGTTCCCACGTTACTCTGGTTTCCATAGTCACCTCCCTTCGGTTGGAAACCTACACAACCATGTTCACACATGGTCACATTGCGACATCTGGTAGGCTGTGTGCACTTGACCAAACGTCGCTCTTCTCTGGTCTCAGAATTACTGGTAGACCCTACCCTAGGTTCATAGGGTGGTACTCTCCTCTGCATAGCTCTGCTCTCCTTTCCTCTGGTAAGCCTCTGGATATCAGGAAGCAAAATTTTTCCTGACACTTCAAGTCTGACCCGACATTCGTTCAGGTCAAGTCGCCGGTGGCCTGCGCCGCGCGCGATGTTGGCCGTCATGGGCACATAATTAACCATTTATCCATGGGGGCCGTGGATACCTGTAACCAGAGCATGTGAATGGTGGAATATCGGGGAATATGAGAGAGGGCCTGCCACGATATACATGGCAGGCCCTCGTTAGGCTACTGCTACTTCTGGACCCCTCCAGAGCGGTAGCAACTTTTATTGAACGGTAACAGTTCCCTCAGAATGGCGGTCCATCTTGAGACTTGCCATCTCCGTTTCTATCTCGGATAGGGCGGCGTTCATCCCTGCGCCAATGTGGTGAATCATCTTATGCATCTTCTGCTGTGAGATGCAGATGTTCATAAAGAGCAGAAATATGGCAGGGTCTTTGAGCGACCCGCCCTTGATGACTGTCTCTGCTTCTGTTAGCAGACTGTCAATCTCTGCGTCCAGTTTGGCTAGACATTCATGGTCAGTCATCACGGTAGTCCTTTCGTATTGAGTATAAAGTCGAACTCTGCGTCTGCGAACCCTGCGTAGTTATTGACATGCACATAAACCACATCGTGAGCCATCCCTAGGAAAACCCTGTTCATGTTGCTACCGACTACGATGTTAGCATTGTCATCCTCAATAATACCAGCGCCAACCAACGCATCTTCAACAGCCTTTCGCACGTTCGTCATGTCACGCTTATGCCTCGTCTTGTAATAGGCGATGAAGTCGATGGTGACAGGTGAGCTGATTGGGTACTTGACGTCCTTCTGTAGCAAGGCCCACTTCATCAGCTCGTCCTGCATCTCAACCTGCTGGTCGTTATACCTCTTCGCCCGTGGGTTTCCGTGCTTGCTACGCTGTGTTTGCATGGTATATGGCACCACGGCATAGTTAAGTACCGCAACGAACGCTGGTGTGCTCATATACTGGCCCTTAGAACCTCTATGACGACCATTAGATAGAACAACATGCCACCCACAACCAAGAGCTTACCTTCCAGCCCGTAGTCTCTGAGCATGTCTGAGAGCCTCATACGGAACAGTATCCATCTCTTCGATATATAGCTCATTCTTCCACCTCCTTCAGTTTGGCGAGAGCGTCAATGGTGTCCTCAAGATGAAACTCTATCATGCCCCTTGCGCAATCTCCGCTGTGCCTATCCCTCGCTGTCCACGCTTCATCACAGACACATTTGATGTTTGATATTTCCTCCCTCGCCTTCTCCACGATGTCACGGTAACTCCCATTTATAATCTTCACATCACGAAACTTGTGCATATACTTGATTCGCTCTGAATCCAACTCCTCCACCTTGGTGCGGAGAGTGGCGATTCTAATTGATGCGTCCACACAAGTCTTACATCCACCCAACTTGTGGGGGCAGTCGATGACCACACAGGATTGATGTACCCTACCTGTACGACAAGATAGTGCCTTGCCACATATCAAACAATCTGGATATGGTATCCCATCACTCATCTTCCATCTCCTTTCCGATGCCACCGATGAGCGACGACAGTTCGGTAGGTAGCTCCATCGGTTCATGTTTGACTGTGTTTAACTCTGCCATAACATTCTGTGAATAGATAGGCCACAGGTGCTCGGCCAAGGCATGTGGTTCCTTCGACTTTTCTGCCTTCAGCATCTCCTCGAACGTCACGGAGAAGCATTGGATAGGCCACTTAGCGTCCTGCGACTTCTTGTTGACGAACGCATAGGGGTTGAACTTCGGATAGATAGCCAAGATGGTCTGGGCAACTTCCTTGAAGTATTCCATGGCACCATCGGTATCCTCTTCGGCACGCCTCCTGCCGGTCACTCCGGTAGGTTGTGCCCTGCCCTTTTTCGTCAACTCCTTCGGCTCTGGTATCTCAGATGGTCTCTCCGTGTGGTGTGGCCTCTGGTGCTTTACAAACGTGTTGACCTGTATGAATCGCTTGCCCTTCTCCTCGTACCGAGTGATGAACCCAGCCTCATGGAGTGTCATAAGTATGGCATCCATGTTCTCGTCATCATACGGTAGTAGCTTGGCTTTTATCATCATCGGCCTGTCTTCCACACGGCCCGACTTGTCTGTCGCCATTGGCAGAAGGGCAAAGACATACCGGACAACATAGGCCAGTTCCGCTAGTTCCTCGTCCAACGGTAGGTCCGGCTTGATTGTCCGTATCCGTGCCATTAGTCACCTCCTGCCCTTCTGACAACTGTGGTTCGCTTCTTGCGGAACGTGATGCCATCGACGTTGGTTGTGCCTCGGTTGGAAGAAGCCAGAGCGTTGAGTGCTTTCTTGTCCACCGTGAGGATACTCGGGTCGAGTAGGCCATCAGCCACCTGACGGATAATGGTGAGCTTGTCCACGACGATACCTTCCCATGCAGTTCTGACCGAGAACCCATCCGGCTTGAACACATCAGGGACGATTGGGGCGAGTAGCCCAACGGCTTCGCCTTCAAGGTTAGCCGCCTTCTCGTAATCGCCCTTATTTCTCGCTTGCTCCGCCCGTTTGATAAGCTGTTTCTTTCTTTTCTCCGATTGTATAGCCAGCTTCCTCTGGTCTTCGGTGCGTCTATCATCGGCATTCTCCCAATACTCTCCAGCCTTCTCCTTCAGGACTACGATAGCGTCCTTGACGAGCCTTTGTGGCTCCTTGAACACGGCCTTCAGCTCCTTGATGGCATCTTCTGCCGGCTTCACCTTCTCGTCAATGACTGTCTGCATCTCATCGTCCCGCCTCATAAGTGTCTGGATGAGCGAGACCGTTGCTCCCATGGTCTCGTCATTCTCCACATTCCACATCAAGGCGTTCTCGAGAGATGCCTGTGCTGGCTTCAGCTCCTTTGACGCCGTTACTTGTGCGCCTTCCTTGTCCAGTAAACTCATCCTGCATACCTCCGTGTAACTGCGTAAGCGGAGAGGAGTGTGCGGTAGGCTACCAAGTCGTACGGGTCATCGTACGGCTCAGGTTTTGCCTTTCCATCAGGTCGGCACAACAGGCCGAGCCTCTTGACGTGCTCCTCGTATCCGGTAGTTTCCTTGTAAGCCTTAGCGTATATCGCTGTCTGCATGGCTGTCGCCTTCTTCGGCTTGCTACCTGTACCGGTCTTTACATCAATTATCCATCGGTACCTACCCATGTCGGCCACGATATCCACACGGCCTGCTACTCTGAACTCTTTCGATGATACCAGCATCTCACAGGCCACCAGAGTTGCGCCTGAATTTCTCCACCAGTCTATGAATGCCTTGACCATCCCCTTTATCTCTGGGTGCAGGGTGGTGATGGTCGGCAACTTACCCTGCAACCACAGCCGGATGGCTTCATGCGCCGCCGTGCCTCGGTTCATGTAGAACTCCTGCTCTTCCTTGGTCAGGAACTCAGGTGAATAGAACGGAGCCAGCGGTGACGTCACCCGAAAGTGTACGTCACCGCCAACACGGTATGCGTTTAGCTTTTTGTCGAGTGTGATGCTCATTCCATCGGTAGCGGAGGACTCTCAGATTCCAGTCTCTTCCACCCCTCCAGAAGGTCGTTGAGATTCGATACTGTCTCGCCGGTGTCTTTGACCTCGCATGACTTCATCGCCATCTCGATGATTTTCTCGCTCTTGCCACACGTCTTACCGAACACCCTGATGGCGTCACGCAGGTCAGCCCTACGGCTGTTCATGTCGTCCTGCTGAGATGACTCAGAGGTATCCTCCTCGGGTGGCTCTTCGTCAGGTGGGTCGTCGTGCGGGGGGGCCTCTTCCTCTGCGGGTGTCATCTCCTCTAGTGTTGGCCTGCCATCATCGACTTCAGCATCTTCAGGATAGTATTCCTCTGGTTCAATGTTTGCGTCGAAATCTGGGACGGCACTCGGCAGAGCGAGGTCTGTAGCAGGCACCCCGCCACTCTCCAAGGAACGAGCGTTAAGCTTGTCAACACTCTCATCTGGGAAGAAACTAACGATAAATACCTCAACCTGCTTGCCAGCCACCATCGCCTTCTTAGGTTGGAGGCGGAGCGTGAGCGGAACGAAAGCAATGTTCCCACCGGTAAGCATAATGAGGGTTTTGAGTGACCCCCGTAGCTGTGCCGCTGAGTTATATGAGGATGAGTAGAATACATCCGAACCCTGAAACTTGAAGTCCTTTTCGGGCCTCGGGATGAACCCCGTGAGCCGTAGATTAATCTTGCACTTGTTGGCCTGTTGCATCGGGCAGGCATTGCCGGGGCAGTTGACCAAGATGGCCTCAGCAGTTTCGTTCGACCTTCCTCCTGTAGCCTCAATGCCGGTTGGCAATGGGTTGGCTTTATCACTTCTGCCCTCTCTTTTCTGCTTCTGCCACCATGCGAGCTTGCCATCGGTGGAGTAGCACAACCGCTGTGTCTTGGTGCGGTAGGCATACCCGTCGTCATAGCATTGCAACGGGTCGTTGGTGAAGAACATGAACGGCAGTTCTGTCGGCGTGCTGGTGCCTAGGTTCTCCATCATCCACTCTGTCTGTGGCTCTGGATTGCCTATGTCGTCACGTTCGGTTGAGCAGACCTTGAAGTGACTCCACTTCTCAGGGTACTGCTTGTCGCCTTTAACCTTCTGACCACCGGCCTTGATAAGGAACCGTGTCGCCAGCCGTGGTTGGATATCGTTATTCTGTAGCATTGTATTCCTCCTGTAGCTCATCGAACGACACGTCCTTGAGGCTCAACGAGCAGGCAAGCTCAAGTGTGTCGCCGGGTGCCATCGTGGTTTCCTGCATGTCATTCCAGAACTTGCCACGTATGGATACCCTGCCATCGCTAATTTGCTCAATGTGAAACGGCACCTTTATTCTCAGGATGCCGTCCTCTCGGAGTAACTCGAATGGGTTGAAACTATCTCCGTCCTGTAGTACCTTCATGTTACTACCTCCATGCGTAGTGTTCTTCTTCCTTGGGGTCGGCTTGGTAGGGCCGACCCCTACTTCGTCAACACCAAGTCAGAGTGCTTGCACTTCAGCGCCTTCGCTAACTTGAATACCGTGTCGTACTGTGGGCTGTCCGTATAGAACCACCGGTACACGTTGTTGCGATGCACGCCTACGCGCCTAGCCAGCTCATTCGGCCCGACGCCAGTCTCTCGCATTTTCTTTTCGAGATTTCTCCCGAAGCTCGTTTTTTCGCCCAAAAAAATTCACCTCCTTTCGGCGCACTCAAAACGCTAACACCTTGTTTGCACAAAGTCAAGGGGCAATTACGAAGTAATTGCCCCTTGGGTGCCCGCCTAGCTATTCTATATACTATCCAGAGCTGTCCTTCCATTTCTCAACGGCCTTCTCTGCGCTTCTCCCTACGACATAGCCGGTAACGCCTAGGGATAGGAGGGTCCACAGCCCGTCAGGCAATTCCATGACAGCCACCTTCTCTGTCCATATACTGGCATACGGGAAGAAGATGTAGTTGTTGGCAATGATGACGATGGCTGTCATCATCAGGATAGGTCGCCAGTTGCGCTGTAGCCACCCGCCCTGCGTTTCCGACAGGATAATCTTGGCCCTGTGCTCGGCCAGCTTACCGGCATACTCCAAGGTGCCAAGCTCTATCTCCTTGGACGCATCCATCAGCGCGGCCTTGGCTTTTATCTTCTCCTCTTCCGATGTGTGCAGGCTGTCAATAAGGTCGGTCACCGGCTTGATAGCCCCTCCAATTACAGACAATAGGTTCATGGTATCACCTCATAGTGTGGGAGGTCGAAGAACGTCTGGTCGTGGACCTCCGTGTCAGAATCCCAATCACCGCCCCATCGAATTTTGATGTCGTACTTCCCGTGGGCGATGCCCTTAACATAACCTGCGAACAGGTAGAACCGCTCGATATCTTCCCAGTCAACCGGGTATGGCACTACGTCTACCGCCAAGGATGGTATCCTATTGTGCTTGGATTCCGGCCATTGCTTCGTGGACCGGCCCTCATGGTACGCCTTCATCTGGTCGGCTTCACTTCGATGACCGCACAGGACACGGCAGTCGAACTGCTTGACTACCTCCTCGAACACTAGCACCAACGATGGGTGGCAGGTACGTAGATGCTGACGGGAGAAGCTACTGAATGAAGCCATGCTACCCTCCGTTCTTCTGGATGTGGTCATCCAGACGTATCGTTAGGTGGCGGATATCGTCGCGGATAAGCTTGTTCCCACCCTCGATGGTTTTGATAATCATATCCATGTTCTCACGCTGGGAGGTGTGGACCTTCTCGCAGGTGGTCTTGTCTGTTTTCAATGACAGCTACCGCTTCAACTCTTTGTGGTCGTTATGCAACTCTTTGACCCTCGCAGATAGTTTCACGACATATACGATGGCAGGCACAGCCATTACTGTAAAAGCGACGGCTATCTGCCAAAGCTCCGGTATGTG